>ERZ826051.1458-NODE-1458-length-21715-cov-3.357110_pt1 | contig 21715 bp, 22 predicted proteins | sample MGYA00519928_ERZ826051 | MGnify/ENA primary metagenome ERZ826051 (study PRJEB31778, sample SAMEA3449219) | human gut metagenome | biome: human gut; feature: human-associated habitat; material: faeces | place: United Kingdom | collected 2010/2012 ...
TAAACAGTTCCCTTACTTTTTCTTCGTTTATCATAAATCATCCTCTTACCTGTTACTTGATATATCTCATACGGTTTTTGTCATCCTGCTGCCACAGCTGCCTATCCTGGCTCTTTGGTGTGTCAAGGGCACTGCGTAGTGTGTTTGTGAGCTTAGTCTTGCACTCATCACAAAATCTACCTGTACGTATCATCCTGCCACAGTTCTCGCATGGTATACCATATGATGAATCCGGTGAAAACGAAAGCCTTTCCTCACGTATCCACCTATTTATCTGCTTCATGGATGTATCCGTCTCCTTGGCCACTGTCTCAACCGGCACATTTGGATTATCCTCAACAAATCTCTTTACTATATCAAATTTCTCATCCATTTTTTTCTGGCAGTTCGGGCAGTACTGCTCATCTGACAGTACATTAAATATTCTGCCCAGGGTATTCTCTCCTACCGGTACGGAAATGGGAGATCCGGTGGCGATAGCCTCCATTCCTCTCACAAGTCCGTCGGTAGTACCCATGGCAATACATCTGACAGTGTCATCACCCAAATGCTGGGAGACTTCCACTACCAGTTCTCCTCCATCTCTGGTAGGGATGCGGATCGCGTCATTGATCTCGGGAAGTTTGCCCTCATCGAAGCGTACATCCAGTACGGCACCGATGACCTGGGTGATCCTTCCTTTATTCTCTCCTGCCATTTCTACCTCTTTCCTGCCCACTATGCGGGCATTTCATAATCAACTCACATTTTGCACTGTTTTTCTCTGGCAGTCTTTGTATCTTCCACGCAGACACGCTTGCGCTCGGATCGGAACGTAGCGGCACTAAATTCGCGCTGAATCGCTCATTAAGTGCCGACGTTCCTTTACGGTCTGCTTAGGAATGATACAAAACCTGCCAGAGACATAACTGCAAAATATAAATATTAAAGCGCCTCTGCGCCTGCAATGATCTCTGTAAGCTCCTGGGTAATGCTTCCCTGTCTTGCGCGGTTGTACTTCAGTGACAGATCACTGATCATATCCTCCGCATTGCTGGTGGCATTATCCATGGCCTGCATACGGGCACCGTTCTCACTGGCTGCCGCTTCCATCAGTGCACCATAGATCAGACTGGATATATATTTCGGTATGATCATATCCAGTGCTTCCACATCTTCCGGTTCGAAATTCATCAGCGCATCGGCACCCTCTGTGGATGCACCCGCCTCCGCATCATATTCCACGGGCAGAAGCTTCAACAGCTTCGGCTCGTGGCTCACCGTGTTCTTGAAGTGTGTGTATGCCAGATAAATCTCGCCGATCTCTCCGGCTGCAAATGATGTCAGCAGTTTGTCCGACAGAAGCATTGCTTCGGCATATGTGGGCTCTTCGATGACCTCCGGATAGGATTCCTTCACGGTATATCCCTTTCTCTCCAGAATCTCCCGGCCCTTATTACCGATGGCATAGACCACAACGTCTTCTGCCTTCCACTCCTCCTGTCCAGTGATCAGCTTGGCCACATTGGAGTTGTAACCGCCTGCCAGACCTCGGTTGGAGGTGATGACAATGACCGCCTTTTTGGGGGAAGCCCCCGGAACGAGATACTTATGTTCCAGATGACCTACCCTGGACAGGATATTGTTTACGGTATCATACATACAGTCAAAATACGTCTGAGAACGTTCTGCACCTGCTCTGGCTCTCTGAAGCTTTACCGTAGATACCAGCTTCATGGCCTTGGTGATCTGCTGTGTGCCCTGAATGCTGGTCTTACGGCGCTTGATATCACGCATTGATGCCATAGTTACCTCTCATTCTGCCGTATATCACGGCTGACACACTTATTTCAGAAACTCTGCCTTGAAATCATTCAGTGCCTTCACAAGCTTTTCTTCCGTAGCATCGGAGATCACCTTTTCCTCAGCGATGGCTGCAGGAATCTCGGGATGCTTCGTATCCAGATAATCGAAGAACTCCTTCTCAAATCTGGTAATATCCTCTACAGGCACATCCAGCAGGAATCTCTTGGTTACTGCGTAGATGATGATGACCTGATATTGTACCGGCATGGGCTGGTACTGAGGCTGCTTCAGCACTTCTTTGATCCGTTCGCCCTGTGCCAGCTTCTCCTTGGTATCCGCATCCAGTTCGGATCCGAACTGTGCGAAGGAAGCCAGCTCTCTGTACTGGGCAAGCTCGGTACGGATAGGTGCTGCGATCTTCTTCATAGCCTTGATCTGTGCGGCACCACCTACACGGGATACGGACAAACCTGCATTTACCGCAGGACGGAAACCGGAGTTGAACATTTCTGTCTCCAGATAGATCTGTCCATCGGTAATGGAAATAACGTTGGTAGGGATGTATGCAGATACATCGCCTGCCTGGGTCTCGATGATGGGAAGTGCCGTCAGAGAACCTCCGCCGTATTCGTCGCTCATGCGGACTGCACGCTCCAGCAGTCTGGAATGCAGATAGAATACGTCACCGGGATATGCTTCACGTCCGGGCGGACGACGAAGGAGCAGGGAGAGTGTACGGTATGCAGTAGCATGTTTGCTCAGGTCATCATATACCACCAGTACGTCTTCTCCGTTCTCCATCCACTCCTCACCGATCGCACAACCGGAATAAGGAGCGATATACTGTAAGGGAGCCAGGTCACTTGCCGTGGATACCACAACGGTGGTATAAGCCATGGCACCGAACTCCTCCAGTGTTTTTACGATATTAGCCACGGTAGATGCTTTCTGACCGATAGCTACATAAATACATTTTACATTCTGACCCTTCTGGTTGATGATCGTGTCGATCGCAATAGCGGTCTTACCGGTCTGACGGTCACCGATGATCAGCTCACGCTGACCTCTTCCGATGGGAACCATGGAGTCGATTGCCTTGATACCTGTCTGGAGCGGCGTGTCTACGCTCTTACGAGTGATTACACCACTTGCCACACGCTCAATCTTACGGAATTTGTCAGTCTGTACGGGGCCTTTACCATCAATAGGCTGTCCTAAGGAGTTCACTACTCGTCCAAGCAATGCGTCTCCTACGGGAACCTCTACCACACGTCCGGTGGTCTTGACGATATCACCCTCTTCGATATTGCTGGCACTTCCCAACAATACGACACCGACATTATCTTCTTCCAGATTCAGCACCATGCCATATACATCGCTGGGGAACTGTAACAGCTCACCCTGCATGGCATTTTCCAGTCCATGTACACGAGCGATACCATCCGCTACCTGAATGACGGTTCCGACATCGGATACATCCAGCTGGGAAGAATATCTTTCGATCTGTTCCTTAATGACGGAACTAATTTCTTCTGGTCTTAAATTCATGGATCTGTCGCACCTTTCTTTCAGCCGGTCATCCCAGCTGAATATTTAATAATTGTTTCTTCATATCTTCCAGTTTGGTCCGGATGCTGCTGTCCACCACCCGGTCACCCACCCGGATCACCATTCCGCCGATCAGCGTCGGATCCACATGGTAATACACATCAAAGGTCTGATAGGAAGTCGTAGCCAGCAGCTTATTTTTCACTGCCTGCTTCTGGGCCTCCGTCAGCTCCACTGCGGTATCCACATATGCGGTTCCCATCTTTTCAGATTCTCTGACCAGTTCGGTAAAATAAGCAAAGATTGCCTTTAATGAGCCGTAACGTTCCTTGGTCACCACGATCTTCAGAAACTCTGTCAGATCATCACTGACTCTGCCACGGAAGACCTGTTCCACCATGGAGAGTTTTTCCTGTTTGGGGATTCCGGGATGTTTCATCAGCTTGTCAAAATCCGGATTGTCTTCCAATATTTTCTCAAGCTGTGCGGTCTCATTCATCAGCTGGATCGCATTTCCATGGTCGACTGCCGCTTCGAAAAGGGCTTCTCCATAGACTTTGGAAACTAATTTTGCCATGTATCCTCACCCATTTCCTTCAGCGTCTCTTCGATCAGGCTGTTCTGTCTGGTGGTGTCTATGGAAGCGCCTACCAGCTTACCTGCCATGACAGATGCCACGGATACGATCTCCTGTTTGATCTCATCGGACATTTTCTGCTTTTCCAGTCTGGCTTCTTCCTGTGCTCTCGCCAGGATTCTGGCTGCCTCTTCCTTGGCCTGTGTGACGATACGCTCCTCGTTCTGAAGAGCCCGTCTTCTGGCATCACTTAAGATGTCCTCCGCCTTTGTCGATGTCCTTCAGCTTCGCCTCATACTGTGCCTTCAGTTCTGCGGCCTTTTCCTGATTGTCCTTTGCCTCTTCCAGTTCTCCCCTGATCTTCTCTTTACGATCATTTAAGAACTTTCTGGCCGGATTGAACAGAAAATAGCTGAGTGCCAGGAACAATACGAAGATGGCAATGATCATCAGGCAGGAGTCTGCCAGCAGCTGCCAGTCCAGGTCAAACAGTCTTGACATGGTCTCGCCTTCTGTTAATAGTATCATTTTCATCCGCATTCCTTTCGTTTAATCAGGGAAGTAAGGGCTTTACGAACAGCAGCAGCATAGCGATCAACAGACCGTACAGACCGGTGGTCTCGGCAACTGCCTGTCCCAATAACATGGTAGAAGTGATCTCGGACTTTGCTCCGGGATTACGTCCTACTGCTGCAGCAGCGTGTCCTGCTGCGATACCCTGGCCTACACCGGGTCCGATACCGGCAATAACTGCCAGACCAGCACCGATTGCAGAACAGCCTAAGATAAAGTTTTCATTAAAATCCATAGTAAATCCTCCTATTATTGAGATTCTTATCAGAATCTTTCTAGCATAGTTTCAGATAGCCATACCTGAACAGTACAGCTTTAAGCGTCTCCTCTTGCATTGGCAATGTAAGTCATGGTCAGCATACAGAATACGTATGTCTGGATGGCTCCGGAGAACAGGTCAAAGTATACATGCAGTGCTGCGGGCCACGCTGTGGCGATCACACCCAGCAATCCGTAGATCAATGCCATCATTACCGTTCCGGATAATACGTTTGCAAACAGACGTAATGAAAGGGAAATCGGTACTGCGATCTCACTGATCAGGTTAATAGGCAGCCAGATCGGCAGCCAGGGGGGCAGCGGGGAACACATGCCTTCCCAGATTTCCTTCGGCTTCTGGTACTTGAACTGATTGTAATGGATCAGCAGGAAGGTCAGAACACCGAGAGGCAATGTCACGCCGTAGTCCGCTGTGGGGGGACGCAGGCCTAACAGACCGGAAATATTGCTCACCAGAATGAAGATGAAGATCGTTCCGATGTAGTTGTAGAACTTCGGTGCGGCCTTGCCCATGGGAGCATCCACCATGGCATCCAGCTTCTCCACGATCAGCTCCACCACATTCTGAAAACCTTCCGGCACTTCTCTGGCTTTGGCCATCTGGCGGTTGGCAGCAATGGCAAAACCAATGATAAGCAACATGACGATCAGCACACACACATGTGTGGTCGTTATCCATACCTCATGGCCGAAAAAGGAATACTTAAACACGCCATGTATCATAAAGTCGATATTGTCGGCACCGGATAACAGAATTCCATGTTCCATTGTTTCACCTCCTTATTGTTTATTCTGTTGTTCCTCTGTCACTTCTCCATCCTTAGGGGCTTCCGCTTCTTCCGCAGTCTGCGGAGCAGTTTTGTCTTCCGCAGTCTCCTCCGGCATCACCTGGGGTATCGGATCCGTCTCGTGGAACAGTTTATTGCATAATTTATGGGTAAGCGGCTGTAAAAATGCCGTTACTTTCATACATATAACATAGGTGAAAAAGAAAATCAGAGGATTCATCACTCCGGTCTTCATCATCACCAACAGGAAAAAAATCAACATGACATATCGTAAGACATAGGCACGGATGATCATTTTCGTAGCAGTCTTCTCGGGCTGGTCCAATGCCCGGTCCAGGGAACGGTACATATGATATGTGGAAACCAGCGCCAGCAGAACGCCAAACCACAGACTTTTGGCATACATTGCTTCATCCTTTGCAATAAATGCTCCTATGATCTGCGCTGACACTCCCAGGAACAAGATCCCCAGATCCATCTCCAGAACCGTTCTATTTATCTTTTTTAGTGTGTTTATCATCGCCGTCTTCATAAATTGTCCTGGCCATCCGGTATACATTCTGCCCTCCGGCCACAGCTCCCATACAGAAAAGCAGGATCATCCAGAAGTCCGTTCCGAAATGTTTATCCAGCCAGATGCCGGCTGCGGACATCAGGCAGATCGGTACCAACATATTGATACCAAATTGCATGATCAGTGTGATCGCCCGAAACACCTGTCTGTCGTAGGGTTTCTTTTTTCTTGACACTGTGTCCTCCTGTGTTGATTTCTGCTCTCAGCATTTATTTTTGTACATTTTTGAAAATATTTTCCCACTGCAGGGCAAACCTATAGTCATTATAACGAAATCTTAATATGATGTCCAGTAAAATCCTCCTGTCCAAATGGTAAAAAATCTATAAAATCCTGCGAAAAAAAAGATTGACTTGAAATCTCTCCGGAAGTACTATTTGAGTAACTATTCAGTGACTTTACACCCTTATAGAAAGAAGGATGACGCGAATAAAGACTACAGACATCAAAAGACAGCTGCGGATCCGTATCGCCACCCCTGAGGATGCTGCAAGGCTGGTTGCCATTTATGCCCCTTATGTGGAAAATACCTCTATTACCTTTGAGTACATCGTTCCTTCCGCAGAAGAATTTGCGGATCGGATCCGTCACACTCTTACCCGTTATCCTTACCTGGTGGCTGAACTGGACGGGGAGCCGGCAGGATATGCTTACGCATCCGCTTTTAAAAGCCGCGCTGCTTATGACTGGTCTGTGGAGACTTCCATCTATGTCAGCCGGGATCTTCGAAGCAGCGGTGTCGGCAGTCTGTTATACGAAAAGCTGGAGGAATACCTGACCGCACAGCACGTCTGCAATGTCTGTGCCTGCATCACCTACCCCAATCCTCCCAGCATCGCCTTCCACGAAAAGCATGGTTATAAAACCGTGGCACATTTTCACGCTTCCGGTTACAAGCAGGATGCATGGCATGATATGATCTGGATGGAGAAGACGCTGTGTCCTCACACGATCCCTCCCATGCCTTTTATCCCGTTTCCGGAACTGTGGCCGTTGTAAAGCACACCGCACAAAGGAGAAACTCTATGAGCAACGAACTTCAGATCTACCGTAAACGGCTGATCCCGGAAGAATGCATTTTATTAAAGGATGATATTATCGTCGAGCAGAACGAAGACTACATTCTGACCAAATGGAAGACCTTGAATCCCAAGACCACGTTTTCCCACGGCTGTTCCTGCTATTATCTCAAGGAAGGCTTCAAGATCAGCAAGTTCTACCGCCATGACGGTTCTCTGCTGTACTGGTACTGCGATATTGTGGAATATACTTCCCGACCGGAAGATAATTCCCTGATCGTCACGGATCTGTTGGCTGACATTATCCTCTATCCCGATGGAAGGATGCATGTCGTGGATCTGGACGAGCTGGCCGAGGCTCTGGAAAAGGGGCTGATCACCCAGGCTCAGATGAGTGCCTGCCTGCGCCAGCTGAACAACCTGATCACCATTATCTACCGGGACAAGTTCGACAGGCTGCAGAATCCGTTGGATAGGAGCGGGCTGTAGCTGCAGTGCTTACTTTTTGCTCCCTGGTCAGAACTATTCAGAGTAACACATTCGCATAATAAATGAGAGCATAGGCTCTTACGGACACAAGTGTCCGACGAGCTTCTGCTCTCACTTACTTTACTCTGAATAGTTCAGCAGGTTTCCGATGCAGTGTCCCAGAATCGTCAACAGTGTAATATCTTCATCCGACCACTTACGGTTGCGGTTGAACACATCATAGTTCACGATCACATTCGGCACTCCCTCTTTGCGGGAAAGACATTGCAGGGAAGCACCGATCTCCTGCTTCTGCATCACGGCAAAGGCCGCCGGATCCTGGAATCTGAGTTTCAATGTGTTGGATTCTATAAAATTATCATCATCCCCGAATAGCGCAAGATACTTCTCATCTTCAAAAAGTCCTCTTCCATCCGGTACTTCTACCATGTAATTACCATTCCGGCATACCAGCTGCGCTCCCGACTCTGAATAAATCGTGATTCCATCCAGATCGAAGAGACTGCGGATCTGCTGCAGACGTTCTTCCTTTTTTACAATGGAGTTCACACCGGATACACACAGTTCGGTGATCATCTTCGTGATGACTTCCCGCTTTTTCTCCTTAGATACCACATAGGCCATAGCCATGTTCTGCATATCGTCGCTTTCCAGTTTGCTGTGAAGTCTCTCTTCATAGATGATATGGCGGTTCTTGCCTTTTTCCTTGGCCAGATAGAGTGCCTTATCCGCCTTGCGCATCAGTTCCTCGTATTCGCTTCCATCTACCGGATACTCCGATACGCCGATAGAAGCTGTCACATGGGTCTTCGGATCAAATGCCAGAGCAAATTCCTTCGCAATGGTCTTCAAAAGTGTCTTCAGCTGTTCTCTGGTCTCCACTTTCTCCAACAGGATCACATACTCGTCTCCGCCGAATCGTCCGATCACGCCCCGCTGTCCCACCAGCACCTGCATGATCTCCGCCACTCTCCGGATGACCTGGTCACCAAAAATATGTCCGTAGGTATCATTGATATGTTTGAAATCATCAATATCAATGATCACCAGCCATCTGGTACTATGATCCTTGCGGTTCAGCTGTTCGATGGTGTACTCTGTCCATGCCCGCTTGTTCAGCAGACCGGTTCCGGCATCTCTGGCTGCCGGAGTCAGATAATAGGCTTCCTTCTCCCGGTTTCTGTCCGGGGTTATGATGCCCGCTACCATATCACGCTTCTTCGGGATCCGTGCGCCTTTGACCTTCCATATTCCCTTGTCCTCCTGCCCGCTGACGAATTCCATCTCGAAGAAATCGTCCCCGTTACGCAGATGTGCACAGAAAGTCCGAAGTTGCCCTTCCAATATGGCAATATCACTGCCCTCATGTGCCTGCTCCACATTCCGGATCAGCGCATTCATAGGCCCTTCAAACTGGTTCATGGCCCGCTCGTTGACATATTTATAGACCGTAATACTGTCCTGTTCGATCAGATATTCAAAAAAGTAAACATCTTCCAATGTCATAAAATGACGGTACTTCAGAATGCTCTGCTCCAGTCGTAAATTCCGGTTCTCCAGATCATGAATATCTGAAACGGTGATCTGATACAACGGAATCCCGTTCTCCGTCTGTTCACTCTGTTCCAGACGCAGATACACATTCCTTACACTGTCCTTCAGATTGTGAAGCACCGTGATCAGTTCCAGCGGTTGGAACGTATCCGCCTCCACTGCTTTTTTCAACAGCTCCCCGTCTTCCGGCAGAAGCAGTTCACTCACCGGCCGGAAAGAATTCTCCCCTACGAATTCATAGAAAAATTCCGACGCCTTGGCTGCTACCAGATCCTGCCTTACGAAGATCTTCCAGTCCATGATTCTATTTGCATAACCCTTTTGTTCTACGCTGTTGAGTCTCATAGATTTTCGCTTTCGTTTAATAAAATACGTGTCCGCCGATATTGATACCTGTCAGTCCTTCCACCGGTGTGCGGAAATATACACAGTTTCCTACATTGGTCACACCGGACATAGCCTCGTCTGCCGCCTGGTAGCAACGGCTGGTGGCTTTATTGGTGGCCAATGCCAGTTCCAGACGTCCGCTGGCCACCGGTGAGAACTGTTTGTTCTGATAGATCACTCCTACCACTGTGTTGGGATAAACAGAACTTCTGACACGGTTGATAACCACACTGGCTACCGCCAGCTGACCGTCATAGGGTTCTCCGCCCGCTTCACAATAGATCAGATTTGCCAGCAGATAACGGTCTCCCTCTTCAAAGGAGATATCCGAAATGTCCCGCCAGGTTGCGTTTGCCGCCTTCTGGGACATGGCGATCTCTTCTGCCAGTTTTTTCCGGAGTGTTTCCAGATTTTCTTCTTTTTGTTTGATCTCCTGTTCATATGCCAGGGCTCTCTGCTCTGCTTCCGAAATATCCCCGGCATATTTTGCAATGCTGTTAGATGTCTGGCTGATCAGACCGGACACCTTGCTTTTCTCGGCTTCCGCTGCCACCTTCAGACTATCCAGCTCCGTTTTCTCTGCCTGCAGTCTCGCCTCTTCCTCTTCGATCAGCTTGCGGTTCTCTTCGAATTCCTGCAGTTTCTTCTGGTCATAGGCTGCGATCCGTTCAAAAAAGTCCGCGGCGTTCAGCAGTTTATCGAAGCTCTGGGCATTCAGCAAAGCGTTGATGTAACTGGTCTCATTCCGCTCGTACATATCCCGTACCCGGATCACCATACACTCATACTGCCATGCTTCCGTAGCTTTCGCCTCTTCCAGACTGGCCTGGGTATCCGCGATCTCCTGCTCCTTGTCTGCGATCTGCTGTTCCAGATCTGACAGATTGTTACTGACTTCCGTCAGCTGACCGTTCAGATTATTCAGTTGTCCCTTGAGGGAATTCTGTTCTCCCTTCAGGTTCTCCAGATTATCATTTTCCTCATTCAGCTGATTCTGCAGGTTGTTTTTCTCTTCCTGCTCTTTCTGAATCTGCTGCCAGGTACTGCTGGTAGCTTCCACTTTGATATCTTCTGAAGAAAAGGCTCCTGCAAGGATCACTGCTGTAAGCAGCACAGCTGTCTTCTGTAGGCGCTTCAACCGTTTTACTCCTTTTATCTGTTGCTTCAGACCTCGATGCGTATCATGCGGCCCGTCTTACGGTACTGCACGTAATTCACTCCGGCCGCTTCAAACATCCGCTTGGCTGCCCGGTTGGACGGAGTTCCCGCATACTTATCGCTGTCATATACCACCGTGCGGATCCCCGCCTGGATAATGGCTTTCGCACATTCATTGCAGGGGAAAAGAGAGACATACAGCTTCGTCCCCTCCAGGGAACCGCCACGATAATTCAAAATAGCATTCAGTTCACTATGTGTTACAAAGGGATACTTTGTCAGATTCCTGTCATTGTCGTTCTCCCTCTCCCAGGGGAACTCATCGTCGGAACAACCCTTGGGGAAGCCGTTGTATCCCATGGACAAGATCTTGTTGTCCGGGCTGACAATGCAGGCTCCCACCTGGGTATTCGGGTCCTTGGACCGCATTCCAGACAGGTGGGCCACCCCCATAAAATATTCATCCCAGCTGATATAATCGCTGCGTTTGGCACTCATGGGTGTCTCCTTTATTTGGTACCGAAAATACGGTCTCCTGCATCTCCCAGTCCGGGAACAATGTATCCATGATCATTCAGCTTCTGATCCAGTGCTCCGATATAGATATCCACATCCGGATGTGCTTCCTGCATAGCTTTTACACCTTCGGGTGCAGCGATGATGCACAGCAGACGGATGCTCTTGCAGCCCTTGTCCTTTAACAGCTGGATGGCTGCGATGGAAGAACCGCCGGTAGCCAGCATGGGATCTACCACGAATACCTCACGCTCTGCACAGTCTGCAGGCAGCTTGCAGTAATATTCTACAGGCTTTAAGGTCTCAGGATTGCGATACAGGCCGATATGTCCTACTTTTGCAGCAGGGATCAGGGATAACATACCGTCTACCATACCCAGACCTGCACGCAGGATAGGTACCAGTGCCAGCTTTTTACCCTTTAACTGCTTCACGGTGGTCTTGCAGATAGGGGTCTCGATCTCTACTTCTTCCAGAGGCAGATCCTTGGTTGCTTCATAACCGATCAGCATTGCGATCTCGCTGATGTTCTGTCTGAAGTCCTTGGTACCGGTCTCCTTTCTGCGGATGATTCCGATCTTCTGCTCGATTAAGGGGTGATCCATAACTACTACTTTTGACATATTGTTGTCCTCCTGTGTTTTGTATTTGTTATAATAGTATTTCGTTGTTCGTGTCTGTGTAATGCATTAAACCTCTTCGATCAGGCTGATTCTGCGGCTGTGTCTCTCTTCTCCGGAAAAAGGTGTATTCAGGAAAGTCTCCACGATCTCCAGCGCCAGGTTCTCACCGACAATGCCTGCACCCATTGCCAGCATGTTGGCATCGTTATGCAGTCTGGTCATCTTCGCCGACAGAGGATCAGAGCAGAGTGCGCAGCGGATCCCCTTTACCTTGTTGGCAGAAATGCTGATACCGATACCGGTGGTGCAGATCACGATGCCCTTCTCGCAGGTACCGTCTGCCACAGCCCTTGCCGCTGCATGTCCGAACACAGGGTAATCGCAGCTTGCCTTGCTGTCACATCCCATATCCTGATATGGAATGTTCTTCTCCTCTAAATATTTCTTTACTCTTTCTTTCAGATCATATCCGCCATGATCACTTGCAATTGCTATCATTTTCCTTCTCCTCGTATTTTCTGTTTAAAGTTTTACTACTTTATGGCCCGCTGCTTTCAACAGCCGGTTCATAATGGCCTGTCCGAAGCCTTCCGTGGAAAATCCCTCGGAATAGATCTTTGTCACACCTTCATCATCGAATTCTCTCAGAATGGTGTACAGATGTCTGGCGATGCTGCCCTCATCCTTACGGCTGCCGACACTTTTCACCACATCTGCTATATAACCGGACAGCATTTCTTCGGTTCCGATGATTCCGGTCTTCTCTCCTGCGGTATGGTCTGCTGCCGCAGCCCGGTTAATATACTCCCTTACCTGCCCCGGGGTTCCCTCTACGATGGTGAGTTCTCCCCTGGGTGCATAATGTCTGTACTTCATTCCGGGGGCCTTGGGTGCCTGTCCGCTGTCTGCCCGCAGGATCGTGGTGTCCGTATCCACTGTTCCCAGCACTGTGCTCAGTTTCTCCTGGGTAATGTATCCGGGCCGCAGGATCTGTGGCGGTGTCACCGTCAGGTCAATAATGGTGGATTCCAGACCAATCCCCACCTCACCGCCATCAATGATGGCATCGATCCGCCCCATCATATCTTCTTCGACATATTTTGCCACTGTGGGACTGGGCTTGCCGGAAGTATTGGCACTGGGCGCCGCAATATATCCCCCGCTGTATTTGATCAGCTTCTGTGCCGCCGGATGCGAGGGCATACGGATTGCTACCGTATCCAGGCCACCTGTGGTCTCGTAAGGCACCGCGTCTGATTTCGGCAGGATCATGGTCAGGGGGCCCGGCCAGAAGGCATCCGCGATCTTCCGCGCCTCTTCCGGTACCTCCTTTGTAATCTTGTAAATGTCCTCAAACCGATAAATATGAACGATCAGTGGGTTGTCGGACGGTCTGCCCTTTGCCGCATATATTTTCTGGGAGGACGAAGGATTCAGTGCATCTCCCCCCAGCCCGTACACGGTCTCGGTAGGAAAAGCCACCAGTCCTCCCTGCTGCAGGATTGCTCCCGCCGCCCGGAGTTTCTCCTCATCTTCTTCGCTGACGGGGCCCTCTCCGGGACGAATCTTTATGATCTCAGTCTCCATGTTTTTACCTTCTGTGTTCTAAATTGCATTTGGATATAGTATATCATATCCCCAGTCAAATGGAAAGATTATTCCTCTCCGGTCTGCCGGGATGTTGTGTGTACAGAATAAACGGTCCATCCGACCAGCAGCGGAATCACCGCCACGGTCGGCAGTTCATAGCGGATTGCATTGGACATGGGGGATGCCAGGCACACCAACACGTTTATAAATCCGGGAACCAGCAGTATCAACGCACTGTATCTTTTCTTTTTCCACAGGAAAAATGCCAGCACTACCAGAATCCAGGTATACAATCCCGGAGTACACAGATACTTGATCAGCGGCAGCCGCATACTGAGGAACCAGATCTGCAGCAGAAACTCCGATGTCTGAATGGGAAATGTATGATGAATTCCCTGTTCCTGCGCATATTCCGGATACTCCAGCTGGATCCAGGCCTCTATGTTCTGTTCCACCGGTGCCAGATAGCCATAGCCCTTGTTGACAAATGCCGCCACATAGCATCCCGGATGCTTGAAAAACATCTGCACCCATATTTTCATGTAGGGCCCCAGGTCTCCGCCTCGATATAATATTTTAATGGGATCCGAAATCCGGGGTTCATAATTTTTCATAGCATCAAAGTTCAGGGTATCATTGATCACCTGTCTCTCATATTCCGTAACCTCATCTTCGTATTCGCAGACATATCTCGCCGTCTGCTGGAACGGTACGCTCAGCCCCTCGGAAGCTGCCGGTTTTCCCACATCGATCAACGCTCTGTATCCCACCACCGTGATCAGTTCATAGATCACCACAGTTGCCAGCAATACCAGGAATGCCTTCCTGCGTTCTTTGCCTTTCAGACAAATTGCCAGCAAAAGCAGTGCCGGAACAATCGCATAGATCCCGTTATTTCTAAGCAGGCAGGATAATACACTGAATACAATCAGTCCCGCCGCATCTTTCCCGCCACATTCCTTCTTTTTCAGTACCGACATCAGATATACTGCCTGTAACACCGTCATTTCCGCATACAGCAGATCTTTCTCAAACCATTGGGCATAGGTTCCCCAAAAAGGTGTCAGGGCGAAAAACAGGATTCCCACGGCACACCATTTCCAGGAAATTCCCAGCTCCTGCAGTTTTTTCATGCTGAGGGAAAAAGCATAGGCCCCTACCAGTGTCTGCATCAGGCAATACAGGAAAAAGCCGAAATTGGCATCTGCAATGGTTCTTCCCAGCACAAAACAGATTCCGATGATTGCGGAGGAAAATGGCGGATGTGCCGCTCCCCAGTCCTGTTCACCCAGAAACTGTTTCAGTTGCACCAGACCGTCCCCACTGGTAGTTCCAGGATAATTTAGCAGGATCCAGAACAGCCAGCTGAAGGCTATTACAAAAAAGCCCACCATCTGTAGGTGCTTTTTGCCCTGCTCTGCGGGTAATTCCACATGCTCCAGCCCAAAATATGCCAGACGCAATACCAGATACAATAACACTGCAAACCCCAAAACACAGAGCGTGGATAATAGTATCTGAAAAGAATTTCCCCACAGGAAAATGGCAGAATCATATTTCTTAAAGCTGATACATACTATAAGAAGGAATGACAGAATAACAGAAAGCACCAACGTTGCCACATCTGTCTTCGCCTCTCTTTTCTTCACTTCCTTAAGCATTACAAATACTGCCGCAGCCGTTAACAGATCTGTATAATCCAGCACCGTAAATGCTCCGCACAGTTTATTCAGCCCATTGACAAGATTCGAATCCACGTATCCTCCCAGGCAGACTTCAAATGTACATTGCAATGCCAGTGTCACGATCACGGTCAACAGAACATTTCTTATTTTTTGATATCGTCTCATTTTCTCTCCCGTAACTTTATAAAATTCTGTCATAACATACGAATCCTATATTATCATAATAACACTGTGTATACAACTCGTGCCTTTATTTTGTATTTCCCGTTTCAATCCCTCTGTATCCCGTTAATGTACTGTAAAATTCCTTTGTGGATCGACCATGCCACTCTGTCCTGATAGGCCTCGTCACACAGTTTTCCCGCCTCTGCCGCATTGGACAGGAAGCCGCATTCCACAATGACGATGGTTCCTTTGGTTTTTTTCAAAAGATAATAGCTGTCGTTGGGCTTGATCTGCCGGTGGTTCTCCGGATCCAGATCCTGGATCAGCTGTGTCTGGATCAGCCCTGCCAGTTGTTCCCCTCCGATGCTGCCACTATAATAGAAGACCTGCGCTCCGTGCACATACTCTTCCGGATAGCTGTTCTGATGGATGCTCACCGTGAGAACCGGATCCGTCTGCTCAATCTTTTCGATCCGGCGTTTCATATCCTGCACTTTCTTATTGGGAGCAGATGCATCATACAATCCATCCTCCGTCTCTCTGGTCAGCACCACCCGGATTCCGTCTGCCTCCAGATACTGTCTCAGTTTCTCTGTGATCCGGAGATTGATATCCTTCTCCGGTGCTCCGTTGATACCAATCTTCCCCGGGTCATCCCCGCCATGGCCGGCATCGATCACTACCGTCGGTATTCCGTCCGTGTCCGCATTATTCCCCTGCAAGGCATTCACGGCATTTACCGTTTCCACATATGCCGCCGTTTCCCTGCCAAGTATCGCCATAGACATAAGCAACAGGCATACCATCACCGCCCTTAACACTTTCTGTTCCATCCCTGTTCTCCGGTGTCTCTTTTATTCTATATGATTTTATATGCCTTTTTCTCTGGAAATATCTTCCGAAAATTAAGAAATCCTTTTGTTTTAAACTATTGCATCCCCTTACTACTTCAGCGTATAATACCATTATGAAAATAAGCAAAAAAACTCTTTCTATCATTTTATTTGTTCTGGCGGGAATTTGTGTTCTTGCTGCAGTGATCCTGTTGGTAAAAGGGCGGATCGAAGACCGGCGTATGGAGGAAGCGCTGGATGAATTGCGCCCGACGCAGTCCGCGGAGACCACGCAGGCACCTTCCACAGTCGAAGGTGAGCCGACCGTTACCGCCTCCCCGGAACCGTCCACAGAAGAGACCCCGGCTTCCACCGAGGAGTTCGAACGAGTGTCCAACCCTTATGCCGACAGTTTTCTTGCCAACAAGGATATGGCGGCCTGGCTACAGATTCCGGGCACCAATATCGATTATCCGGTAATGTGGACTCCGGAAGATGAGACCTATTATCTCTACCGTGCTTTTGACGGCAGCGAAAATAAAAACGGCTGTCTGCTCCTTGACGATGAGAGCTGTGTAGATCCTCTGACCACGAATCTTATCATTCACGGTCACAATATGAAATCCGGTGCCATGTTCGGCAATCTGACCGATTACGAGAATCAGGATTTCTATAAGGAACACAAAAACATTATCCTCTATACCGAAGAGTGTCAGCGCAATTACGAGATCATTGCCGTCTTTCGCTCCCAGGTCTACCGGAAAACAGATCAGCTATTTAAGTTCTACAAATTTTTCCAGGCGGATACGCAGGAAGAATTTGATGACTTTTATAACAATATCAAGCAGTTATCCCAGTATGACACCGGTGTCACCGCAGAGTTCGGAGATCATTTTCTGACACTGTCCACCTGCGTATACCATGTAGAGCAGGGCCGGTTCGTAGTCGTTGCCAAAGAAGTGGAACCCGGTGATCACTACCTTCCCATACAGGAATAACTCACAGACAATCAGGAGGTTTTCTTATGAAGAGACTTAAAAAATTTGTCACACTGTTCACGCTGGCTGCCGTATGCTTTGCTATTCCCGGTCTGGGAAAGATCACTGTAAAGGCTGCGGAGCCCACCACCTATGTTCTGAACTATTCCGACAGCAGTTCCGAGTGGAGATACAAGGAAGCATCCAGCTGGTCCGCAGAAGTTCAGGACCGCGAGTTGTATTATCTGCAGCAGAATATCAAAGACGGTGACTATATTGTCATCGACAACGATGTGGAGAACAATGCCCTGGCTCTCAAGGTTTCTGTCCGTCTGGGCAACCTGACCTTCAAGAATACTGTTGGTGTTCCCGTAGTCTATGCCAACGGCTATGACAGTGTCTATTTCCTGAGCGGTACCTCCGGTGCTGTCAACGGTGATGTATCTCATGCCTATGTATATGGCGATGCCAAGGCAAATTTCAACAGCAATGTAGACACTCTGGAAATGATCGGCCTGACAGATGATAAATCCAATAATCTGCATGCCACCATCAACGGTGTCGGTACCGTCAATCATCTGATTGCCAAAGACAACCGTGACCAGAGCGTTTTCTATGAGGCCTACAGTTTCGCCGCAGGTAAGCTGGCCATTGAAGACGGATCCCTGAAGACCGAAGCAAAGTATTACAGCACCACCGCTCCCGCTGCTGCCGCAGAAGCAGCTCCTGCAGCTACCGAGCAGCCCACACAGACCACAGCTCCTGCACAGGCCACACAGAACAGTACTTCTTCCGAATATGACAACGTTCCAAAGACCGGTGAAAATTCTGCAATGTTCTGGCTTCTGGGTGCCGCAGTTGTATGCATGGCCGGAGGCTATACCATCCGCAGAAAGAACGTACAGGAAGCGGAATAAAGTTTTCGGCAGCAATAAAGCCCAGTCCCTTGCGGGACCGGGCTTTTACTATTTTATTCTGTTCCTACTGCAGATAGGCATTGATCAGTTCCCAGGCTGCCTGTGTTCCGTAACCTAGTCTCCATACCGCCACACCACCAATATTCTTGGTAGCCATCATGTTCAGCTTCACTGCGATGGATTCTGCATCTTCCAGCCAGATCTGATAGGTGGCATTTCCGGAGGTCCATTCTGCATAATTCTGACAGGTCTCCTCATCCCACTCTGCTGTCACACCGGCTCTGCTCATGAAATCTGCCTCGTTGTTCATGGTAATATATTCATCCGTCACATCCGTGCCTTCGGTCTTCCACAGGATCGTGTAGAACGGAAGGGCATTGACTACCTTGTTTGCAGGCACCTCCTGCAATGTTCTGTCCAGACCGCCGGATACATAGCTGATGCTTGCCACGCTTCCGGGATCCTTGCTTCCGTGCCAGTGTTCGTCATATCCCATGATAATGACATAGTCTGCAACCTGTCCCTGGATATCCAGACGATAATAATCATTGAAATTAAACGGTACATAGTTGGCAATGGACAATACCAGTCCCCTGTTGCGGCACTGAATGGAAAGTTCTCGTATAAATTCCACATAATGCGGTCCGCAGTCACTGCTCAGCTGCTCGAAGTCCACATTGATGCCGTCCAGTCCCAGGCTGACTGCTGCATCTGTCACATTCCGCACAAAGTTCTGCCGGCTGGTGGTGGAGGACAGCATATTCAGAGTACTGATGGCCGTTCCGGTCTCATTGGCGTAATTAAAATTATCCACCACGCCCCATACCTGTAAGCCCATATTGTGGGCCGTGGTTACATAATTCGCTGTTCCGAAGTTCCGGATACTTCCGTTCTCATCCGTCAGACTGAACCAGGTCGGTGCAATGACATTCATACCCTTCGTACCGGACACCATGGAGTACAGAGTGTCATTACCGCCTGCACCGCCGATAGAATGCCAGCCCAGGCAGATCTTGCTGTCAGAAGTCAGGGCAGTATATTCCGGCTCCTGATAATCCGTCACCGGAGTCTCGGTCTCTTCCGTAATATCTCCCAGACGCTTGTTCTCCACATATCCGATCACGGAATCCGCTGTCTTCACCTTGCTCCAGGTCTCCATCTGCTCCAGAATCTCCAGGGTATCTCCCTTCGCTGCCTGCGTGAGGATCGGGCTCTTCACACCGCCCCGCAGACGCACCGCCGTATCCTTTTTCAGCTGTGCCACCTGTCTGGTCCCCCATTCGGTGTAGACCTGCACATGTCTGTCATAACAATCATAGGAATAATTTGTGAACAGCTTCACATAATCCGCCGCCACATATACGGTATCCCCTTCCACGAAACTGATCACATATCCGGCATCCTGTGTGCCTTCTGTTGTCGTATAGGAAGTCTCGCCGAAAGTCGTACGGATTACTTCTGTCGGATTGGCGTACAACAACAGTTTTTCCGTCATATCCGCATAAAACACTTCGTTCATATATTTATGGACAGTTGCCAGATCAAAATAGCATACGTCATCTCTGATCAGTGCCTGTTCTTCTACCATTTCGTCCTGTAAAATAATGGCACTTCTGTCACTCTCTGACACCTGATAAAATTCGTTCCAGTCTGCCTCTTCTTTGCTGTAGGAATATTTATCCAACAGCACCTTTCCCAGTGCTCCGCCTGCGATCACAAGGATCAGCAGGATTGCTATGATCACCGGTAGTATTCTTTTCTTCATATGTGCTCCCATCCGCAGGCTGCCGCCTGCACCATTCTTGCCTTTTCTTCCGTTCCGTCTTCTATCGGCAGAACAGTTTTATTCTATCACAATTCCTCTATATAATACAAGGAACAATAGAGACAGATCCTGCACTGCGGGATACAGCCAGAGAGGCAATCCCGTTTTGCATCCCCGCAGCGCATTCTCTGTTTCAAAGTATTACCCGGGCAAGAGCTGACACCCTTTAACGCAGATCCACCTTATCCAGCCGGACCTGGCTGATTTTGCCCTGTTCTCCCAATATATAGTCTGCCATATACGGGCTTTCTTCTCTGACGGCATACGCTGCCGCCTGCGACGGTGAGACCTTTTCTCCGTCGACATACAATTCTGTGCCGTTTTTCTGAAGCTTTTGAAAATATTTTTCCACCTTTCTCCTGGGAAACTTCTTCCCGGGAGTCACAGCTTCCCGGTCCTCCACAGACACCTCCCGTCCGCAGCATATTTTACCAAAAGGATTCGTGAAACACTTTAAAATAACGCTGCTTTTTCCGCTAGTACATATAAGCGTAACTATTCAGAACACTATTCGCAATATAAATCATGTCAAATGTTCTTACGAATGCAAGCATTCGACGTACATATTGACACGATTTGCGTGGCTCTGAATAGTTACTTATAAATGCCTCTGACAGTACTTGTAGTAATTTGTGTGAAAATGTTGGAATTATGTTCGTGAAAAATATCTGTTGAAATATTATGACCAGACACGTATATGCCTGTAAGACATCTCCATACTATATTTTACAGATCAGCATAACCTATCCTTCCCAAATACATTAACAGCCATCTGCATCATAAAATAAAAAAGGGGATGAACTGGAACGAATCGTTCCCTGGTAAATCAACAAGAAAAAATGGAAAACTGTCGACCTCCTCTCCGTACCGGAGTATCAGAGGCATCTATAGGTCGGATTATACACTGCAGCCTGCTATTTGACAAGATGTTTTATTAAATTTTTTTAAACTGTGAATAGATTCTATTGACTAAAATATAGGGAAAGTATAAGCTATATACCATACCAATGCGAAAGCAGAAAGGAAGTGTTGTCGCATGAAAATAGAAAAAGTAAATGAAAATCAGATTCGCTGCACCCTGACCCGTGAGGATCTCGCCAGCCGCGAATTAAAAATAAGTGAACTTGCCTACGGCACAGAAAAAGCTAAATCTCTGTTCCGTGATATGATGCAGCAGGCCAATTTTGAATTTGGCTTCGAAGCAGAGGATATTCCCCTGATGATTGAAGCCATCCCTCTGAATGCGGATTGTATCGTACTGATCATTACCAAAGTGGAAGATCCGGAAGAACTGGACACCCGTTTTTCCCGCTTTGCACCTTCCGTTACGGAAGACAGTGATGATGACAGTGATGAGAGCACGGCAGACGAGGTTCTGGATCTGTTCCGCCGTATCCAACAGGACGAGGATGCAGCCGAGACTCCCGCCGCTCCCGCTCCCGAGGAAAACGATGCTGTCAGATCCAGGCTGTTCCGTATGGATACTCTGAATCAGGTAATCAACGCTGCCGTCGTGGCTGCCGGTCATTATCATGGGCTCAGCACTCTGTATCACGAAGAGGGTACGGACGGGTATTATCTGATCCTGACGCAGGGCGAAGAAGATCGCGAGGTCTTCGACCGTGTCTGCAATGTCATCTCTGAATACGGTATTCCCAAGCGTTCCACACCGGCAAGCCTTACTTTTCTTGAGGAACATTGTTCCACACTGATCGCCGAACATGCTTTACAGCGTCTTTCTAATACTTCAATGTAACAACAGATTGTAACATTCAGGAGAGTTCCCACTCTGTGGGGACTTTCAGACTGTAGACAAAGCTCCTTCCTGTGAGGGAGCTTTTCTTGTGTCATGA
>ERZ826051.1461-NODE-1461-length-21668-cov-8.389303_pt1 | contig 21668 bp, 17 predicted proteins | sample MGYA00519928_ERZ826051 | MGnify/ENA primary metagenome ERZ826051 (study PRJEB31778, sample SAMEA3449219) | human gut metagenome | biome: human gut; feature: human-associated habitat; material: faeces | place: United Kingdom | collected 2010/2012 ...
TCCCCAGGGCCTCCGGCGGGATGCCAGGCCCGCCGAATCCAAGACAAAGGATGTGATGACCTGTGGCAGAAGAAGCCCTGTTGACAATGCGGGGAATCTGTAAATACTTCCCCGGCGTCCGCGCGCTGGAGAATGTGGATTTCACCCTGCACTCCGGTGAAGTCCACGCGCTGGTCGGCGAAAACGGCGCGGGAAAATCCACCCTGATTAAGGTCCTGACTGGCGTCCACGCAAAGGACGGCGGCAAGATCGCCATGGAGGGCAGGCCCATTTCCCCCTCCAGCCCTCTGGAGGCCATGAAGTGCGGCATTTCCACCGTGTATCAGGAGGTCAACCTGTGCCCCAATCTGAGCGTGGCGGAGAACATCTTTATCGGCCGTGAGCCCAAAAAGGCGGGCGGCATCGACTGGAAGACCATCAACCGCCGGGCCGCGGAGCTGCTGACTACGCTGAATCTGAACATTGACGTGACAAAGACGCTGGGGAGCTACTCGGTGGCCGTCCAGCAGATGATTGCCATTGCCCGTGCGGTGGATGTGGACGCAAAGGTGCTGATCCTGGACGAGCCCACCTCCTCCCTGACCGCCAATGAAGTGGAATCGCTGTTCCGCATCATGCGTGAGCTGAAGGAGCAGGGCGTTGCACTGGTCTACATCAGCCACAAGATGGACGAGATCAAGGTCATTGCTGACGAAGTGACCATCATGCGTGATGGCCATTACATCGGCAAGTGGGACGTTGCCAACATGACCAAGGAGCAGATCATCGCCAAGATGGTCGGCCGTGAGCTGTCCAATCTGTTCCCGCCGCTGGAGAACCACCCCTCCGAGGAAGTGATGATGAAGGTGGAGGATTTCACCTCCATCCATCCGCGCTCCTTCCGCCACTGCAGCTTTGAGCTGAAAAAGGGCGAGATCCTGGGCGTGGCTGGTCTGGTGGGCGCACAGCGCACCGAGCTGATGGAAGGCATCTTTGGTCTGCGTGCACACACCTCCGGCAGGGTGTGGATCAAGGGCGAAGAGGTCAACATCAAGCAGCCCCGCGATGCCATCCGGAAGAGCGTGGCTCTGCTGACCGAGGACCGCCGCGCAACCGGCATCATGGGTGTGCTGAGCGTGGCCGACAACATCTCCATTGCATCGCTGGACGCTCTGCGCAAGGGCCCCATCATGCTGGATGACAAGAAGATTTTGGATCTGGTGGCGACCAATAAGGAAAAGATGGCCATCAAGGTGCCCAGCCCCAAGACCCAGATCAAGAGCCTGTCCGGCGGCAACCAGCAGAAGGTGCTGATCGCCCGCTGGCTGGCAAATAACCCAGATGTCCTGATCCTGGACGAGCCCACCCGCGGCATCGACGTTGGTGCAAAGTACGAGATCTACTGCATCATTGCCGATCTGGCCAAGCAGGGCAAGAGCATCATTATGATCTCCTCTGAAATGAGCGAGATCATTGGCATGTCCAACCGCGTCATGGTCATGTGCGATGGCCGCGTCACCGGCTTCATCGACGGCAAGGACGCGACCCAGGAGAACATCATGGAGCTGGCTACCCAGTTTGAGACCGCGCCCGAAACGGCAGCGGCCAATCAGTAAACAAGGAGGCTGTCTATTGTGGAAGCTACCAAGAAATTAACGGGTAAATCCGTAAAGAAATGGCTGGGCAACAACGCCATTATCGTTCTGATGCTGCTCGTCTCTCTGTTCGTCGGCATCATCCATCCGAACTTTTTTGCACCTGCAAACCTGATCAACCTGTTCAAGAACGTGTCCATCCGCTACATCATCGCGCTGGGCATCTCCGGCTGTCTGATCACCACCGGCAACGACCTGTCCGCAGGCCGTCTGGCTGGTTTTGCTGCCTGCCTGGCCTGCATCTTTGCGCAGACCGAGGGCGCTGCCGGTAAGTTCTACCCCAACATGCCCACTCTGCCCACCCCTGTGGTGTTCATTCTGGTCATTGCCATCTGCGCTATTGTGGGTCTGTGCAACGGTCTGGTCGTTTCTTACCTGAAGGTCCAGCCCTTTATCGCTACCCTGGGTATGCAGCAGGTCGTCTACGGTATCTGCCTGGTCTACACCGGCGGTACCCCCATCGGCTCCCTGAACAAGAACTTTACCTCTCTGGCCTCCAACACCATCCTGAAGGTCCCCGTGCTGATCTGGATCGCCCTGGTCGTGGCTGTGTGCTTCTGGTTCCTGTACAACAAGACCCGTCACGGCAAGTACATGTACGCCATCGGCGGCAACGAAGCTGCTGCTGAGGTGGCCGGTGTCAACGTCAACGCCACCAAGATCCGCATCTACATCCTGGCTTCCTGCATGTTCGGTCTGGCAGGCTGCCTGCTGGCTGCAAAGTCCGGCGGCGCATCCGTCAACACTGCAATGGGCTATGAGCTGGACGCTATTGCAGCTTCCACCATCGGCGGCGTTTCCACCACTGGCGGTGTCGGCACCGTGCCCGGCATTCTGGTCGGCGTTCTGGTCTTTGAGCTGATGAAGGTCGCTCTGCAGTTTATGAACGTCAACTCCTCTTACACCTATATCGTCCAGGGCCTTGTCATCATCGTAGCTGTGGCTATCGATATCCGTAAGTACCTGGCAAAGAAGTAACTCCTCATTCGCATACAGAGAAGCCCCCCGCCGGTTCTCCCGGCGGGGGGCTTCTGCTGTTATTTTCCCAGCTGCCGCTGCTGCAGGCGGTACTGGCGGGGTGTCAGCCCCTCCTGCTGCTTGAACAGGCTTCCAAATAGCCCTCCGCGTTTTCTCGCCCACTCTCCGAAAAAAGTTGGAGAACTTTTTCTTCTTCGTTGAATTGCACAAGAACGTGCCTCCTTGTTTGGCGGTTGCGTTGAATTTATGAACGTTCTTTGAATTTTGATATTTTCCTTCGATTTATTATAACATAGCTCCCGGAAGAGTGGTATACTACAAGCCAGAAACAGTACTGTTAAGTTCGGAAAACAAAGATCGGTGAATGAGGTGTGTCTTATGAGTGTTTACGAAAAAATTTCCGGTTTTGCGGATGAGATTAGCCAGGACTTTGACCAGCAGCTCAAAACTGTGACGGATCTGGGGATGAAGTATATCTGCATCCGCAGCGCCGAGCACAAGGGCATTGCCGATTACACCCCCGAGGAAGTGCGCACGGTTCTTCTGCCAAAGCTGCGGGCCGCAGGTGTGGGCGTTTCCAGCCTGGGTACGGCCATCGGCAAGGTGGAGGTGGACGATGAAGAGGGCTTTGCCAAGCAGCTGGAGCAGCTGGAAACACTCTGCGAAACGGCCAAGCTGCTGGACTGCTCCTTCATCCGGATGTTCAGCTTCCTCATCCCCAAGGATGCCGATGCAGACAGCTATACCGATGTGGTGCTGGATAAGCTGCGTCAGTTTATCCGGATCGCGGAAAAGCATGACATTGTCCTGCTCCATGAAAATGAGAAGGGCATCTACGGAGACACCGGTGCCCGCTGCAAATTGCTGTTCGACCGGCTGGCCTGCCCCCACTTCAAGGCGGCGTTCGATTTTGCCAACTTTGTTCAGTGTGAGCAGGACACCGCGGAGTGCTGGGAACTGCTCCATGACCAGATCGCTTATATCCACATCAAGGATGCTCTGCCCGGCTGCCTGCTGAATGTGCCCGCAGGCACCGGCCTTGGCAAGATCCCTGAGCTGCTTCGCCGTGCTTTCTGTGAAGAGGGCTACCACGGCTTCCTGACGCTGGAGCCCCACCTGGCAATGTTTGATTTCTTTGCACCAGGAGCCAAAGGCGGAAAGAGCCAGAAGCTCCAATTTGAGAATAACCCGATCGTCGAGAAGATGAAGTCCGAGATGGCCGAGCCGGGCCGCCCCAAGGACGGCGCAGAAGCTTACGCCACCCAGTATCATGCACTGGTCGAGATCCTGAATCCCATTCTCAATTGATATCCACTCTCCGTTTACCATAAGCTGCCACAACAGAAGCCCCCCGCCGGTTCTCCCGGCGGGGGGCTTCTGTTGTTTGCGGCAAAAAAGCTGGGCCCCATGCTATCAGCAACTTTTCATTTGGAATATGGCAATATTTTGGGCGGCTTGTCAGTCACTGGCAGGCCGCTTTTTTCTTTGTCAAAGGCAGTTTCGTGAAAATGACCGAAAGAGGATACCTGATTTGTGAATATCAACAAAAGTTTTCAAAATACTTGATTTTAATTTAGGGGGGGGGGTATAATGAAATGACAAAAATTCCTTTGAGAACAAAGCACTCAGCAACCTGGCTGAGACCTGCAATGCGGAGAATGGAACCTACAGGGGAGGTGACAGTGCGGTAGGAATCTGGAGGGTTCCTTGCGGGGAATCCGTTGCAAAAATGCAAATAGTGATGAAAGGAATGAAGAAAGTTGAAACAGAAAAGTCAAAACCGGTTTTTGGCGGCCCTGCTGGCAGTGGCAATGATGCTTCAGATGCTTCCCATGCTGGCTTTTGCGGAGGACGCACCCGACGCGTATGCGGTAAAGATCGACGGTAAGGAGGGGAGCTATGCGAAATTGGTGGATGCTGTGAAAGCGGCATCGAGCGGTGATACCATCATCCTTGGCGAGGGCAATTATACACTGTACGGTATCAAAAGCGACGATACGACCAAGGGAAAAAACCTGACCTTTGTGGGGCAGGGGCCTGACAAAACGGCCTGGAATATCGGTGATAAGGTGCCGGACCCGAGCAAGTACGGCACAGAGTATAACGGCGATTACAGCTTTGATGGTGCCGGAACAGTCACCTTCAAAAATATGACGCTTCGCTCCGGTAATGCAAATTATCTGGGCTTCATCCGTGCGAATAATACTGTGGTGGATCACTGCGTCATCAACGGCAAGACCTTCTACTGGGGTTATGAAAGTGCAAAGTTTATCAATACGACCTTCAATGCTCCAAGTGGAGATTATGCGATTTGGACGTATAGCTCCCCGATCATGACATTTGATACCTGCACCTTTAATGCAACGGGAAAAGTGATCAATGTTTACACGGATTACGGTGCAGGAAGTCATAACATTACGGTTAACTTTAACAACTGCACCGTGAATTCCAACTTCCAGTCCTATGTATCAATGTTCAGTAACAATAAAACTGCGCTGAACATCAACGACAGCAACATGGGCAGCTATAAGTACATCATCAATATCAATGATCCGAAGACCATTACTGCAGCCCGGGATAAAACGACCTGTTCGCAGATGTTTGGCTATGGCGGTAAAGCAGCTACTAACAACAAGGGTAAAACAGATGTACATCTGAACGGTGAGCTGGTCTGGACAAACGGCGAGATGCAGACACACTCCTATACCGATGGTGAGCATGACAAAGCCTTTACCACCACCTATTCGGAGTGGAAAACGATCGATGCACGAAATGAGTGGCGGGATGTAACGAAGACCTGCAACTACTGCCACCGGGAGTTGGAAAAACATCAGGAAACTGCCAGTGTGTACCGTCTCCAGTACAACCTGAATGAAGGCGTTGGTGACGAAACTGCCAACTACAACGATGCTTTCTACCATGAAAATGAGAGCGTGACGCTTGCAGCGGCTCCCACACGAGAAGGCTACCAGTTTGCTGGATGGCTGAGCCTTAAAGGTAAGCTCTATAAAGCTGAGAGTGAGCTTGTCCTGACGGGTGATGAAGTGTTTACGGCACAGTGGAAGAAGGATGAGCCTGTCGTCAATCATACCCTGACCGTGACCGGCGGCACCTTTGCTGTGAAAAACGGCGACATTGATGTGACCGATACACTGGAAACCAGCACCGATGAGGCCAGCGGAAAGCAGACCTGCCTTGTGCCGGATGGTGCAGAGGTCACCGTGACGCTGGACCAGACGAAGGTTCCCGAGGGTATGGTGTTTGATCTCTGGTCTACCGGCGAACTGCCGCTGGATCAGGATTACAAAGCAGAGTCCATTACCTTTACCATGAATGGTGATGTGGATGTGGCCGCACAGTACCGCAGCGCTGACATTGAGGATGGTTCTGATGTTGTTGGCCCCATCATTGTCGGTACGGCTGTTGTGGCTGGCGGCGCACTGGTCGGCTACACGCTGGGCACCGATCTTGTGGGCCAGATGTGGGGTCTGCCTTACTTCCCCAGCAACCGCAGTGCTCTTGCAATGATGCTGTGGGAGGATGCAGGCAAGCCTATGCCGGAATCTGAGATCCTCTACCCCGATGTTGGCCAGGAAGAACAGGATATGGATCTGCAGCATGCTGCCCGCTGGGCCATGGAGCACGACCTCATGCCTGACCTGAACGATCAGGATACAGAGCTGCCCCCTGAACAGGTGAAGTTCTATCCGGACAACATGGTTACCAAGATCAGCGTGTTGCGTGCTTGGAAGAAGGCACAGGACCTCAAGCAGAACGCGCAGTAAAATTTGACATCCTCTGATATTTCCCAAACACAGCAGGAGCGCCCCACCGGGTCATACCGGCAGAGCGCTCCTGCTGTGTTTCTGTTAAGCTTCAGGAAAGGGGAACACACCCCGCTCAGCGGCCCACGATGAGGTCGCGGCGGCAGCGCAGGCCGACCATCAGGAAAGCGCTGTCGCCCAGCTGCCGCAGCACCACCCGCTGGGTGTCGGTCTGGCCCTCACACAGCAGGGAAAGGTTCAGGGTGGTGGAACCCTTCTCCGTGGTGAGCACCAGCGTGGACACGCCCTGATTCATCAGGGTCTTCATATCCTGAATGGTGGTGCGGAAGGTGGCGGCGCAGTCCGGCACGTCCAGCGTCAGGACACGGCCCTCCTGCCGGGCGGTGTAAAGGACCTGACGGCCCAGCAGACCCTTGACGGTGTACCGGACTTCGGTGGTCTTTGCCTCGTCAGCGGAGATCAGCATGATGTCGCCCTGAATGGGGTCGCCCTCCGGTGCGCCGTAGCCGCCGTAGGCGGGGTCGGTCTCGCCCACGGCAACGTCGCCGCTGTGCAGCGCGATCTCGCCCTGAAGCATCACGCTTTCGTCCTGCGGGGGCAGGTAGCCTGCAACAACGGTGTCATCGGCGGCAGCCGCAGCGGCAGGCTCCTCGGCAAATGCGCCGACGCTCATGGGGATGGCAAGGGACAGCACCAGGGCTGCGGCAATGGCCTGACGGCCCAGCATTGTATTCAGAATCTTCATAAGAAATATACCTCCTGTACTATGGACGAAAAACCGCCCGTTCTGTAATGAATACGGAACGGGCGGCTTGTTTATTGCAGGGGGAAGGAAATTTTTATGGAACGTTAAACCCCTCAGTCACGCTCCGCGTGACAGGTCCGGGTTGCGGCACCCAGCATCCACTTCGTGTTGTAAACAACACTTGTGTCTTGCTGGCCGCGGCCCCAACAGCAACGCCCTTTATCCGCCACTGGCGGCGGTTGTTACTGTTGCCCCTAATAGTGGGGCCCTTGGCATAAAGGGGAACTCGCAGGGCTCTACGTAGCGCCAGAGCCGCCCCTACTAGGGGCGGTGGCAATGCGAAGCATTGACGGTGGGGTTTAACCTTCCCGGTTCAGGATTTCCATGAACTCGTCACCGGTGATGGTCTCCTTCTGGTACAGATACTGGGCCAGCTCATCCAGCTTTGCGCGGTTGTCGGTCAGGATCTGCACAGCCTTGGCGTGCTGGGCCTTGACCAGCTCCACCACCTTCTGGTCGATCTCACACTGGGTCTGGGCAGAGCAGGCAAGGGAAGTGTCGCCGCCCAGATACTGGTTGTTGACGGTCTCCAGTGCCACCATGTCAAACTCATCGCTCATGCCGTAGCGGGTCAGCATGGCGCGGGCCAGCTTGGTGGCCTGTTCGATATCATTGGAAGCGCCGGTGGTGATGGAGTGGAACACCACTTCCTCGGCGGCACGTCCGCCGGTGAGGGTGGCGATCTTGTTTTCCAGCTCCTCCTTGTTCATCAGGTAGTGGTTGCCCTCGTCCACCTGCATGGTGTAACCCAGAGCACCCGAGGTGCGGGGGATGATGGTGATCTTCTGCACGGGGGCGGAGTGGGTCTGCTTGGCGGCGACCAGAGCGTGGCCGATCTCATGGTAGGCTACGATGCACTTTTCGTGGTCGGTCAGGATGGAGTTCTTTTTCTGGTAGCCTGCAATGACCACCTCGATGCTCTCCTCCAGGTCAGACTGGGTCACGCTCTTGCGGCCTGCACGGACGGCCCGCAGCGCGGCCTCGTTGACGATGTTGGCCAGCTCGGCACCGGACGCACCGGAGGCCATCCGGGCCACGGTGGTAAAGTCGATGCCCGGGGCCAGCGCGACCTTCTTAGCGTGGACCTTCAGGATCTCCTCGCGGCCCTTGAGGTCGGGCAGCTCCACGGGCACCCGGCGGTCAAAGCGGCCGGGGCGGGTCAAGGCAGGGTCAAGGGATTCGGGACGGTTGGTGGCGGCCAGAATGATGACACCGGTGTTGCCCTCAAAACCGTCCATTTCGGTCAGCAGCTGGTTCAGGGTCTGCTCGCGCTCATCGTTGCCGCCGTACTGGCCGCCGCTGCGCTTTTGGCCAATGGCATCGATCTCATCAATAAACACAATGCAGGGCGCTTTCTCCTTGGCCTGCTTGAACAGGTCGCGCACCTTGGAGGCACCCATGCCCACGAACATCTCCACGAACTCGGAGCCGGAGATGGAGAAGAAGGGCACGTTGGACTCACCGGCCACAGCCTTGGCCAGCATGGTCTTGCCGGTGCCCGGAGGGCCCACCAGCAGGATGCCCTTGGGCATCTTGGCACCAATGCTCTCATACTTGCTGGGGTCATGCAGATAGTTGACGACTTCCTGTAAGTTTTCCTTGGCCTCGTCCTCGCCGGCCACATCCGCAAAGCGGATGCCTGCCGTGGACTGCACATAGACCTTGGCGTTGGATTTGCCCATGCCGCCAAACATCATGGAGCCCGGGCCGCCGCCGGCCTTTTCCATCAGCTTTTTGTTCATCTGGTTGCCGATGGCCGAGAACAGGATGATGGGCAGGACGAACCAGATCAAAAAGCTCAGCACCGGCGAGGACTGTTCCACGATCTCGCTGGAGAAGGTGGCTCCGGCATCGTACAGCCGCTCGGTCAGGCCGGTGTCGTTCATCAGGCCGGTCTTGTAGACCTGCGTCTCGTCCTTATCGGTAAAGATGATCTGGTTGGATTCAATGTCCACACGGCCGATGTTCTTCTCCTCGGTCATGGTCATAAAGGTGCCGTAGTCCACCTCTTTGATCTGGCGCTCCTCCATCCACGGCAGCAGCACAAGGTTGAGGAGCAGCAGCATCAGCAGCACGAGGGCGTAATAGATCGCCAACGGCTTGCGCGGTGTCTTGACTTCTTTCATAGGATTTCCTCCTCGGTAAACGGCCTCGCCCTCTCAGTCTGCTTCGCAGCCAGCTCTCCCAAAGGGAGAGCCTTTGACAAATCGGTCAGGGGCCTTATTCTTTCGATAAGCTTATCTTAACACAACGAAAATTAACAAAAAAGCTTTTCGAGGGCTTGTTTCCAAAAACTTCCCAGATTCTTAACAAACCCCGAAGCCTGGCGGGAGGAAAGCGTGGGCATCCCCCGCTTTCCCAGCGCTCTACGATTCGATACAGAAAGCGCAAAATTTGGAAAATTGTGCCGCTCCTGATGTGAATTTGTTTCATTTTTGATATGAGCCAAACTTCTTGACAGCAAATCCGGCGTTTGGTACAATAAGCTCACTTTGAAACACAAAGACCAAATGCGTTGACGGGGAAAAAACGATCTTCTTCTGCTTCAGAGAGCTGCCGGGTGGTGCAAGGCAGTGCGGAGGGTTTCGGTTACTGGCCCCTGAGCGGCAGAGCTGAACGGAGAGTAGGCTCTGACGGATGCCCACCGTTACCGGGGCAGCGATTCGCCGCCAAAAGCTGATCGTGTGAGTGGCTGGTTTTCCAGCAAAGAGAGTGGTACCACGGGTGCTCTGTTAGAAAAAATGACAGGCCCTCGTCTCTCAAGGCTTATCGCCTTGGAGACGAGGGCCTTTTACTTTAATTTTAAATAAGTGTAGGATCTGGAGGAAACGAGAATGATGGACGCAACCAAGTACGCACCGGGATATTACCCTGTCCCTGCCGGTTATGACAGCTGGGTGAAGAAGGATCACATTGAAAAGGCCCCGGCCTGGTGCAGTGTGGATCTGCGCGACGGCAATCAGGCCCTGATCGTGCCCATGAGCCTGGAGGAAAAGCTGGAGTTCTTCCAGATGCTGGTGAAGATCGGCTTCAAGGAGATCGAGGTGGGTTTCCCCGCCGCCAGCGATACCGAGTACGAGTTCCTGCGTACCCTGATCGAGAAAAACATGATCCCGGAGGATGTGACCGTGCAGGTGCTGACCCAGTGCCGCGACCACATTATCCGCAAGACCTTTGAGGCTGTCAAGGGTGCCCCCCGCGCAGTGATCCACTTCTATAATTCTACCTCTGTGGCCCAGCGCGAGCAGGTGTTCCACAAGAGCAGGGAAGAGATCAAGAAGATCGCCACCGACGGCGCAAAGCTGGTCAAACAGCTGAGTCAGGAGTACGAGGGCAACTTCCTGTTTGAGTACAGCCCCGAGAGCTTTACCGGCACCGAGGTGGACTATGCTGTGGAGGTCTGCAACGCAGTGCTGGACATCATGCAGCCCACCCCTGACCGCCCCATGATCATCAACCTGCCCGTTACAGTCGAAATGAGTATGCCCCATGTCTACGCCAACCAGATCGAGTACTGCGACAAGCACCTCAAGTACCGTGACAGCGTGATCATCTCCACCCATCCCCACAACGACCGCGGCACCGGTGTTGCCTGCGCCGAAATGGCCGTTCTGGCCGGTGCTCAGCGCGTGGAGTGCTGCCTGTTCGGCAACGGTGAGCGTACTGGCAATGTGGATGCTGTGACTCTGGCCATGAATCTGTACAGCCACGGCGTAGACCCCAGACTGGACTTTTCCGATATGCCCGCCATCTGCGCTACCTACGAGCGCGTGACCCGGATGCACATCTACGAGCGCACCCCCTACGCCGGTCAGCTGGTGTTTGCAGCCTTCTCGGGCAGCCATCAGGATGCCATTGCAAAGGGCATGGCCTACCGCAAGGAGCGGGGCGAGCACCGCTGGACCTGCCCCTACATCCCCATCGACCCCCACGATATCGGCCGTACCTATGATGCCGATGTCATCCGCATCAACAGCCAGAGCGGCAAGGGCGGCATCGGCTTTGTGCTGGAGCAGAACTACGGCTATAACCTGCCCCCCAAGATGCGCGAGGTGCTGGGCTACAAGGTCAAGAGCGTGTCCGACCACAGCCACAAGGAGCTGAGTGCAGGCGAGGTGCTCCGCATCTTCGAGGAGAGCTTCCTCAACCGCGAAAAGCCCCTCCGTGTGGTGGAGGCCCACTTTGCACAGGTCAACGGCATTACCGCCACGGTCACCCTGGACCTGAACGGTCAGCGCAAGGTGGTCACTTCGGTGGGCAATGGTCGTCTGGATGCTGTGGCCAACGCCATCCAGAGCGCTACCGGGATGGATTTCCATCTGGAAAGCTACTCGGAGCACAGCCTGGACGAGGGCAGCACCTCCCGTGCGGCTTCCTATGTGGGCCTTGCCTGGGGCGATGGCAGCATGACCTGGGGTGCCGGCACCGACACCGATATCATCGTTGCCGGCATCAAGGCACTGGTTTCGGCAATTAACAGTAAGTAAAAATTGAACTCCCTCAGTCACCTGCGGTGACAGCTCCCTCTAAGAGGGAGCCTGTTGCGTAACGGAAAGGCAAAGAGGCCCCCTCCTAGAGGGGGCTGTCGCGTAAGCGACTGGGGGAGTTATAGAAGATAAAAGGAGAGAGTATTATGGGAATGACTCTGACGCAGAAAATTCTGGCCGCACATGCGGGTTTGCCGGAGGTCAAGGCAGGCCAGCTCATCAATGCTAAGCTCGATATCGTGCTGGGCAACGATATCACTACCCCGGTCGCCATCAACGAGTTTGAGAAGGCAGGCTTTGACGGCGTGTTCGACAAGGAGCACATTGCCATCGTGCTGGATCACTTCGTCCCCAATAAGGACATCAAGAGCGCAACCCAGTCCAAGCAGTGCCGCGAGTTTGCCAACAAGTATGATATCCTCAACTTCTACGATGTGGGTCAGATGGGTGTTGAGCACGCCCTCCTGCCCGAAAAAGGCATCGTGACCGCCGGTGACTGCATCATCGGTGCCGACAGCCACACCTGCACCTACGGTGCACTGGGCGCATTCTCCACCGGTGTGGGCTCCACCGATATGGCCGCCGGTATGGCCACCGGCATGGCATGGTTCAAGGTGCCCTCTGCCATCAAGTTTGTGCTCAAGGGCAAGTTCAGCCCCCGCGTATCCGGCAAGGATCTGATCCTGCACATCATCGGCATGATCGGTGTGGACGGCGCACTGTACAAGTCCATGGAATTCACCGGCCCGGGCGTGGCTTCCCTGACCATGGAGGATCGCCTCTGCGTCTGCAACATGGCCATTGAGGCCGGTGCCAAGAACGGCATCTTCCCTGTGGACGAGGTCACCAGAGCGTATCTGAACGGCCGCAGCCAGCGCACCCCGGTCTACTACGAGGCCGACCCGGATGCCGAATACGAAAAGACCATTGAGATCGACCTGGACAAGCTGGAGCCCACGGTCAGCTACCCCCATCTGCCGGAGAACACCCACCCCGCCAGCGAGGGAAAGGACATCCGGATCGATCAGGTGGTCATCGGCAGCTGCACCAATGGCCGTCTGGAGGATATGGAGGCCGCTTACAACATCCTCAAGGGCAGACACATTGCCAAGGGTGTGCGGGGCATCATCATCCCGGCCACCATGGCGGTTTATAAGGAGTGCATCCTGCGCGGCTGGACCGAAGCCTTTATTGATGCGGGCTGCATCGTGTCCACCCCCACCTGCGGCCCCTGTCTGGGCGGCTACATGGGCATCCTGGCCGAGGGGGAGCGCTGTGTCTCCACCACCAACCGCAACTTTGTGGGCCGCATGGGCCATGTCAAGAGTGAAGTCTATCTGGCAAGCCCGGCCACTGCCGCTGCCAGCGCCCTGACCGGCTATATCACCGACCCCCGCACGGTCTGATCGAAAAGGAGAAACAACGATGAACGCAAAAGGTTCTGTTTTCAAATACCCGGATAACGTGGATACCGATGTCATCATTCCGGCCCGCCACCTGAACACCCAGGACCCCAAGGAGCTGGCCAGCCACTGCATGGAGGACATCGACAAGGACTTTGTCCGGAACGTCAGGGACGGCGATGTTATGGTGGGCGGCTGGAACTTCGGCTGCGGCTCCTCCCGTGAGCACGCCCCCGTGGCCATCAAGGCCGCGGGCATCTCAGTGGTCATTGCCAAGAGCTTTGCCCGCATCTTCTACCGCAACAGCATCAACATCGGCCTGCCCATCATGGAGTGCCCGGAGGCTGTGGACGCCATCAGCGCAGGCGACACCGTGAGCGTGGACTTTGACACCGGCGTCATCACCGACGAGACCAACGGCAAGGTGTTCCACGCCGAGCCGTTCCCGCCGTTCATCCAGGAGATCATCTCCGCCGGCGGCCTGATGAAGTCGATCAAGGCAAAGAAGTAAGGAGAAACCAATGGAAAAGAACATTGCTGTCATCTGGGGCGACTGCTCCAGCCCGGAGATCGTCAAGCAGACCATCCGCGTGCTTGACAAGGTGGCCGAAAAGTACGGCCACACCTTCCACTACACCGACGCCGCCATGGGCGGTGAAGCCATCGACAAATACGGCGACCCCCTGCCCCAGCAGGAGCTGGACAAGTGCCTGGCCGCCGACAGCGTGCTGCTGGGTGCCGTGGGCGGCCCCAAATGGGAGGGCCTGCCCGGGGAACAGCGCCCGGAAAAGGGCCTGCTGCGTCTGCGCGCCGGCATGGGCCTGTACTCCAACAACCGCCCGGCCAAGATCTGGCCCCAGCTGGCCCCGGCCAGCCCCCTGAAGCCGGAGATCGTGGCGCAGGGCATCGACTTCATCATCGTGCGTGAGCTCATCGGCGGCGTGTACTTCGGCAATCACGAGACCCACACGCTGGAAAACGGCGAGAAGCAGGCCATCGACTCCATGCCCTACTCCGAGCACGAGATCGAGCGCATCGGCCGCATCGGCTTTGAGACCGCCCAGAAGCGCCGCAAGAAGCTGTGCTGCGTGGACAAGGCAAACGTGCTGGACACCAGCCGCCTGTGGCGCAGTGTGATGCACCGCCTGCAGGCCGAGTACCCCGACGTGGAATACAGCGAGATGTTCGTGGACAACTGCGCCATGCAGATCGTGAAGAATCCTGCCCAGTTCGACGTCATCGTCACCGAGAACATGTTCGGCGACATCCTGTCCGACGAGGCTTCCATGATCACCGGTTCCATCGGCATGATCCCGTCCTCCAGCCTGGGCGACGGCACCCGCGGCCTCTACGAGCCCATCCACGGCTCCGCCCCCGACATTGCAGGCAAGGACATCGTCAACCCCACCGCCTGCATCCTGTCGGCTGCCATGATGCTGCGCTACTCCTTCGGCATGACCGAGGAGGCCGATGCCATCGAGAATGCCGTGAACAAGGTGCTGGACAAGGGCCTGCGCACCGCCGACAACATGAGCGAGGGCTGCACCTGCCTGGGCTGCACCGCCATGGGCGACGCCATTCTGGCCGAGATTTGAAAAGAGCCAAAAGAGCTGTGCGCTTCCACGCACAGCTCTTGACAAGGCTCTGAAAAATCACTATACTACAAACAGAAGGGGCGCTGACTGCAAGTGTCAGCTTTCCATTCCGCATCTGTCAAAAAGATTGACCGCTAGTTTGGTAGACTGGGGCGGTCAATCTTTTTTGTTATCATCGTTTTTCTTCTGGTAAATTTTCTCCATGACCTCAACGGTCAAGCGGACCACTTCCACGATCAGACTCAGCAGACTGAGAATGAGAGCAAGTAGCGCAAAAACCTCTGCCAGATTCATCCGACATTCCTCCCTTCGCCTTCAAGGCTCCGGGAAGTTTTCTTCAAAAAAGTTCTTTTCCCGGACCCTCTGCTTCATTCCATGTAGAACGAATCAGCGATACGGGACAGAAAGCATGACCACCGATTTGCAATCAGCGCCTTGTTGTTAGAATATCATATTTCCTCACAAATTACAACGCAAAAGGAGCGGCTCCGCGCGGAGCCGCTCCTTTTGTGTTATGTGTGCAATCAAATTTACTTGGTGCCGTAGATACGGTCGCCGGCATCGCCCAGACCGGGAACGATGTAGCCGTTCTCGTTCAGGTGGTCGTCCTGTGCACCGAGGTAGATGTCCACATCGGGGTGTGCCTCGTGCAGGGCCTTGATGCCTTCCGGAGCAGCGATCAAACCGATGAACTTGATGCGCTTTGCACCGTGCTTCTTGATCTGGGTGATGGCGTCAATGGCGCTGCCGCCGGTTGCCAGCATCGGGTCCAGGACCAGAACGTCGCGCTCTGCAATGTCCTTGGGCAGCTTGCAGAAGTACTCCACGGGCTGCAGGGTCTCCTCGTCGCGGTACAGGCCGATGAAGCCGACCTTTGCGGCGGGCAGCAGAGTCAGCATGCCGTCCAGCATGCCCATGCCGGCGCGCAGGATGGGCACCAGAGCCAGCTTACGGCCTGCCAGAACCTTGGTCTTTGCCATGGTGATGGGAGTTTCGATCTCCACTTCCTCCAGAGGCAGGTCACGGGTGGCTTCGTAGCACAGCAGAGTCGCGATCTCGCCAACAAGGTCACGGAACTCCTTGGTGCCGGTCTGTTTGTTGCGCAGGATGCTGATCTTGTGCTGCAACAGCGGATGCTCAACGATCATCGGGGTCATAAAAACACGCTCCTTATTTTCAATAGATCCATTTCTATCGGATACGACGTTATGCTTTTGCGGCAGCCTCGGCGGCAAGGCGCTCGGCGCGCTCCCGCTCGGCCTGGCTCAGGCGGTGGTAATCCGGCAGCAGAGCCTCCGGCAGAACTGCCTGTCCGGCTTCGGCCATCTGCTTGGCCACCAGTGCCACGGCAGCGGCCCGGCCGCCCCGCAGCTCCGGCGGAACAGTGAGCACGCCCGGAACATTGCTGTATTTATTATAGCACAGAGATGCGCCATCACCAACAAAAAACAGGGGTTTTTTGCAATTTTCTACAAATTGGGCAAGGTCCGCCACGGCGCGGGCATCGTCCTCCAGCAGGCGCTGGTGGGTGGCCAGATCAAACGCAGCGCTGTACACCTGCGCGCGGCGGGCATCCAGTGCACAGAGCACCGTGCCCTCGCCGGTGTGGGCCGCTGCCAGTGCTTCCAGCGTGGAAACCGGCGCGCACAGCGTCTCCCGGGGGAAGGCCAGGCCTTTGACAGCGGCCAGACCGATGCGCAGGCCGGTAAAGCTGCCGGGGCCGGCGTTCACGCCATACAGGTCGATGTCGGCGCAGGTCATGCCGCAGGTTTTCAGGCAGGTGTCGATCATCGGCATCAGCGTCTCGCTGTGGGTCATGCCCGCGTCCAGATAGACCTCGTACAGCAGGCGGTCATCCTGCAGCAGGGCCACACCCGCCGTCTTTCCGGCGGTGTCCACGGCCAGAATGTTCATACCTCTACCCCCTCGATGGTGATCTTGCGGGTATTCTCATCCACCCGCTCAATGTTCACATGGATCGGCTGTTCCAGTGCCAGCAGGTCGGCAAAATTCTCGCTCCACTCTGCCGCCACGATGGCCCCCTGATCCAGATAGTCATAGAACCCGGCCGCGCACAGATCGTTCTCGGTGGAAATGCGGTACAGGTCAAAGTGGGCCAGCGGCCGCGGCCCACGGTAATAGTTCACGATGGCAAAGGTGGGGCTGCTCACCGGGTCGGTGCAGCCCAGGCCCTCGGCCAGACCCTCGGTAAAGGCCGTTTTGCCTGCGCCCAGCCCCCCGGTAAAGGCAATGAGTGCCCCGGGCTGCAGCACAGCCGCCATGCGCTTGCCCAGCGCCACCGTCTCGGCGCGGGAATGGGTGATGTATTCTGCCATGGAGTTTCCCTCCCAATCATCAAAAAAGGATGGCAGTGCTCTGCCATCCCTTAGTATAGTATACTTTTTGCAAAAGCGCAATGCCAGCTTTGCTCAGGCAGCCTGCTGTGTGCTGTCGGCCGCAGCCTGCACGGCCCGCAGCCGGGCATCCTGATTGCCGCTCAATACCGGGAAAGACGCCACCGCGTGGGGCCGCCGCCCGCCCTGATTGTTGTACCAGATGATATCATCCGCACCGTACAGGTTCAGGCCGAAGTCCACGGCTTCGCGCACCGTATCTCCCGCCAGCAGGCGGTTCACAGTCGCCCACAGCATGCTGCGGGAGTACACCGTGTACACATTGTTCACATAGCCCACCACACAGGCCGCACCGCCGGACAGCAGCGCATCCGCCATGGAAGTGTCCAGATGCCCGCTCTTGCCGTAGAACTCACAGGTCTCCGACAGAATGATCGTGTCCTTCAGCGCACCGCTGCGATAAGCCGCCCGGAAGAACCCCGCCGTGACGGCATAGGCCCCGTTCACCTTGATGATGCGGTGGTTCAGCAGGTCCATGCCGTAGCGCAGATCGTTCCAGAAGGTAGATTTCTCGGTCAGCAGCAGCACAGGCGCGGTGGCCGTGCGCTTCCACAGCCAGCCGTACTCGTAGGTATAATAGGCACCGTGAGTGCTCAGCACGCACAGGTCGTAGTTGTTCATGCGGCGCAGATCGGCCACAGTCACCGTCGTGTCCAGTTTGGTATCCAGCCCCACCGAGGTCCAGTAGCTCTGCATATAGGCGTAGTTGGGGTAGCGGCTGCTGTTGACCGTGTCGTCAAAGGCATAGTACAGCATCGCGGTGCCATAGGTGCCGTTCTGCGCGGTCTGCTGTGCTGCCTCTGCCAGCTGCAGGTCGGCAGCGGTATTTTCCTCATCCGGGTCCTCCAGCAGGATGCCGCCCAGCGCGCCGCAGCTGTAGGAGAAGCTCACCATGCCGTTTTCCTCGTCGGCATAAATGGAGCCCTTTGCCACCAGCCCCTGCTGCACCAGGTCGTCCAGCTGTTCCAGCGCCGCTGCCTTGCGGTCCGCCGCCGACATGGCGGCGTAGTCCGCACTGTCGGTCAGGGCGGTAACGGCAGCGTCTGCCTGCTGCATCTCGGTCGCTTCCGAAGCGGTCAGGCTCTGCACCGGTGCGGCAGTATCCGCGTCCGGCTCTGCAGCCCATGCGGCCGGCACTGCCAATACCAGCAGCACCACGGCGCACACCGCGCAGAGCAGGCGGCGGGGCATCGTTTGTTGTTTCATCATTTTCCCATCCTTCAGGAGCTGCACACATCCTCCGTGCGCCCCGTTCCCGGCACAAGTGCTGCCTCCTCGTCCGCCGCTTTGGGCGCGGCCGGCACAGGCGGCAAACCCCACTTCTGCCACCTTCATTGTAGAAGCTCCCCCGCCCTTTGTCAAGCGTCCGCGCCCGATTTTGCAAAGCTGTCACACCCTGTTTCTTGCAATGGCCGGGCAGAGTGTGTATAATAAGGATAAACTGGGGTCATATTGCTCGGTGCTGTGTGAGTTCCGGTGTCATCTGCTGATCAGAAAGGATGTGCTTCATTGGAAAGCATTCGACAATATTGGAAACGGACTGACAAGGTCTACCTGCTGCTGTGCATCTTCAGCAGCACCATGGCGGTGCTGGCACTGGCGTCCTGGGCCGCCAAACAGGGCAACGGGTTTGCCACCGACGCGGTCACCGGCCAGATCACCGGCATCGGCGACTACCGCCGTGCGCTGGTGCAGGCCGGTGCGGCCGGCATCGGTCTGGTCATTGCTCTGCTGCTGTCCTGCATCGACTACCGCAGCCTTGTCAAGGTGTGGCCGGTGCATGTAGTGCTGACCTGGGGCCTGGTTCTGCCCACCCTGTTCATCCGCAACGTTTCGGTCGGCCCGCTCACCATCGGCTACAACGCCGGTGATACCGACAACTACTCCTGGTACAAGCTGGGCGGCTTTACCTTCCAGCCCACAGAGCTGGCCAAGATCAGCTTCATCCTCACCTTTGCCATGCATCTGAACAACGTGCGCAGCCACATCAATGAGCCCAAGGAACTGGCCAAGCTGCTGCTGCACCTGCTGGTGCCCATTGCCATCATCCATGTGCAGGGCGACGACGGCACAGCCATCATCTACGGCATCATCGGCTGCTGCATGATGTTTGCCGCAGGCCTGAGCTGGAAGTATATCCTGGGTGCCGCCGCAGCAGCCGGTGCAGCGGTAGCGGCGGCCTTCGCCTTTTTCAGCGACAAAATCGGCAAGGGCTACCAGTGGTACCGCATCCTGGCCGTTATTGACCCGGAGAACACCACCGGCTGGGCCCCCAGCGAAGCGGTGTGGAAGAACATCATCTACCAGCAGCAGCGCGGAGAGATCGCCATCGGCTCCGGCGGCATCTTCGGCAACGGGCTGTTCGGCGACCGGTACTACAGTGTACCAAATGCCCACAACGACTTTATCCTGAGCTGGATCGGCAATTCTGCCGGTTTTGTGGGCTGCTGCGTGGTGCTGGGCGTGCTGTTCGCGCTGGTGGTCAAGACCTTTGCCACCGGTGCCCGCAGCGAAGATCTGCTGGGCAGCTACATCTGCGCCGGCATCGGCGGAGCCCTGATGGCTCAGATCGCGGTGAACGTGGGCATGAACCTGCGCCTGCTGCCGGTCATCGGCGTCACGCTGCCCTTCTACTCCGCCGGCGGCAGTTCGGTGCTGATGCTGTACATCTGCGTCGGACTGGTGCTCTCGGTCTACAGTCACAACACCAAAAGCCTGTTCGGCTGACCGGTTCCCGGTCCTTCACGGACGAAGCATTCTGCTTCGTCCGTTTTTTTGTTGCGGTACGATCCCTTTCGGCATCATTTGCAACAAAAACGTAACATTTTTAGTGACATTTTTGTTGCAAAATCGTCTGTTTTGTGCTAAAATGAAAGCAAAAGCAGAGTGCGCTTCTGTTGCGGTGTATCAAATAATTGTTGCACTTTGTCCATCTTGATTTTTCGCACACATTCAGGAGGGGATTCGTATGGCAACTCTGCGGGTTCATGATTCAACGGAATATTGGAAGAAAACAGATCTGATGGTAAAACCGGCCTCCTACCCCATGGCGGTCGGGTATGACGTTCCCAGCGTCGACACGATCCATCGGCCTCTGACGCTGGATCTTTCCGAAGTCTGCCACGAGGATCGGGTCTACTGGGCGGTGCGCCGGGCACAGGATATTCTTTTGTCCTCGCTGGCGCTGGTGGCGCTTTCGCCGCTGCTGCTGGTCACCTATGCGGCCATCTGGATCGACAGCCCCGGTGCCAGCCCCATTTTCACCCAGCAGCGGGTAGGACGCAACGGCAAGCTGTTCAAGATGTACAAGTTCCGCACCATGTGCCCGGACGCAGAGCAGAAGCTCAAGGACCTGATGGAGCGCAATGAGAAGGACGGCCCTGTGTTCAAGATGAAGAACGACCCCCGCATCACCCGGGTGGGCAAGTTCCTGCGCAAGACCAGCATCGACGAGCTGCCCCAGCTCTTCAATGTGCTGAAGGGCGAAATGAGCATCGTCGGCCCGCGCCCGGCACTGCCCCGTGAGGTCGCACAGTATACCGCCTATGAGTGGCAGCGGCTGTATGTGACCCCCGGCCTGAGCTGCTACTGGCAGATCGCACCCCATCGCGACCAGCTGAGCTTTGAAGAGTGGATGGACCTGGACATCAAGTACGTCCACGAGCGCAGCTTCCCGGTGGACTGGAAGATCATCTTCCGCACCTTCCGCTCCATGCTGTTTGGTCATGGCGAATAACATCGTATCGCAAAAAATCCCCGCTGTGCAGCTGCACAGCGGGGATTTTGTTGTTTGCGGGGGATGATGAACTCCTTCCGTCATCGCTGATGCGATGCCACCTCCCTCTCAGAGGGAGGCTTTGGCGTCGCAATAAGACGGAAAAGGCTCCTCCACCGGGGGAGCTGGCAAACCCGCAAGGGTTTGACCGAGGGAGTTTTTACTTCAGCACGGCGCCCAGGTTTGCACTGGTGACCATGCGGGCATAGCGGCTCAGCCAGCCGGTCTTGATGTTGGGTTCCGGAGCCACATACTTTGCCTTGCGCTCGGCCAGCACCTCGTCGGACACCTCCAGCGTGATCTTGGCGTTGGGGATATCAATGTTGATGATATCGCCCTCTTCGATCAGGCCGATGGGGCCGCCGGAAGCAGCTTCCGGGCTGACGTGGCCGATGGCAGCACCACGGCTTGCACCGGAGAAGCGGCCGTCGGTGATCAGGGCCACGGTCTTGTCCAGCTTCATACCGGCCAGAGCGGAAGTGGGGTTCAGCATCTCACGCATGCCGGGGCCGCCCTTGGGGCCTTCGTAGCGGATGACCACCACATCGCCCGGGACGATCTGACCGGCGTAGATGGCCGCAATGGCGGTCTCCTCGCTGTTGAATACGCGGGCCGGGCCGGAGTGCTGCTGCATCTCCGGAGCCACGGCACTGCGCTTGACCACGCAGCCGTCCGGTGCGATGTTGCCCCACAGGATCTGCAGACCGCCGGTCTGGGAGTAGGGGTTGTCGATGGGACGGATGGCCTTTTCGTTCAGGATGTGGGCACCCTTGATGTTCTCGCCCAGGGTCT
>ERZ826051.1480-NODE-1480-length-21511-cov-2.732150_pt1 | contig 21511 bp, 14 predicted proteins | sample MGYA00519928_ERZ826051 | MGnify/ENA primary metagenome ERZ826051 (study PRJEB31778, sample SAMEA3449219) | human gut metagenome | biome: human gut; feature: human-associated habitat; material: faeces | place: United Kingdom | collected 2010/2012 ...
AGGATTGCAGAGGTGCGCAGTAGAAGTATGTCATGCAATTGCATGACGCGCACCTCGCAGCAAGAAGGCCGAGGCATTCTTGAATGAAATATGAAATAAAATTATGAGAGGCAGACTTAAGGAAAACATAAGAAAACATTCCTTGAGACTGCCCTTTGCTGTCGCAGGAAGGAAGATATGTTATGGAGATACAAATATTGAATTGGCTGCAGAGCTTACATACGCCAATTTTGGACAAGATCATGCAGTTGATCACACATCTGGGAGATATGGGAATTATGTGGATAATTCTTACGATAGTTATGCTCCTGATTCCAAAGACAAGAAAAAGTGGTGTGATCATGGCAGCAGCACTGATTGTAGATGTGATTTTATGCAATGTAATTTTAAAAAATCTGATATCTCGGTCTTACGGCAAAGTTTTTTCTGTACCAGGTCATGGCCTTCTTCAAACGGTATCTCCATCAATTCCTTTTGAAGATGTTCGAAAATTTCTTTCTGTATCTTCTTATCAAGCGTCTCTTTCGCCATTTCATAAAGGATTTTTTGTAAGGCATTATCACTGGATGCTTCCGTTTCTGAGGCAGGGATGCCACATTCATTCTGTTTGTCTTCGAAGCCACCAGACTCCCTGACACATTTCGGAAGATTTTCACACAGCTGCTGTAGAAATTTCTGAAGCTCTGCAGTGCGCCCGTTTTCATGGTCTTCCGTTTCCTGATCCTTTCCGTTTCTTTCTGTTTTGTCTTCTGTTTCCGACTCCTGTTCCGTATCCTCTTTTCTGATCTTATCTTCATTTTGCTCAGTCTGTGCCCCTGTGTTACCCTGCTTTTCTTCCTCCGGTTCTTCTTCGGATTCATTCGGGTTTTCCTTTTGCCCTTCACGCTCTTCCTGTTCTGGCTTTTGCTCTTCATTTTCTGTAGTGTTCTTCTCTATTTCATCTATGATTTCCGCAAAATATTTCCAGATCATCAGAAGGATATGGTTGGTGGCAAGATATCTCTCCATGTCATCTGCTGCCTTTCCCGCTTCATCAATGACCGGCATAAGCAGTTTTAGTGTATCAATAAGCTCGTAATCCGCACCATCCCAGGCATTGACCCTTGAAGACAAGGCATACTGTGCACACAGGTTCATAAGAATAGATAACCTGTCTTTCTCCGTTTCCAGCATTTCCCTAAGTGTTGGAAGCCATTCCACATTTCGGTCACGATTCATAAGGATTCCCCTGCGGATGCTTCCCGGAAAAAGGGCGCACATCTTCTCTTCTATGTACATATCATTCAAAAGATTGCTGAGATAAGATGCTGTCTGCAGAAAGATAGAAAGGATTGCTTTATCTTTTCTTTCAAAGTAGACATTCATCGCATCCAATGCCTCTTTTTCCTGTGCATTTTCCGGTACTGGCTCCTTTGGATACCAGCTGCCATTTAACATATGCTCGGCATACCTTTTTCTAAGTGCAGAATCCGTATACCGGTAATGTCCGCATTCATGTCCCAGAATCCCGATCAGGCTGTCACTTTTTAATTCCAGTGTCAGAAAACTTGACGTAATCTGGTTTCCAAGATTTACGGCAACAGTTTCTCCCTGATTCCATCCTGCAATCCCTGAATTTTTATCATCGTATAACCGTAATGTAGTCAACTTTCCACCCGTGATTTCATGCCCGATCGAGGTCAAAAGATCACGATACTGCGGCGTATGAAATACTTTTTCCGGTGTCAGTTTTTCTTTCTCTGCACATATCTGTTTCCGGTATAAAGCCTTTTTCATTCGTTTCCTCCATCCGTTTTTAATCCACATCACAATGAGGAAGAAGAAAGACGCGTTCCATAGTTTCCTGTTCTTCCCTGTCCATGGATGCTTTGCTGAGCAGTGCTGTCCATGCTGACCTCCTGAGATCATTGGAAACCATGTAACTTAACACCCAGTTTTCCAATTCCCGGTATCCGCATACGCCATCTGTAATGTCCTGTTCGATCAAATATTCATGGATCTTGCAGACCGTGGCAGCCATAAAGGACAGAAGTTCTTTGTTTTTAAACCCGGTTCTTTTCATTGCCCTTTTTGCCATTTCCTCTTCTGTCAGGGCTTCCTTTGGCTGAATCAGGTTCATTCGGGAAAGAACTGACTGGTTGAAGTTCTGACAGCCAACATAATCCAGATTGGTGGTCATGATCACAATGGTATCCGGATTTCTCCGTATCTGTTCTCCATTTACCAGATCGGTTACAGCTCCATCGTCAAACAGGGAGTTTAATCTCGTAAGTGTCCCAGGTTTTTCAATCATGGCCGGCTCCTGAATTTCAATCACAGATGGTTCCCTGCATGCCTTTACGATTTCTGACTCTTTTAATAGGAAGTCTTTTTCATTTTTCGACTTTTCATAGCCTTTTTCATAAACTGCTTTCAGGATCTCCTGAAAAGCTTTTTCCCGGCTGATCCCCTCTTCATAAATGCCATTTACCGTTGCAAGAGCTGAAGCCGGATCCATTTCAATGTCTTCCAGACGTGGCAATTCCATTTCCAGATGCGCTGTTCCTCCCATATTTGGTACGGTGGTCGCTAAAAGTTCCAGTTCATCCGTTCCGGGTCCACAGGTGAACACATAATATGGAAGCCCTAAGATCTGGGCGATCATTCTGGCATCCGTTGTCTTTCCAGTACCGGCATCGCCTGTCATCATAAACAGCCTTGCCGGTGTCTTATCCACCATCTGCAGGATTTCTTCAGCTTCCTTACTTACCAGATAGTCTTCCGGAAGCGAAGGGATCCTTTCTTTTGTCCTTTCATTTACATCCCATCTGCCAGAGTAGATCTGTTTTAATTCAAAAAGTGTTCTTTTTGTCTTCTCATTTACAGGCAAAAGCACATGAAACTTTCCATAGATTTCATCGTTTGGTGCATATACCCCGGCCGCAATTTTATATTCCGGAAGCACATCCTCCAGTTCCTCTGCACGGAACTGGCTCTTTTCCAGCGGGACCGCCTGCTGTGGATTTGCTATTACTTCACAGTACATGGCATCGCAACAGATAAATGCCGCCCTCAGTGCAGATTCCATGTCTTCCCATTCCTTTTTTTCCTGTTCTTCAAGTATGTAGAAATTTTTTTGGAACTCTTCGTTAAATAAAGGATTATCCGGGACCAGATTGGCATAAGCCAAAAGGGCCAGGTACTGCTCGCCTGTGTTTTTGCCCTCCCGGATTCCCGGAAGCTTCTCGTTTCTTTCTTCTGTCTTTAAAGTCCCACTGAAACGTCCGTTTTTCGAATTATAAGTCATTACATACTTTCCCTGATTTCCAGGATATTCCATGCAGAAATAATTTATGGCATCCCTGCCCCTTTGTATACCGGCAGCACCAGAGTCTTTTTCTTTCCGGATCTGAATCAGTGTCAGAAGAGCATGTAACGTAGGCCCATGAAGGCGGGAGACTTTTCCCTGCTTCCTGATATTTCGCATGGAACAATCCGCTTCATCATAGCTGATCCGTTTTTTCCCTGCTTTTTCCAACATCATCCGAAATGGGTCCGGAATGGGTTCTTTCATAATCCATGGTGCATAAAAACAAAGATCTGGCATTTTGTTCCCTCCTCTTTCATTATGTAATTTTCTGCATACGAAGGAAAGAAACAGGCAGAGCATTGGATTTTTCCAACGTCTGCCTGTCATTCATTCTTTATGCGCTCTTTTCCTGTTCCAGGATTGCTTCATATATTTTTCGGATACGGTACCCAAACATGGTGTTTCGCCGGCTGATGTAATCCGTCCGGATAGCCTGTGCGATTGCACGTTTGCTTCCCACAATTATAAACCTTTCTCTGGCTCTTGTTACTGCTGTATAGAAAATGTTTCTGCGAAGCATCCATCGGAAACATGGAAGCATTGGAAGGATTGCCATCGGATATTCACTGCCCTGAGCCTTATGTACCGTAATCGCATATGCCAGTGTCAGCGGCCAATAGTCTTCCTCCTGATATTCCATGACCCGGCCATCCCCAAAATCTACACGCATGACCATTTTTTGATCTTTCCGAAAAATCCCTATGACTTCTCCAATGTCGCCATTTGCTACTTCATCGTTGTTTTTTGTCTGCATGACCCGGTCACCTTCCCGGTAAGTATTCCTGCCATTTGTGATTTCCGGATAACCGAAACGCTTTGGATTCGCAATGTCACGCAATACCAGATTCAATGCATCCGTACCTGCTTCCGTATCTTTTCGAAGCGGTGACATCACCTGCACTTCTTCCAGAGAACCGTTTCTCTGCAGTACTTCTTTTCGATAGATTTTCTGTATCTTTCGCGAAGCCTCCTCCGGTGTGGAAGCCGGAATAAACTGAAAGGTATCATCAAACACCAGATCCAGCTGATTCTTATTGATCTTAATGGCATTCTGGCTGATGGTGGAATTCCCTTCCTGTCGGAAACATTCATCTAAGACAGTTACCGGAAATACGCCGGAATCAATGATCTCCTGAAATACTTTTCCAGGCCCTACGGATTCGATCTGATCTTTATCACCCTCCAGGACCAGTCTGGCACCGGATTTAATACTGGAAAACAGTTTATCCGCCAGATACATATCGACCATGCTGAACTCATCTGCTATGATCAGGTCATCTGGAATTGGCTGCTCGTTCTTCCATTCTTCCTCTCCAGCTTCTCCGGTAAGCCCTATGGATTTATGGATCGTCAGTGCTGGATACTCTGTACATTCCCGCATTCGCCTTCTGGCGATGCCTGTAGGTGCACATAAAAGGATCACCGCATTTTTATCCAATGCTTCCTGTACAGCAATGATGAAACGGATCACCGTAGTCTTTCCTCTGCCGGGTCCTCCTGTAATGATGGATACCGGGTTTTCAAAGACATTTTTTACTGCCACCTGCTGTTTCGCATTCAAAATAATATCCTGTTCTTTCTGGATCTTTCTTAAAATACGGTCAACATTTACAGCCATTCCCGTCTGCATATGGAGCCTGACTAATGCGGCAGCAGCTCCCAGTTCGGCCTGGAAGCTTTTGCGTGTATAAAACCCTCCATCGTGGCAGACCAGGCTTCCATCTGTATGGATCATATCATTGCCTGTATCCCGGATTGCCCGTTCAGAGACCGGTGAAACATCTTTGTTGTGATTTAAAAGTTTTTCGACACGTTCTATAATGTCCTCTCTTTTTAAATACAAATGTCCTTCGCCTTCTGCTTCTGACATAATATGCAGAATAGCAGCCTTAATGCGAAGGGGATCATCTGCACGGAAATGTTTTGCCTTTACTGCAATCTGGTCAACAGTCAGAAATCCAAATCCATGAACCTCACAGAGCCGGAAAGGCTCCTCCTTCACGATCATAACTGCAGCAGGGCCAAATTTCTCCTGTATTTTTGAAACTTTTGCAGGAGTCACCCCAAAAGGGGACAAATACATCATCAGTTCCCGGATGGAACTGCTTTTTTGATATCCTTCCAGAATATCATCTAAGCGTTTCTGCATAATTCCTTTTACCTGAAGGAGTTTCTCCGGGCTGTCATTAAAAACATTCAGTGTGTCTTCCCCAAACGTTTCCACGATGCGGGCTGCCATTGCCGGTCCGATCCCTTTGATCAGGGATGACGACAAATAAGTCCGAATACCTTCTTTTGTGGTTGGCATGGTTACTGAAAAATCACTCACACTATACTGCATTCCATATTTTGTGGGTTTCCAGTCTCCCGTCAGTTCCACATCCAGGCCTTCGTTTGTCGGAAGTTCGGTTCCAAATGCCTGAAATATTCCATAATTTCCATTCTTTTGTTTTTTTACTTCCTCCGGTAAATCTTCATTGGTCATGTAGGAAGCTACCGTATATCCACTTCCTGCATTATAATAGATCTGCCGGATGGCTTTACAGCAAATGCTCATGTTCCAGCTCCTCTCTACCATGAGATCCAGAGATAATTATTGCATCCCATACTGGTGATGAAACCATCCTTCTTTAGTTTTTCCCGGATCACCTCTGTCTGTCCAAAAGGATATCCTTTTAAAATTCCAACCCTTCGATATTTCCTTTTTCCAATGGAAATACTGCAGATTCCTTCCCTGTTTACTGAAAAACGGTTTCGATTTTCAGATTCCAGAGTTTTCCGAATCGCCTGGATCCGCTCAAAGCCTTCATTTTCGTACCATATGGCAGCCTGTGCCCTGCATCTTGCCTGCTTCTCCTGATTATCGAAATTTACCGTTTCCGATCCCTTCTCATGATTTTTCGGTAAATCCTCGGTCTTTTCAGCATCTGCATGTACTTTACGGGCATCTGCATGTTTTTTTTGCTGCTTATTGTCATCATCATTCTCACAGCCGGTGAGGAACAGAGCGATGGGGCTTAACAGAATAAATAATCTTAGATAATTCATATATATCATTTAATAATGTAAATAGAAAAGGAGAGTGCGCAAAGCGCAGTCGGCTTGCGCACCCCTTTTTGTAAATTAGCGTTCTTTTATTACCTTGAAAGATTGAACGCATTTATCATTTTGCATTACAACTACATAATACATGCCTTGCGGAGCATCGAATGACAATTGGCAAACTTCTCCGGCGGCAGCGTTATAATTGTATGCGGAGATTTGCTTTCCTTGCATATCGAATACAAGTACATTATATGCGCCTGCATCTGCAAATAATATATTAGCTTGTTCTTTGAACGGATTCGGATAGATTAAGAAATTATCTGCTCTGTTTTCTTCCATACCGACACCTTTTTTCACAACAATATAATCTGCGATTGTTTTTGTTGTACTACCCCAAGAATTGGTTAATGTCAATGTAACCGGATATTGACCGTCTTGTGCATAAGTTGCAGTAGCTTTGTCATCTCCTTCTTGTGAGAAGTTAGCTCCGTCGAGTATCCATTTAGCTGATTCAAACTTGATAGGACGAACACCTGTAATATAAGGTACTCCTAAAGCAGGGGTTAATTGATTTTGTTTCACATCAACATTTTTATCATTTTCGCTTGTACCGATTGTCATGTATGCTCCAGGTACAGCTGTGCTGTTATTTCCTTCATTAGGGAAATAAATGTTGTTGTCTGTATCTGTTACGGTATTTTCGAAAGTAAAGTAGCCTTCCAGCCCGGTAGGAGGAATTAGGTAACCACCCATAGATTCTTGTACCTCTTCTTCGGTCAAAGCCTTGCTCCAAATTTGTACTTCATCTACCCAGCCAGTGAAACTTGCCAGATTAGTCATACTACCACCTACATAGAAATTGGCACCTCTCCAATCTTTAGGACCTGCACCTCTTGATTGTGCATCGATAATTTTCTTTCCGTTCAAGTAAAGTTTTACATTTCTACCGGATTTCACAACACAGACATGATACCATGTGTTGGGCGATAGTGTATAACCGTTTGACATACCGTCTACATCAGCATTATGTTCATACCCACCAGTTCCTGCAGGAGGGGCATCTACGGATACAGACAATTCATCTTCTCCGTTCTTATATTTGTTTTCACTATAATTTTTAGGACGGATAGCGGTCCACATTTCACCCCAGACAGACTCTGTCCAACTACCTCCATAATTGCGGTTGACCTTAGTCATCAACAATGTTCCCAAAGAAGCATGCTCGAATTTTTCTACTTTAAACCACAAAGCAAATGAGGTGTTTGTATATTCTGACATGATTTTACCATCAATGGTCAATTGATAAGGTTCTTTCATATACAAAGATTGGGATACGGAGCAGTCACGTTCTCTACCGTTTAACAGATAAGTATCACCTTTGGTAATATCTGCAGTAAGATTTACTTGTTCTTCGGTAGTCACTTCTGTTTTATCTGCTGCGATGTTAGTAATTATCGGCAAACGTCCGGTTGATTCGGGAGTAACTAAAAGTAAGGCTCTGTTTATGATTACGGTATCTTTTAATGTTCCGTTTACATTCATTTTTGTAGAAACCCTCACATCATAAGTCCCAACAGAAGGTAATGAAGTTGTGAATTTCAAGATATCTTTTTTGCTGTCAATTACGTTTCCGGTTAAAGCATCCAAAACTTCGATCGTAGCTGTTGCATGATTAGGATCTTCAAATCCGATGGTTACTTCTTCCTTCGGTTTAATGATTTCTTTATCGATCGTAAGTGTTTCGATTGTTGAAAGTTCACTTTCGATTTCTTCAGACCAAACGATCGGAGAAACAGTTTTTCCATCTAATCCCACAGAACGGACTCCGATTTGGAATGTCTGATCTACACCATTTAGCGGAGCATCTACTACATAAGCAGCCCATGAAGTAGTAGCTGTAACCAGTGTTTCCTTTTCACCCTGTTTTACGTATACTTCGTAATACCAAGAATTAACTTCTTCGTTATAAATCGGACAATCCTGATATTCGTCTTTTCTTGTACCACTGAATGGAACGTCAAAAATAACCTTAAAGTCGGCACGGTTGTATACGCGCTTCATTACATTGGTGTGGGTAATGACCGGAGTAACCGGAGTTTTCTTATACAGTTTTGGTATGAATGACATTTCACCCAATAGGACAGCGTAGTCTTTATCCGTACCTTCAACAGACAAACCGATACAGCCGATAACATCTCCGGCTTTTAATCCCAATTCGGATGCCTTGATTTTTACTGTACTCCACTTTCCTTGCACAATACCATCGGCAGATAAGGTATAAGATGTGAAAGTATTCTCTGTTCCAACTTTTGAAACGTTCAGTTTCATTTTCGGATCCGTTCCGTTGAGTGTTTTGAGTACAATGGTGAATTCATCGGATGCACTTGCTACATTAAATTTAGTACTGAATAAACGGATATTAGATTTAGAAGTAGCTCCGTGTAATTTTAAGCATGAGCCGCCGAACCAAGCATCATCAAATGTAAAGTCGCAGTTGATAGGATCTGCCGGTATTGTAGTTCCGTCTCCGTTGTCAATCCACCAACGCCATGTCGGTAATAAATCCTGTAAGCCAAGGTTATACCATTTGTGTTCGAATGTAACTACTCCGTCCTTGCTAAATGAAAGGCCGTTACCCAAATTAAAACGAGTGACAAAAGGAAGTTCCGTCAAAGCACTTTCTTCAATTACAGCTTTTGAATAACCATGCCATTTAGCCAAGTCAGAATAAGAACTGGTAATTGCATCGTCTGTAATATCTGGGGTACGAAGGACATTTCTTGAACCACCGGTGAATAAGAGTTCTTGTTTCTTTTGGTATTCATTTTGAACGCTGAGATCGGAGTTTCCACCTTCTGTTGAACCTGCATACAGTTGGCTACGGTCATGAGCTCCCCATACAACGATAGATACCGGTTGTCTCATTAATGCTGTCCATCCTGCATTTCCATATTTACCATATCCGCGTCCTTGCTGGTCGAAGCCTGCATATACATCGTATGTGCTGCGTCCTAAAGATTTGGCAGCTTCAGCAGATGTTTGTAAACCGCTTTCACTCCAGTTATAGTTTAAGAAAAATACGTCGGTAACAGGATTGCCGTTTTTATGGAACCATTTGTCGTTGGCACCTATTTCCAGTTTACATCCATTATCATTTAAGCCACCTGTATTAGAAACAAATGCATACCATTCTACATGGAACGGATGATTCATTTCCTTGGCTACCTTATGGCATTCAGCCAGGAAAGAAGAAAAGTCCTCATTCAGTTGTGTCGACCAGTAACCTTCAGGATTTAGTCCTAAACCATCAATGCCATAATATTTCAAGAACTGAATTAATTTACGGGCATATTTGAAATTTCCAGAACCGTCTTTTGCGCATAGCTCAGCTAACATTTTTCCAGCACTACTGGTTGCACTAACCTGTTCTGCCCAATCGATAAAATAAAGACATCCGGTACGGACACCATTTTTATGAGCTACATCGTTAAATGTTCCAGGTACACGGAACCACGTGTTAGACCAGTTTGCATGGATGTTAATGTATTGCCACATATTAAAATTGTCACCATCGAAATTGTAACGTGGCATTGGTCCCCATTTCTTTGTCATTTCACCAATAGGAGAACACCAGCAGAGATTCTTATTATTTTCTTCATTCAGATTCTTATTGGCCTGCGTATTTTGATTGATGAAACGTGATTTTAGTGGTACGCGAGAGATGAAGAAATTTTCATCTTGATAATCAGGATCATTACTGAAATTATCTCCCGGTTGCCATTTATCCAATGCAGATACAATATCTGTCCTCTCCGTTATACCAAAGTCCACGTACATCTCGTGTGTCGGTACACTCTGCCCTATTGCATTCATGGATGCTAATAAGGCTGCTGAAAATAAAAATTGTTTTAGCTTCATAATACTAATTTTAAGTAAATATTAATCAAGTGTCTTTTTTTCTGCGATATCCCACCATAAACGGGTTCCTTGCGTATCCCCCTTGGCCGTTCCGGTTGTCTCTTCATTCAAGGCAGAAGTAGCGGTTAAAGCAACTTCATTAGCTATTTCAAGGCTACCGGTATTATAAGGTATACGACGTATCGTTACTCCTGTGGTAAGCATTTCACCGGTTTCCCAGTTAAAACGCGGCTCTTCCAATGAACCATCTGAATTTCCATAGGCAAATGGACAGTATGGCAGAAGTATTGGATAACCAGTACGGCGATAGTCTGTCCAGGCAACTGTGGAAAGCGGGAATAAAGTAATCCATTTTTGAGTAATGATTTTCTGAAGTTTTTGCTCTTTTGAATCATTGATATAAGGATTGGTATCTGCGTTTTCAGGTTTATCATAGCTATTGTTAAGCATATAATATCCGCCCCATAATGGAAGATTATTATCACTGTCCAAGAAATCCTTGTAGATGGCTTCTTCTTTTATTTGTGGGGATACACCTAAATTTCCCATACCTTTCCAAGACATGTATTCATTATAAGAAGCGTCAGAAAAGGCGTGTTTAGTGAAGAATTCTTTTATACCGGCATTGTAAAAATCTTCTGCCGTTCCGCCTACATTCCATCCGCGTAAGTCAGCTTCCGCCAATAAGAATAAAACTTCCTCTACTTTAAAAAATGCCAATTTCTCACCGGAAAAGTTTAAGTTAAACTTTGAATAGTATTGATAAGTCTGCGTTGTAAGAGCTTGAGTAGATAGCTCCATACCGGAACGGATACTTAAGAATTTTTCTTCTTTTTTTATTGTAGACTGATTCCGGTTGGTTATAGCTCCTTCATTTTTTGCAAACCAGAATTCTAAAATAGGATGTTGGGTACGGATTAAATAGTTGTGATAGGAAGCATTCAAACGAGAATCCACCCAAGTATTTGCAATTTTATAGAGAGGATGATTACCAACCTCTGTTCCGTTTCCACAGAGTAATCCGATTGTTTTGTCACCGGCCTGTAAAACTCCGCGACGAACAGCCTCTTCTCCTAATTGCCGTACCGTTTTCTCTTCACCGTTGATGTTACATGTATATCCTTCTACATCAACTGCCGTCATTGCCATACGTAAAATTAATGAGTTTGCATATTTTCTCCACATTGTTACAATATTGGCGGCTGTACTTTGTTCTGTCAGCATATCGGTCTCTTTAATAAGATCGTCAATACTTTCAACCGGTTGCTTTTCATATTCTGCCAATATGGAATCAGCTCTGACCAGATCTTGAAACAATTGGGTATACACTACGCTCTGTTTTTCATATGTTAACGGGCGTTCTTCTTTTAATACCTTATAATCAGATAAGGGCATCGGACCATGTACATTGGTGTATTGTAGAGAAACGTCTGAGAACAGGATGGAGGCAAAGGCACCTAAAGGAGCTATTTTCAATGTGTCGGCCGAACGCATAACGGGGACCGCTTGTTGAGCCACCCATTGAAGATTGGCAGCAGGACCACTTGCAAAATCACTGTAAAATGCCAGACTCGATGTCATACGTCCATCAAAATTGTGGGGAGAAGACATATATCCGACCGGATCATCTCCGATAAATGTATATTGGTATTGGTATGGATGTTCTTTGGCATCAATAACGCGAAGCTGTGCCGTCCGTAAAAAACCCACTGCAAGATCAGGGCTGGCCAGGAACCCTTCATCAGATCCTGTTCCGTCATCAGAATTGATACTGTTCACATCGCCTTCATACTCCAATGCCGATTCATAACATGAACTCAGGGCAACGGACAAAGATACGATAGCGCTTACTAAAAAAATATTATTAAATTTCATATCTATATACAATTAAAATGTTGCTTTAAGATTCAAACCAAAACTGCGGGTTGTCGGTAAAGAGAATGCTTCAATACCTCCATAGCTATTGGCTGTAGAGACAGACACATCCGGATCTACAGGAGACTTTTTAAGCAGGAAGAATAAGTTGCGGGCAACGAATGAAACATTTAAATGGTTTCCACTTCCGAAAAGATTACGGAAAGTGTATCCCACGGATGCTTCACGTAAGCGGAAATTGGTTGCCGAATATGTATATTCACTTAATGCCGGTTGTCCCAATCCTATCCTTTGGTAATATCCTTGAACAGAAGTGATTTCGCCGTCCGGCATAACAATTCCCGGTACAGGTAGCATAACTTCTACACCGCCTACTGCCGATCTTTGCTGATAGGTTATCCCTGTCAGACGTGCTTCTCCGCTTCGTTCCGATACCCCGTATGCATCAAGCAATGCTTCCGTATACGATATAACATTACCTCCTATTTTACCGTCAATCAGGAAAAAGAGAGAGAAATTTTTATAAGTAAACGTATTGCTCCATCCAAGATGGTGGGGGGAGTTTGCATTTCCTAAATAACAGTTATAGTCTTTGGTTAACATTGGGATACCCTGGCTGTCTGTTTTAATTTTACCGTCAGCACCGTATTGGAATGTCTTACCATATAATTCACCATAAGGTTTTCCTACTTCGTAGCGTAATTTCAGACCACCGTTATACACAGGATCTTGTTCTATCATTTCATTCTTGTTGTCTCCATATGTTTCTAAAATCTTGTTTTGATTGAAAGAGTAGTTGAATGCAGTGCGCCAGGTGAACTTGTTGTCCGGGGTTGTGAAGTTGTAGGCTAATGTTGTTTCAATACCACGATTTCTGATCAATCCGGAATTTAATGGTAAAGTTCCACCTGTTGCCGCCGGTTTAGGTAACCATTGATTCAACATCTTGGAGTTATAGAAAGTGAAATCGAAATCGATCATATTTCTAAATAAACGGAGGTCGATTCCCGCTTCTGTCGAACGTACCGTTTCCGGTTTTGGGTTGCGGAATGTACGGTATTGGGATGCTTCTATCGTTCCCGAACTAATGTTCTGCTTTACAGCTCCATATACATAGTTTGGAATAGAGTTACCTACTTCACTATAAGAGATACGTAATTTGGAGTGGTTTAATACATCACTTTCAAGCTTGAATAATCTGTTTAATATCGCATTACCACCTACACTGTAATAAGTGTAATGACTGGGGGCATCAAACATTTCAAACTGAGTATACACACGCGACCAGTCTGTGCGGAAAGACGCATCAAGATAGATCATTTCCTTATAACCTAAGGAGAATGTACCGTATATTGAGTTGGTCCAGTTCTGATCTTTTGATTTGGTTACGGGCAGACTGGTACCATCTTTTTTATTGGTTATTATGTTGGATGGGTCGAATACGTTTGGGATACTTGTAGAGTCTCTCATCCAATAATTCCATCCTACATCATTTAAATCTTCTTTTTCAGTAGAACCTCCGAAATTGGCTGATAGATCTAAATTATTCACTCGCTTATTGTATGAAATCAAAAAGTCGGCATACATCATATCAACATTATTTCTGGAGTATTCGTAAATCGAATTATAGAGCGTTTTCGCTTTTGTACCTTGGTAGGTTTTTGTTTCGTTTGTATCTCTGATACGATCCGCTCTGAAACGTGCTTGTGCACTCAAACCTTCAAGGATATTGACCTTTAATCCCAAAGTACCATAAATACGTTCGCGTATTGAGTTCTTTTGCAATCGGTTCATGTACCAATAAGGTGAGTTACGATTTTCTTCGTTGATCCATGGCCACTGTTGAATAGGGCCGCTGGTACTCGCTTTAGGATATACGATTTTGTTATTTTCGTCATAAATACCTTGTATATAGTACAATTGTCCATATACTTCAGAATTATCTTTAAAATAAGAGATATCGGCATTACGGGGCAATAAGTATAGGTCGTACAGTGGATTACCGTAAATACCTGATCCCGGTCTGTTTTTAGATTCCTGATAAACATAGCTGACAGACAAATTAATCTCCACACGATCCTTGAAAAGTTTCATTCCCTGTCTGAAAGTCAGGTTGTGGCGATTAAATTTATTATTAGGAATCATACCTTTAGAAGTCGTATTTCCGTAAGAAATATAATTGTTGACTTTTTCCGATCCGAAAGAGGCTGATATTGAGTTATTAAAGTTTGTACCTGTTTCAAGGAAACTGCTAACATTATCCACAGCGGAATTTCTCGCATAAGGAATTTCTGCTAATGTCGTTCCTGACAAGCGTCCAATCCGGCTTCCCCATGAGTAGTTTCCTAATCGTCTTTTGGCAATTACCTGATTCGGATTTAAAGAAGTATCATTGTAGCTTTCAACATCTGCACCGAAAATATTTTGGAATTTGGGCGTAACCAAAGGAGTTTCAAAAAGAGTACTGCTCGATACGCTGATACTTGCTTTTCCTTCTTTTCCTTTTTTAGTAGTGATCATAAGTACTCCATTAGCAGCAGCACTACCATACAGCGCGGCGGCGTTGGCACCTTTCAAAACGGTTATGTTTTCAATATCATCCGGGTTGATATTCGATAAAATATCTCCGCCGTCAGTTGTATTACCACCAGATAATAGAGCGTCCGTGATTTGTGTAGAAGCAGGACTGGCCATCGGAACACCGTCCATAACTATTAACGGAGAGTTTTCTCCTAAGACAGATGCGTTTCCGCGAAGTAGTAACTTAGAAGAACCACCGGCACCTGTCGAGTTAGGAGTAATGACTAATCCGGCTGTTTTACCTTGCAATGCATTGATAAAGTTGGCGTCTTTGGCTCTTGTCAATTCATCTCCTCCTACTTTTTGAGTAGCATACGTTAAAGATTCGGCTTTTTTCTCGATACCTAAGGCAGTAACAACCACTTCTCCCAATACTTTAGAATCTTCTTCCATCGTTACATTAATAACAGTTTTGTTTCCAATGGGTAAAACGACATTTCGGTATCCTATGTATGAGAATTGGATTTCTCCTTTTCCTTCGGGTACTTTTAAAGAGTAATTTCCGTCAATATCAGAAATTGTTCCTGCTGTGCTTCCTTTTAATACAACGTTGACTCCTATTAGAGGTTCTCCGAGTGCATCAATGATTTTACCTGTGATGATGACTTCTTTAACCTCCTGCATGGGTTCGTCTTTGTCTGTTTGAGACTTATTTTGGGAAAGGATGATGTAAGAACCCTCAGTGGAATAGCTTATATTAGTTCCTTTAAGCAGTTGGTTTAATACATTGTGCACTGGAGCGTTTTTTACTTTTATCGATACTCTTTTATTGGTATCGATACTGGAATTAACAATGAAAAGATAATCGGTCTGAGTTTCGATTTCATTGATAATAACTTCTAACGGACTGTTCGTTTGAGACAAAGTGACACGTGCATTTTGAGAGTGTACGTCTTTTGCATTCAAACTGAAAACAGAAATAAAGGCTAACAAGAATGTAATTCTCATGATCTTAAAAAGATGATTGGTTCGTAATTTTTGCGGGTATAATCTACCACACAAAGATTTTTTATTCATATCTTTGCTATGTTTAATATAGTTATTAGATAATTGATATTATTCAGAGTGTCGATGCGGGTCAAGGTATTGGCACTCTTTTTTTAATTCTGTTTGGAGATTTTTTTTTCATTCTATTCCATAGGCCATATCTTATTTAATATAAATTATTTGATTTTCTTCATTTCTTTCAAATGTAAACTTGACGTCTTTTTGCAATACCCTTAAAGCATAAGAGATGCCGTCTGATTGACGGAATTTTCCAGTGTAACGGGAATTTATAACTTTTTGGTTTTCAATTTTTATAGTTACTCCATAACAAGTTTCAAATTTGCTCATGATGTTTACGAAAGTTTCATCTTTAAAACAGATAAGACCTTCTTTCCATCGATATACATTATAATCTTCTATAGGAGTAACCTTTAAGTCGCCATGGTCTAATACGACCATTTCATCCGGTTTTATAAGGCGTTCTTTGGTTCCGGATGTTACCTTTACGGAACCTTCCATTAGAGAAGTCACAAAAGAATTATTGTCAGCATAGGCTTCCAAATTGAATTTTGTGCCTAAGACTTCCACATTTCCTTTTGCTGTTTCTACTATAAAAGGTTTTTGTGCGTTATGAGCTACTTCAAAATAAGCTTCTCCATTCAATTGGACGGTACGGTTTTTTCCTGAGAATGAGGCCGGATATTGGATCGTTGAACGTGAATTAAGCCAAATTACTGTTCCGTCTGAAAGCTCAAGATTAATTCTTTGTCCGGCGGGAACCGTTATTTTTTGCATAGCTAATAGTTCTTCTTTGGGGGTATATCTGTCGTATGCATATGCTCCTATCAGAGTCATTGCAATTACAGCAGCAATTTTCATTACTTCTTTTATCCAATAGTTACCGATAAAGATATTCTTCTTTTGATAAGAGCGGATCTTATCCTCATCAGCTAATAAGATCATCGCATCAAATAATTGCCGTTCTTCCAGAAAGAGTTTCCGGTTTTCCGGTGATGCTTCCATCCAGTTTCTTATTTGGATTTCTTCCTGCATGGAAGTTTTTCCTTGAAAAAAGTTATATAATAGTTCTTTATTCATAATCAATAATTAAAAATGCATACGCCTTTTTTATCTTCTTATTTGTTAAGCAGATAAAAAAGATATATCCCTAGTGGAAAATTGATTTTTTTAATAAAAAAATAAGTATAGAAATACAGGGAGATAGTCTTTTAAGCTTATTCTCAGTTCTTTAAGTGCTTTACTAATATGAAATTCAACACCTTTAGTCGTAATGTCCAGTTTTGCTGCAATTTCTTTATGAGACATATTTTTCATACGGCTCATTATGAAGATTTCTCGGGTACGTGCTGGCAGTTTGGCTAAGGTACGGTTAACGATCTCCATCGCTTCTGCATTGAAAAGTTCGTTGGGGTTACATGCTTCAAGAGTTGCAATACGGGTACTGAGCTCCCATTCGGCATGAGACTGAATGTTTTCTTCAATATCTTTATGTATTTGTTGCTGTTGGAGGTGGTTTAGGCATTTATGCTTTATAACAGTGAGCACATAGGCAGGTATATTGGTGGTTTCATCTAACCGCTGTCGATTTTCCCAATAATAAACCAATGAATCTATGACAATATCTTCTGCAACTGCCGTATTCCGTACATAGGTCTGCGCGAAACGGGTAAATCGCCCTTTGTAGTCGGTAAACAGTTGATTAAAAGTTATTGGTTCAGGAGTATTGCTCATTATGCTGCTATTATTTAATACAAAGATAGCAAAATTGCCAATGTAAGATAAATAATCTTAAGTTTTTTTTCAGCTATGTGTTTTATAAATCCTTTTAATGGTGGGTTTTACTGTGAGGCTGATATAACTTAATGTAAGAATATATATATTTACAGTGTAAAAGTGTATACTTTTACGCTATAAAGATATATACTTTTGCTGTGTAATAGTATATACTTTTATATGCCTTGATTTTCAGTGAAATAGGAAAAAATAAATATCCCGTTTTATGATATCAGTATTTTAAGAATTCTATCCGGTCGATTGTCTTTATTTTGAGTTCTTTTAGTGTTTCATATGCTTGGTCATAATATCCGGAATATTCTAATGCTTTAGTGTCGTGGGCGTCTACTCCAATAATGGCAGTACATCCCTCGTTGGCTGCAATATGCCAGAATTCGGGATGGGGGTAGGTCAACTCGCCAAAAGCCTGATTATAATCCATCATACCTATATTATATTCTAACGGGATGTTTAATCGTGCTGCCGTGCGGCAGATATGGCGGCTCACCAGTTTACAATGCCGGTCGAATTCCGGGTAAGAGCGCATAAAGAGATCCGGATGGGCAAAATAGGCAAATAATCCACTTTCCATTCCTTCAATGGAACTTTCTTCATAAAGGTCGAGCATGTCTTGTGTGGTAGTGCCATGTCCGAAATAGGGAAACTTCTCATCTGTGTGAAAATGATGATTGCCGAAAATGATATAGTCCAGTTTGTACTCACGAACCAACTCCTTCAACCAATGAATATATTCGGGGAAATATTCACACTCCAATCCTAATTTTATGCTGATACGGTTTTTGTACTTTTCTTGTAATGTGCGGATACTTTGTACGTATTCGGGAAATTCTTCGGGAGTCATGCGGATACCGGATAGATAGCCGGTTCGATATTTCCATGGAGTATGATCGGAAAAACCGAGTTCTTGATAGCCGCCTTTGATGGCGCTTAAAACATAATCTTCGTCACTCCCTGTCGCATGGTGGCAGCGGGTGGTGTGGGTGTGATAATTAGTTTTCATTTTGTTATAATTGTATTCATGCAGATGTCGAACGGTTCGGCAGGCACCTCTTCGATCAACTGAAACGGGAAACATATTCCGATCTTGACTGCCGGAATGTAGGGGAGGAGTTTATCATAATAACCTTTGCCTCTTCCTAAGCGATGGCCATCCTTGTCAAAAGCCATTCCCGGAATAACGGCCAGATCGATGGCTTTATAATCGGTAAATACCTTTCCGGTAGGTTCGGCAATTCCATAGGCGCCGATAGCTAAATCCTGAGGACCGGTATAGAGCCGCAGTTCCAGTTCCTCTCCGACGACGACAGGTAAAATAATGGTCTTTTTTTTACTCCATTTCTCAATGAAGGAGTGGGTTTGCACCTCGTCCTTCAATGAGTGATAAAGTAATAGCGTAGTTGCCGCCTCGAAAGCCGGATGCTTTTCGAGGTTGGCAAGTATATCAGCAGAAAGATCTTTCAGCGTAGAGTCGCAATACCGGGTTTTCTCCTGTGCTATCCACTTTCGCAGTTTTCTTTTCCTTTCTTTCATTTTTATTTTGGGTTTCCGGTTCTTCGGTAATAACCGGTGCTTTGGGGAAAGCTTCTCCTTTTTCAAGTAATTCCAGCCCTTTCTTTACGGTAGGGTCTGTCTGGTTGGAGTATTTGATGTAAGCCTCTTTCCCTAACATGTTATAGACGATATTTCCGAGAATGTTTTTCTCCAGCAATTTGTATGATTTCTGGATCAGGATATTTCTTCTCTTTACCCCTTTGGTTTCTGCGTAGCGGATGAATTTTTCGACTAATCCTTGCTGACGAAGATAATTTACCAATGCCTCTTCCGTATCGTATTGACTCATCTTTTCGCGGTTATTATCCGTATATTGGAAAGTGAATTGAATGGTCAGCCCTTTGTTTAATACTGTCGACAGGTAGGAGGTTACTCCGGTAGTATCTTGCGGAACAAATACGTCGGGCATAATGCCGCCGCCACCGTATACCGGGCGACCAAGGCCTGTAGAGTAACGTTGTGATTCATCGAGCTTGATACTGTCTTTAGAGAAGAACTCTCCATGCGTATAACGATTGTACAGATCCATTTCATAATTACGGTCTTTTCCGTTCTCATAGGGGCGTTGTATGCAGCGTCCGGAGGGGGTGTAGTAGCGGGCAATCGTCAGACGGATGGCAGAACCGTCACTGAAATCGATCGGCTGCTGCACTAATCCTTTACCGAATGACCGGCGACCTACGATGGTACCCCGATCGTTGTCTTGTATGGCACCCGAGAAAATTTCGCTGGCGGAAGCCGACCCTTCATCTACAAGGACGATTAGCGGAATGTCTTGACAGCTTCCTGTCCCGTTGGCAACTTCGTCTAAACGTTTGTATTTACGTCCCTGGGCGTAAACGATTAATTTTCCTTGTGGCAGGAACTCGTTTACCATACGGGTTGCGGCATCCATATAGCCACCGGTATTTCCACGCAGGTCAATGATGAGTCCTTTGCATTTTTGATGATTCAGTTGTGCGAGGGCATTCAAGAGTTCTACATGGGTAGTACGTCCGAATTTACTGATCTGGATATATCCGAAATCGTCATTCAGCATGTATGCGGCGTCTATCGTATTTTGAGGAATATCGCCACGGGTGATGGTGAAGTTCAGCAATTCCTTTTCCGTAGCACGTTTGATGCCTAATTTTACCTGACTTCCTTTCGGACCTTTTAATTTTTTCATGGCACGTTCGTTCGTAACCTGTTTTCCGACAAACAGGCTGTCGTCTACAGTGACGATACGGTCGCCCGGCATTAAGCCCACTTTCTCGGAAGGACCACCGGAAACGATTGCGTTAACATGGATGGTGTCGTTTTGTATCGTGAACTGAATGCCGATACCACTGAAACTGCCTTCCAGTTCGGAATTAACCTCTTCCAGGTTCTGCGCCGGGATATAGGTAGAGTGCGGATCGAGTTCTGCCAGAATCTGGGGCATTGCTTTCTCTACGAGATCTGTCATGTTTACCGTATCTACATACTGATCATCGACAATACGTAATAAGGCGTTTAGTTTGTTGGATGAGCCATTGATAATACCCAGGCGGTTGCCCGCAAAATGCTTGGCATAGAATGTACCGATAAGGATTCCTATTACTACGCTGATAGCAATGATGACAGGGGTAAAACGGGAAGAGTTTTTTGTACTCATGAGTTTATTTACGATTTAATCATTTACAATTTATAATTTAGCTGTGCCGGAGGATTACTGATTATTCTTCACCGACATATACTACATCGATACCGGCTCGTCTCAGTAGTTCGATACCGTCTTCCAGGCGATACTTTTCGGAATAAACCACTCGCTTGATACCGGACTGAATGATTAATTTGGCACATTCTATGCAGGGAGAAGCGGTGACATACATGGTAGCACCGTCGCTGCTGTTGTTAGAGCGTGCTATTTTGGTTATGGCGTTTGCTTCTGCATGGAGCACGTATGGCTTTGTGACATTGTTTTCGTCTTCACAAATGTTCTCGAAACCGGAAGGGGTTCCATTGTAACCGTCAGAAATAATCATTTTGTCCTTCACGATAAGGGCACCGACTTTACGTCGCTGACAATATGAATTTTCTGCCCAAATGCTGGCCATGCGTATATAACGCTTGTCTAATTCTGATTGTTTATTCATTGTCGTATTGTTTTATCTTTCGGGTGTGAATGCAATGCAGAGTGTCTCTTTTTCATATTCGAAATAGAGGTATAGATTTCTTTCATCCCCTTCATAAGAGGTCGCATTTTCGAGTCCTTCAACAATGTGTTTGGCCAGTGTATCTTTAGAGTCACCGTAAGAAGGTTGGTTTTTGATACCTGTTATCCTGAACTCGTTGCTTTTGCCGTCCGCTTGCCAAGTGCCAGTGAAAGTCACAGAACCGCTTCCACTGAATTCTCCGCGAATAATGTTG
>ERZ826051.1567-NODE-1567-length-20460-cov-4.234746_pt1 | contig 20460 bp, 17 predicted proteins | sample MGYA00519928_ERZ826051 | MGnify/ENA primary metagenome ERZ826051 (study PRJEB31778, sample SAMEA3449219) | human gut metagenome | biome: human gut; feature: human-associated habitat; material: faeces | place: United Kingdom | collected 2010/2012 ...
ATTTTGTTGTCAAATTGTTGTCAAATGCGGTCTGACATCATGGTTTTAGACATTTTATATTTAATTTTAGTACAGCTTTGCACCAGCCGGGATGTGGTTATCAACCATCAGAAGATGAAGTTTTTCTTCTCCTTCTTCCTCATGGATTGCACTAAGCAGCATACCACAGGATTCAATTCCCATCATAGCTCTTGGCGGAAGGTTTGTGATGGCGATCAGTGTCTTGCCTACCAGTTCTTCCGGCTCATAGAATGCATGGATTCCGCTTAATATTGTGCGGTCTGTACCTGTTCCGTCATCCAGAGTAAACTGTAACAGTTTCTTGGATTTCTTAACAGCTTCACACGCTTTTACCTTTACAGCTCTGAAATCAGACTTGCTGAAGGTATCAAAATCAACCTGCTCTTCAAATAACGGCTCGATTGTTACTTTAGAGAAATCAATCTTATCATTCGGGGTAAAGAAGCCATTGTTATCATCGGACGGTGCTGTTTCTTCCTGTGCGGAAACCGGCTGTGCAGATGCTGTCACGCCAGCCTGTGCTGCATTGTTTGCTTCATTTTTTGCAGCGCCCTGGGACTTCATTGTCGGGAACAGCAGTACGTCACGGATTGCCTGGCTGTCTGTAAGCAGCATAACCAGACGGTCGATTCCGTATCCGATACCACCTGTAGGCGGCATACCGATCTCCAGTGCATTCAGGAAGTCTTCATCTGTGTGGTTTGCTTCCTCATCTCCTGCGTCAGCAAGAGCATCCTGTGCTTTGAAACGCTCTCTCTGGTCAATCGGGTCATTGAGCTCGGAATATGCGTTACACATTTCCCATGTATTAATGAACAGCTCGAAACGCTCTACCTTATTCGGATCAGAAGGTTTCTTCTTTGTCAGCGGAGAAATCTCGATCGGATGATCCATGATAAATGTTGGCTGAATCAGTTCTTTTTCACAGTATTCCTCGAAGAACAGGTTGATGATATCACCCTTCTTATGACGTTCTTCATATTCAATATGATGCTCATCTGCAAGCTTCTTAGCTGCTTCATCATCTGCAACTTCATCAAAGTCAATTCCTGCATATTTCTTGATCGCATCATTCATGGTCAGACGTTCAAAAGGTTTGCTGAGATCGATCTCGATACCATTGTAGGAAATCTTCGCAGAACCACAAACCTTCTCTGCCAAATAACGGAACATAGACTCAGTCAGTTCCATCATGCCTTCATAATCTGTATATGCCTGATAAAGCTCCATCAGAGTAAACTCCGGATTATGACGGGTATCTACACCTTCATTACGGAATACACGTCCGATCTCATAAACTCTCTCAAGACCACCAACGATCAGTCTCTTCAGATAAAGTTCAAGAGAAATACGAAGCTTAACATCTTCGTTCAGTGCATTATAATGAGTTTCAAACGGTCTTGCTGCAGCACCGCCTGCATTTGCAACCAGCATCGGAGTTTCCACTTCCATGAAGTCACGGTCTGCAAGGAAGTTACGGATTTCTTTCAGAATCTGGGAACGTTTGATAAATACGTTCTTGCTGTCCTGATTCATGATAAGGTCTACATATCTCTGACGATAACGCATATCTGTATCTGTCAGTCCATGGAATTTCTCAGGAAGAATCTGTAAGCTCTTGGAAAGAAGAGTCATGCTTTCTGCATGGATAGAAATCTCACCTGTTCTTGTTCTGAATGCAAAACCTTCCAGTCCGAAGATATCACCGATATCGGATTTCTTAAAATCTGCATAAGAATCTGCTCCGATCGCATCTCTTGCTACATATACCTGAATATTTCCCTGTAAATCCTGGATATTGCAGAAAGAAGCCTTACCCATAACTCTCTTGAACATCATACGGCCTGCGATCGCTACGTGAATCGGGCTTGCGTCCATGATTTCTCTTCTCTCTTCGTAATCTTTCTTAACAGCTTCCTTTGCCTGTTCTTCATCAAGACCTGTTACATCTACTTCTGCACGATCTTTGAGAAGTTCTGCCTCATGTGCTTCATAAAGACTCTTCACTTCCATTGAGTGATGAGTCTGGTTAAACTTTGTGATCTGAAATGGGTCTTTTCCATTAGCCTGAAGATCTGCCAGTTTATCGCGACGTACCTTCAGTAACTGGTTTAAATCCTGTTCCTGCTTCTGCTGTGCCACCTTGGTTCCTCCTTATATACTTGTATAATTATTATTTGTTCTACATTTCTATGTGATATCAGATATAACAGAAGATTCCATTCAACAGAATCCTGTATTTTCAAATATCAATTTATCAGATATACAGACAAAAATAAGAAATAACAAACTTCTTATTGTCTTCTTATTATCTGCTTATATAGTCAGAGAAAGGTGCGCGTTATGCCTTTGCATGATAAATCTCTACGCGCACCTCAGTCATCTGTCTCTTATACGTTTCTCTGGATCTCCAGAACTTTGTATTTCATGATTCCTGCCGGCATCTCTACTTCTACTACATCACCTGTATGCGCACCGATAAGTGCTTTTCCTACGGGAGATTCGTTGGAGATTTTGCCTTCAAGGCTGTTAGCCTCTGTGGAACCTACGATCTTCAGCTCGATGTCTTCTTCGAATTCAAAATCGTGTACTTTAACCTTACATCCAACGCTGATCTTGTCCAGATCTACTTCGTCCTCTACAACAACTTCAGCATTCTTTAAGATCTTCTCGATTTCTTCGATACGTGCTTCAATGTCTCTCTGTTCGTCTTTCGCTGCATCGTATTCCGCATTCTCAGATAAGTCGCCCTGTTCTCTGGCTTCCTTAATTTTCTCTGCTACTTCTTTTCTCTTTACTACCTTTAAATCATGCAGCTCTTCTTCTAATTTTTTAAGTCCTGCATAAGTTAGTAAGTTTTTCTTTTCTTCCATAATAACCTTACTCCCTTTCAACATCCGGTATAGTCTTCTGCGTTTCTTTTCGCCCCGGATCACTACATGGATTTATGTGCTTCCTGATACATCATACCTGAAAAAGGGCAGACTTATTCTAGGATATTCACAATTTCTGTATTATACAAAAAAGCACCCGGATTGTCAAGCATTCCGAGCGCCTTTGCTATTGTTTATATTTTTCATTTCACATGGTTTTAACTTTTATGCTAATCTTGATAAAAGCGCCTCCAGAGCTTCATAACTTTCTATGGTGTTTGACTCTCTTCTGAGCCCTGCGCTGTGACGCATACCTGCAGTATACCAGGCAACGTGTTTACGCATCTCACGGATTCCTACGAATTCCCCTTTTAATTCAATCTGTTTTCTGGCATGACGCAGAATCATTTCACGTATTTCCTCTACAGACGGACGTTCCAACAGTTCTCCTGTCCGGAAATAATGGTTCAGTTCGCGGAACAACCAGGGATTTCCCCTTACTGCACGTCCCACCATAACAGCATCACATCCGGTCTGTTTTACCAGTGCTTCTGCTTTCAGCGGAGAATCTACATCTCCGTTTCCAATTACAGGAATGGTAATCGCTTCTTTTACCCTGCGGATCGTATCCCAGTCTGCAGTGCCGGAATAGTACTGCTGTCTGGTGCGCCCATGCACTGCAAGTGCTGCTGCTCCCGCATCCTCAATACGTTTCGCGATTTCAACAATATCTACCGGTTCATTCTCAAATCCGATTCGCACCTTGACAGTCAACGGTTTACTGATTGCAGATGATACTTTTCGAACGATCTCTTCAATCAGATTCGGGTTCTTCAATAATGCAGATCCCTCACCGTTATTGACAACCTTCGGCACAGGGCATCCCATATTGATGTCCAGGATATCGAAATCTCTGTCCTCAATGGATTTCGCAACCTCTGCCATAAGATCCGGTTCACTGCCAAAAAGCTGCATGGAAACCGGGTGCTCACATGGATCAATCTCCATCAGGGCAATGGTGTTCTTATTGTGAAAAGAAATCGCTTTTGCACTGATCATTTCCATACAGATCAGTCCGGCCCCCTGCTCTTTACAGAGCGTTCGAAATGGCAGGTCTGTGACACCTGCCATTGGTGCAAGAACAAACGGATTATCAATCTGTACGTTTCCTATTTTCCACTGCATCTCCATGAATGGTTCTCTTGCCCGTACCGGCTCATTCCTTATCTGCATGGATTCAGTCCTCACTGCCCGATGTTTTCTTCAGTTCTTCTTCCGGGATGTCTCCGAGAAAGAATACTTTATAATACATTTCCAGAGATTCCAGAAGTTCTTTCTTGTCCTGCTGAAGCTGTTTGATCTTCAGTCCGCTTCCGATCTCATCGTAGCGGGCATCTGCTTCCAGAGCTTCTGTTTTAAACTGAAGTCTGCCGTTTTCGTCAAATTCCAGAGTCAGGATTCCTCCTACATCCTCTGTGTAAAGAACACACATGATCTGAAGTTCTTTCTTCACATGATCCGGAAGTGCATTGAAATCCTGATTAAAATAAAATTTCTTCTCATAGGCGCTTGCGCCGCAGAGAGTAATGTTGTCCTGATACATAAATTACTGTTTCCCTCTTTCGAAATTATTCAGAATCTTTATACATAGCTGTAAAGTCCACGCACCGAAACCTCTCCTGCGCTGACTTTCACAACTTCTTTATTCTGCCTTTCCACAAGCAGTTCACCTTTTTCATCAATCCCCCTGCAGATTCCTTCGAAACTTCTGTCACCATCGATCACTCTGACCGGTTGGTTCAAGTTTGCAAGAATTCTGTGGTAATCATCCAGCAGATGAGTAAAATCACAGGTCTGGATAAATTTCTCATAGTTGATCTCGAAATATTTCATCACCAGTGCAATCACCTGATTTCTGTCATATTCATGACCGCCCTCCAGAATCAGTGAAGTCGCTTTGTCCTGCATCTCTTCCGGAAATTCTTTCAGGTTTACATTGATTCCTACTCCGATGAGAACATAATTGATCTTCACACCATTTGTTCCCATCTCGGTCAGGATACCACAGATTTTCTTCTTAGAGATCACAATATCATTGGGCCATTTAATACTTACGTTAAACCCCAGTTCCTCTGCTGCCTGTGCCACTGCCATTCCCATAACCAGTGTCAGCATAGACGCATACTGCGGTGAAAATTCCGGACGTAAGAGCAGTGTCATCATAATAGAGCTGCCCTCCGGCGCTTCCCATCTTCTGTCAAAACGCCCTCTTCCCGCAGACTGAAATTCCGCAACTGCCAGAGTTCCATGCTCTGCACCATCTTTTGCCAGACGCTTGATCCATGAATTGGTAGAATCTGTTTCTTTTGCAAAATGGACGGTTTTGCCCGCCCATTTTGTGTCTATCGCCTGTGAAATTGTTTCTTCATTATACAAATGTGCCATTATTTGTTCTCCGGCTCTCCTAATGTTGCTACCATAACAGCTTTGATGGTATGCATACGGTTCTCTGCCTCATCAAATACTTTGGACTGCTCAGATTCAAATACTTCGTCTGTTACTTCCATGTCTGTCAGATTGAATCTCTCGCCCATTTCCTTGCCGATCTTTGTCTTAAGGTCATGGAATGCAGGCAGACAGTGAAGGAAGATTGCTTTCTCTCCTGCGTTCTTCATAACGTCCTTTGTTACTTTATAAGGTGTCAGATCATGGATTCTCTCTGTCCATACCTCATCCGGCTCACCCATAGATACCCATACGTCTGTATAGATAACGTCTGCATCCTTTGTTCCTTCCTGAACATCCTCTGTCAGAGTGATGCTTCCGCCGGATGCTTTTGCATATTCCTCGCACTGAGCAACTAACTCTGCATTCGGGAAATATTTCTTAGTTGTGCAGGCTACGAAATGCATGCCAAGTTTTGTGCAGGCAATCATCAGGGAATTACCCATATTGTAACGGGCATCACCCATGTATACAAGCTTACGTCCTTTTAAATCTCCGAAATGCTCACGGATTGTCAGCATATCAGCGATCATCTGTGTCGGATGATATTCGTTCGTAAGGCCATTCCATACCGGAACACCTGCATGTTTTGCAAGCTCTTCTACGACTTCCTGACCAAATCCACGATATTCGATACCATCATACATTCTTCCCAGAACTCTTGCTGTATCTGCAATGCTTTCTTTCTTACCGATCTGAGAACCTGTCGGATCCAGGTATGTGCTTCCCATTCCAAGATCATGGGCAGCTACCTCAAAAGAGCAGCGGGTTCTTGTACTTGTTTTTTCAAAAATAAGTGCAATATTTTTGCCTCTGTAATATTCGTGAAGCTCGCCGGCTTTCTTCTTTGCTTTAAGTTCTGCGGATAAATCAATAAGATATGTGATCTCCTCCGGTGTAAAGTCTTTCAGTGTCAGAAAGTTTCTTCCTTTTAAGTTCATAATAATTCTCTCCCCGATGTCATTTATTCTCTTTTGTTATTTGTCTGTCTCCACTTTCGGATCAGTGACGATCTCTTTCAGCGAACTTGCCAGACCTGCGATTCCCTGAATATCCGACGGAATAATGATCTTGGTTGCCTTACCGTCTGCTGCCTTGGCAAATGCTTCCAGACTCTTCAGTGTCAGAACTGCCTCATCTGCTCCTGCCTCTCTGATCATGCGGATACCCTCTGCATTGGCATTCTGAACTTTCAGAACTGCCTCAGCCTGTCCTTCTGCCTCCTTGATCATACGCTCTTTCTGAGCCTCTGCGCGAAGGATTGCTGCCTGTTTCTCAGCTTCTGCATCCAGAATTGCGGACTGTTTCTTACCTTCTGCAACAAGGATCGTAGATTTCTTCTGACCTTCTGCGATCAGGATTGCTTCACGACGTTCACGCTCAGCTTTCATCTGTTTCTCCATTGCATCCTGGATAGCTGCCGGAGGAATGATGTTCTTCAGTTCCACACGATTGACCTTGATCCCCCATGGATCAGTAGCTTCATCAAGAGAAGCTCTCATCTTAGTATTGATCGTCTCACGTGATGTAAGTGTCTCATCCAGTTCCATGTCACCGATAATATTTCTTAAGGTTGTTGCGGACAGATTCTCGATTGCCATGATCGGATTCTCCACACCGTAAGTATAAAGCTTCGGATCTGTGATCTGAAAGAATACGACAGTATCGATCTGCATGGTTACGTTATCCTTTGTGATAACCGGCTGCGGTGGAAAATCCACTACCTGTTCCTTCAGATTTACCTTTCTGGCTACTCGTTCAATAAACGGAACCTTGAAGTGAATTCCTGTACTCCAGGTCGCCTGATAAGCTCCCAGACGCTCCAGGATTACTGCATATGCCTGTGGTACAATGCGGACGCAGGATGCAAGGACCCATACCGCAATAACGATAATAACTATCAGAAAAACCACGCCCATAACTAATCCTCCTTATTCTGTTTTACGATAAGTTTCACACCTCGGATCTCTTCGATCGTTACAACGGTGCCTTCGCCGATTTTTTCGTCATCAGCAGAACGTGCAGTCCATTCAATGTCATTGATACGAACCTGGCCTGTCTGCGCCAGATTGTCAATCTCCTGAATCACAACTGCTTTCTTTCCAATCAGACTGTTTGCATTGGTCTGTATGGTTTCTTTGTTGAAGTACTTCATTGCCAGTGGTCTGGTAAAGATGAGAAGTACCAATGAAACACACAGAAACAGCAATATCTGTACAGTGAGGTTCGCTCCTGCATAACATGCAATAGCAGCGACCAGTGCGCCGCCGGCAAACCAGATGGTGGTCAGTCCTGCCGTAATTGCCTCTACAACAAGCAATAACGCAAGAATCCCAAGCCAGATCAAAGGCTGCATGAAACTCCTCCTTTCGTCTGCTATCGTCTCTGACGAGCAGCTTCATACATGAGAATTCCGGATGCCATGGCAGCATTCAGAGATTCTACTTTTCCACACATAGGAATCCGTATCAGACAATCAGCACTGTCTGCCGCTTCATCTGTCAGTCCTTTTCCCTCATTGCCGATCAGGAAAGCAGTTCCTCCTGTGTAGGATTCCTGATCATAAGAGTTCTTACCATGCAGATGCGCCGCAAATGTGCGGATATTTCTGTCTTTCAGTTCCTGTGCTAATGATACCACACTTTCCACATATAGGAAAGGCATTCTGTAGACAGAACCCATGGTTGATCGTATAACCTTCGGGTTTGTGATATCCACGCAGGTCTTTGTCAGAAGAACTCCGCTTACTCCGGCACCCTCTCCTGTACGGAGAATAGTTCCCGCATTTCCCGGATCCTGCAGATCTTCCAAAATCATAACCAGCGGATTTTTCCCGCCGAGAATATCTTCCATTATATAGGAAGGTTTCTTAAGCACTGTCATAATTCCCTGCGGCGTCTGCGTATCGCTCATCTGTCGAAAAACAGAATCTGTTACTATTTCATATGGAAGTTTCTCCACCTGAGCCATCAGTTCTGCATCACCGCTGAGAGCTTCTGATACATACACCTTCGAAATCCAATCCCTAGGTGCTTCGCCGAACATTTTTCTTCCTTCTGCAACAAAAAGCCCTTGTTCTCTGCGGGCTTTTGTTTTCTGATTCAGCTGTATGATATTTTTTACCTGTCCGTTATTTACACTGGTGATCATATCTTATCCTCAATTTTCCGAAACCTTATTCAGGTCACTGTTTGCTCCTGCTGCAACAACTGTGCAGTCTGCCGGAAACACTTCATCCGGCGCCACATTCATATTCATCTTATCGCCATGCTTCAGACCGATCAGATTGATGTTATACTTTTCCCTGACCTTCAGCTCCCGAAGTGTTTTTCCTATCCATTCCCGCGGAATCTTAAATTCTGCCATACTGAAATCAGAAGAAAGCTCAAACATATCGACAAATCCACTGGAGAGAAGATTTCTTGCAACTCTGATACCCATGGAATGTTCAGGATAAATCACCTTATCTGCCCCTATTTTCTCCAGTATCCTGCCATGAAGAGAATTCATTGCCTTCGCCATGACAAAAGGAACTCCAAGTTCTTTCACCTGCATCGTTGCTGTAATACTGGCCTCCATATTCTCGGCTACTGCGATGACCGCAACATCTACGTTCTGAACTCCAAGCGATTCCAGAATTCCCGGATCACGCACATCTGCCTTGACAGCATAAGAAACTTTCTCTGCGATATCCTGCACATTATCATCTTTATCGTCAATGGCAAGTACATCGCAGTTCGCCTCTGCCAGAGTAAGGGCTACCGTCATCCCGAACTGCCCAAGACCGATCACTGCATAAGATTTGTTCTTCATTTTCTTCCTCATTTCTCTTTCTGAACATATATTCGTTATCCTCTGCGAATATCTGCCTGACTGCCAAACCGTTACTATCCAATCATAATATCTTCTTCTGCCAGATGTGAATCTGCCGGCATTTTCTGTACACGTACAGTCACTGCAGTTCCCAGAGTCAGCGGACCGATTCTTCCCAGATACATAGTCAGGATCACGATCCATTTGCCTGCTGTATTCAGGCAGGATGTCAGCCCTCTGCTAAGTCCTACCGTTGCAACCGCAGATGTAATTTCATAAACAACATCTTCTATAGGTGCTTCCGGCATGGCTGCACACAACAGCATACTCATGAGAATAAGTACTGTAAGTACCATACCTGTCACTACGATGGCAGAACGGATATAGCTGTCTCTGATTCTCCTGTGGTGTACTTCCACATCCCGTTTTCCCTGAAGATTGGATTTCAGACTCAGCAGAAGGACCGCAACTGTTGTTGTCTTAATTCCACCTGCTGTTCCCATAGGGGAACCGCCGATCAACATCAATATCAGGCACAGCATATAAGTTGCATTGGAAAATCTCTCCTGGCTTACAGTGAAAAATCCGGCTGTTCTTGTGGTAACTGACTGGAACAAAGATGCCATCCACTTCGTTCCCGGCGAATATGTCCCGATACTTTCAGGATTTCCATGATCAAACAGAAAGATCAGTACTGTACCGCCCACAACAAGTATCAGCGTCATCATCAACACGATCTTACTGTGAAGACGGAGATTTTTAAATATACGTCCCACAGGAAGTTTCCCTCTGATGACTCGTTTGATCTTATCCCAGATATCCCACCAGACCACAAATCCAAGTCCTGACATAATGATCAGTCCTACACTTGTAAAGTTTACGATCGGATCAGCAATATACTGAGCCAGGCTGTCCTCTCCCAGCAGATCAATACCAGCATTACAGAATGCAGATACTGCCGTAAAAACAGAGTATCCCAGACCTTTTGCCAGACCGAACTGCGGAATAAATCGAACTGCATAACACACTGCACCGATTCCTTCTGCTCCAAACACACAGATCAGAACTTTCTTCACCAGCCTGACCATCCCACCCATTCTATCCATATTATAGGACTCCTGGATAACACGCCGGTTCCTCAGCGATATTTTCTTTCTCAGACTTATAAAAATAATACTGCCCAGGGAAATCAGTCCAACACCTCCGATCTGGATCAGGACAAGAATAATAATCTTGCCTGCCAGAGTCCAGTGAGTTGCCGTAACAACTGTCACAAGCCCTGTTACACATATACTTGTGGTTGCAGTAAACATGGCATCTGTAAAAGATGTGTGGTATCCGGGTGCCGTACAAAACGGCAGCCACAGAAGTAATCCCCCTAAGATAATCACCCCCGCAAAACCGAGGGTAATTATCTGAGCAGTATTTAATTTATGCAGTCTGTTATATAACTGCATCTTTTTATTCATTTGTTATTTGTTGTTTTTATCATAGTTATGAGAAAGTGACTGGCATACTTCCCACTGATAGTCAGAGATACCTTTCTGCATAGCAAGTGCTTCATTGATATCGAAGTCTACGAATTCACCGTGACGATATCCGACAACGCGGCATGTCTTGCCTGCAATAAGAAGGTCTACAGCCAGAGCACCCATCATAGATGCATATACACGGTCTTTACATGTCGGGCTTCCACCACGCTGCATGTGTCCAAGGATTGTAGCACGTGTTTCGATACCTGTGGCAGCTTCGATACGTTTTGCCATTGCTTCAGAATGACCGATACCTTCTGCATTGATGATGATGTGATGCTTTTTGCCTTTCTTACGACTCTCGATAATGTTATTGATCAGCTTCTGCTCATCATAGTCATATTTTTCAGGAACCAGAACGTCCTCAGCACCATTGGCAATACCGCACCACAGAGCAATATATCCTGCACCACGTCCCATAACCTCGATGATACTGCATCTCTCATGAGAAGTGGAAGTATCACGTACTTTATCAATTGCTTCCATTGCTGTGTTTACAGCTGTATCAAATCCGATGGTATATTCTGTACATGCAATGTCAAGGTCGATTGTTCCGGGAAGACCGATTGTATTGATTCCGAGATTCGCAAGCTTCTGAGCACCTGCGAAAGATCCGTCACCACCGATGACAACAAGTCCGTCAATTCCATGTTTTCTGCAGATCTCTGCTCCACGTTTCTGGCCTTCTTCTGTACGGAATTCTGCACAACGTGCTGTATAAAGGATTGTACCTCCACGCTCGATTGTATCAGATACATCTTTTGCGCTCATGTCAATAATCTCTTCGTTTAACAGACCATTGTATCCTTTCAGAATACCTTTTACATTTAATCCATTGCTTAAACCTCTTCTGACAACTGCACGAATTGCAGCATTCATTCCAGGTGCGTCACCACCGCTGGTAAGGACACCAATGGTTTTTATCTTGTTTTCTGCCATCTTTTCTTCCTCCATCTTCTGAATCTATCTCATTTTTACTATACACATATTCGGGTATAGTTTAGCGCATTTCTATAAGTTTTTCAATCCTCTTTCTACAACTTTAACATTGGTTTTACCATATTTTTCGTACATATAGTTCAGCCATGAGTCCTGAATTTGTGCATGATATCCAACCGGAAGCTTCTTTATGGCCTTTACGTCTTTCAGGTAAATCACAACAGCACTGTCACCCGGTGAACGTCTGAGGTCTGCAAGCAATTCCTGAGATTGCTGTGTGTAGCTTTCTTTATTGTCAAACTGTATCCAGATTTCCCTTGGCATATTGTCAAAAGGACGGATTTTTTCAAGGATCAGTTTACTGGCGCGATCGTCCTCTGCAGATACTCTGCCCTGAATAAATACTCTGCCTTCTTCATTCAGGAACTGCTGACTTTTCTCATAATCTCTGGGGAACACAACTACCTCCACTGTTCCTACCAGATCCTCCACTGTGAGGAATGCCATAACCTTATTATTCTTTGTATATTTGATGGTTTTATCCGTAATCATTCCACCGATAATTACTTTCTGACCATCCATGACTTTCGGAAGATTTGTTTCTTCATCCTGCTGAAAATCAGAGGTTTTCGCAGAAATGGTTTTCTCCATCATTCCCCGGTAATTTTCCAGAGGATGACCACTGAGGTAGATTCCCAGAACTTCCTTCTCATATCCCAGAAGTTCCTCTTTTCCGAATTCCTCCACATCGGGCATACGGATTTCAAATTCTTTTTTGTCCTCCTCGCTTACCAGATCAAAAAGGCTCATCTGGCCTGCCAGTGAATTCTTCTTATCCTGACTGATACTGTCTGAAATCTTCTGATAAACCAGCATTTTCTGGCGGCGGTTACCATCCAGGCAATCCAGCGCACCTGCTTTGATAAGGTTTTCTACTGCTCGCTTATTCATCTGCGGAGAGTTTCGTTCCATAAAATCCTTCAGGGAACGATATTGTCCGTTCTCTTCCCTCTCTCTTACCAGGCTTTCAATAACCGGACGTCCCACACTCTTTATAGCGGACAAACCATATCGGATCGCACCGTTATCTACAGAGAATCCGTACATTCCACAGTTCACATCCGGCGGCAGGATCTTAATCCCCATCTGTCTGCAGACCAGAATATATTCTGCAACCTTATTGGGAAAATCAATAACCGATGTCATTAATGCGGCCATAAATTCCACAGGATAGTAATATTTCAGATATGCAGTCTGATAGGAAACAACTGCATAGGCTGCTGCATGGGACTTATTAAAAGCATATTTGGCGAAATCAATCATTTCATCATAGATTTTATTTGCCGTTGCCTCATCAATTCCATTTGCAATACAGCCTGGAACTCCCTCTGCTTCATTTCCGTAAACAAAGTTCTGGCGCTCCTTTTCCATGACAGAGGCCTTCTTTTTGGACATTGCACGGCGCACCAGGTCGCTTCGGCCCAGAGTATAACCTGCCAGGTTACGAACGATCTGCATAACCTGTTCCTGATAGACAATACACCCATAAGTAGGCTTCAGGATTGGCTCCAGCTGAGGGCAGTCGTAACGGATGGTATCCGGACGGTTTTTGCCCCGGATATACTGAGGGATAAAATCCATGGGGCCCGGGCGGTAAAGAGAAATTCCTGCGATCACATCTTCCAGACTCTGAGGCTTCAGTTCCTTCATGAAGTTTTTCATTCCCGCACTTTCAAGCTGAAATACACCATCAGAACGACCGGTGCCAAGGGAATCCAAAACCTTTTTATCATCATAATTAATCTTCTGCATATCCAGAGTCACTCCTGCATCCTTCTGGATCAGCTTTACTGCATTCTGGATCACAGTCAGAGTACGAAGTCCCAGGAAGTCCATTTTTAAAAGTCCCAATTCTTCCAGTGTTGTCATGGTAAACTGAGTGACAATAGACCCGTCTGATGCTCTGGAAAGCGGTACATATTCTGATACGTCCTTCTGGCTGATAACAACACCTGCCGCATGCATGGAGGTATGTCTGGGAAGTCCCTCCAGACGTCTTGCCATATCAATCAGATAATGAATTTCATCCTGTTCTTCATATGCTTTTTTCAGCTCAGGGTTCATAGTAAGGGCTTTATCTATAGTAATATTTAATTCCTGCGGGATCATTTTCGCAATGGAATCCACCTGTGCATAAGGCATATCCAGTACACGGCCCACATCCCGGATCACACCACGGGCTGCCAGCGTACCAAAAGTAACGATCTGAACCACACAATCATCCCCATATTTACGGCGGACATATTCAATAACCTCCTGCCTTCTTTCGAAGCAGAAGTCAACGTCAATATCAGGCATAGATACTCGTTCCGGATTCAGAAATCGCTCAAAGAGCAGATCATAGCGAATAGGATCAAGCTGTGTGATGCCCAAGGTATAAGCAACCAGACTTCCCGCTGCAGAGCCACGTCCCGGTCCTACCATAATGTCATGATCGCGGGCATATTTAATAAAATCCCATACTATAAGGAAGTAATCCACGTAGCCCATATTTTTTATAGTAGATAATTCGTAATTCAGACGAGCTTTTAATTCCTCTGTAACCGGCTGATAACGTTCCTCCAGTCCCTCGAAGCATAGCTTGTTCAGATATTCCCAGGATGTAAGACCATCCGGCACATCGAATCTTGGAAGCTTGGTCACGCCAAATTCAATCTCAACATGACATCTCTGTGCAATCTTATGAGTATTCTCCAGGGCCTCCAACGCATATGGGAAAAGTTCTGCCATTTCTTCCGGGGATTTCACATAATACTGGCCGCCCTCATAACGCATTCTGTCCTCGTCTGCCAGTTTCTTGTTTGTCTGCAGACAGAGAAGAATATCATGAGGATCAGCATCCTCCGCCCTTGTATAATGCACATCATTGGTTGCCACAAGGTCAATCCCTGTTTCTTCGTGCATACGGAGAAGTTCCTGATTTACCAGTCTCTGCGCAGGAATTCCATGATCCTGTAATTCCAGGAAGAAATTGCCTTTTCCAAAAATATCCTGATAACGAAGAGCTGCTGCCTTTGCATCCTCATACATGCCTCTCTGAAGATATCTGGCAACCTCACCTGCAAGGCAGGCACTTAAGGCAATAATCCCTTCATGGTACTCTTTTAATACCGCAAGATCTACTCGCGGTTTATAATAGAATCCTTCTGTAAAACCCTTGGACACAATTTTCATCAGATTTGCATAACCCTGATTATTCTCTGCCAGAAGAACCAGGTGGTAATATCTGTCTTCGCCGCTTCCTGCTTCACGGTCAAATCTGGAACCGGGAGCTACATATACCTCACATCCCAGAATCGGATTGATTCCCTCGGCCCTTGCTGCACGATAAAAATCAATCACACCGTACATGACTCCATGATCTGTGATCGCCGCACTGTCCATGCCAAGTTCTTTGACACGGGCTACATATTCTTTTATCTTATTGGAACCATCCAGCAGACTGTATTCTGTATGGACGTGAAGATGTGTAAACTCCAACTCTATTTCTCTCCTGTTCTAATATCTGCAATTTTATCGCAGCATATTTTTATAAATTTAACTGAATCAGGTAAGTCCCATGCTTCAATTGCGAAAAGCAATAATCATTGGGTGGGGACTTGCTTGTCTGTTACTATTTCGCGTAGATTCTCTTGTCCTTAATCTCTACTTTGCCTTCTTTCATCAGATGACCAATAGCACGTTTAAACGCTCCCTTACTCAGGCCGAATTCTCTCTGGATTACTTCCGGTGATGCCTTGTCATCAAATGGAAGAACACCTGCAAATTCATTGATCACTTCAAGGACATTCTCCGCATCCTCATTGATCTGCAGGTATGCCTTCTGGCGGTCTGTGACATTCATTTTTCCGTCTTCTTTTACTTCGCTGACACGCAGCTCCAGAATCTTGCCCGGACGGTATTTTCCCTTGGCTTCTCTTGCAGGGATCAGTGCAGAATATTTATCATCAACTGCCACAAATACACCGAATCTGTCGCTGATCTCATAAACACGGCCCTTCACCATATCTCCCACTACATAAGGAGTTCTGGTGGAAAGATAATGATACACCTTCATGGTTGCACAGAGTCTGCTGCTCTTATCTACATAAAGAGCTACCAGGCACTCCTCGCCTTCACGGACCCGGTTGGTCTGCTCATGATACGGAAGAAGAAGATCTTTCTCCAGTCCCCAGTCAAGAAAAGCACCGATCCTGGTGACCTGTTTAACCTTAAGGACTGCTGTCTGTCCCACCTGAAGCATCGGCTCACGGGTGGTTGCGATCAGTCTGTCCTGGGAATCCTTATAGATGAATACTTCGATCTCATCACCTGCTTTGGTTCCTTCCGGTACCTGTTTGGATGGAAGAAGCACACGCTCGTTCTGCGGTGCATTTCGGTCCTCTCCAAGATATATTCCGAAATCTACGGTTTTTACAACCAGTAATTTCTGTTTTTTACCTAATTCTATCATTCTTACTCCTGTTCCTTAAAACTATATATGATCATTTACTATTTGCTGTCTGTCCTGCATTATAACATAAGAGAATTATTATAGAAAGCACAAAAAAGGCAGCTTCGGAAATTTCTTTCCGTCACTGCCTTTTATTTGCCATTCATGGGGGAATCTGCCCCACATTGGGTCAGTCTGTTATTCTGTTGGTTTCTCAACCGGCATCGGGTTCATCATTTTAATGACAAAAAGTACGATCAGCATCAGCACGATTCCCACCGGAAGAGCGATCCATGCTGTTTTTACAAAGCCTGCAACAATATAAGTTACAAAGGATACTGCTGCAGCCAGGATCGCATACGGAAGCTGTGTGGAAACGTGAGTCACATGATCACACTGTGCTCCTGCGGAAGCCATGATCGTTGTATCAGAGATCGGTGAGCAGTGGTCTCCGCAAACTGCACCTGCCATGCAGGCGGACATGGAAATGATCATCATCTCAGGACTGGATTTCTCAAATACCGCAACAACGATCGGGATCAGGATACCAAAGGTTCCCCAGGAAGTACCTGTAGCAAATGCAAGTCCGCATCCAACCAGGAAAATAATGGCCGGAAGGATAACTTCAATACCACCGGCAACAGAACGCATTGCTTCTTCTACGAATACTGCTGCACCAAGTGAGTCTGTCATAGCCTTCAGTGTCCATGCAAAGGTCAGGATCATGATCGCCGGTACCATAGCCTTGAAGCCTTCCGGGATGCATCCCATACAATCTCTGAAATTGATCACACGGCGGATCATATAGAAAATAATGGCAAACACCAGACCAAAAGCACTTCCCATTGCAAGGCCTGTAGAGGCATCACTCTGTGAAAATGCGGTAACAAAATCTGTTCCACTGAAAAATCCTCCTGTGTAGATCATACTGATGACACAGCAGATAACAAGCACAACGATCGGGATCACAAGATCGATCACCTTTCCTCTCGGATTCGGTGTCTCATCATCCGTTGCATTCTCATACGGTCTTGCAGATGTTGTATAAAGATCTCCGTTCAGAGCATTGATCTCATGTGTTCTCATGGCACCAAACTCGGTTTTCATCAGTACCATGCCAACCATCATTACAATAGTAAGGATCGCGTAAAAGTTATACGGGATGGTTCTTACAAAAATCGCAAGTCCATCCTGTCCCTCTACGAATCCGCTGACTGCAGCAGCCCAGGATGAGATCGGTGCGATGATACATACCGGAGCGGCTGTCGCATCGATCAGGTATGCAAATTTCGCTCTGGATACATGATGTCTGTCTGTTACCGGACGCATAACGCTTCCTACTGTCAGGCAGTTAAAATAATCGTCAATGAAGATCAGGACTCCAAGGATGATCGCTGCAAGTTCCGCGCCCACACGCGTGTGGATCTTTTTGCTGGCCCATCGTCCGAATGCGGCGGAGCCGCCGGCCTTGTTCATCATACATACCACAGATCCCAGGATTACCAGGAAGATCAGGATACCTACGTTATAGCTGTCAGAAAGAACCTTGATGATTCCTCCCTCAAAAATCTGTGTTACTGTTCCTTCGAATTTGAATCCGGAATAAAGCAGTGCTCCTACTACAATTCCCACAAACAGAGAACTGTATACTTCTTTTGTGATCAGCGCAAGGATGATCGCTACAAGAGGTGGAAGCAGTGCCCAGATTGTTGCATACAGAGCAGGCTGATAAGTCTCCTCCGCATCCGCAGCCAGCACAGTCAGGGGACTTGCCAGTGCGCCCATGAATACCATTGCCATAACAGACAATGCTGTTCCTGCTTTTTTACTCATTTTTCTCCTCCCTTTTCGGGGACAAAAAAACGGAGGCTGTCCCTTCTTAAGAACACCTCCGGTTAAATAATCTTCTTTATTCAACTTACGATAGCGCTCCACATCCGTGACAGTACAACGCATATTCTGCGTTATCCCAGTACCCTGTCATCTGGCCTTTCAGAGCACTTCGGCAGATTTTCCTTTCTTTATGGACAACCTGCCAGGGCCTCTCGTCCATAAATACTGATAAAATCCGCGCCTCTATCTCTTTATCCGTGACCGTTTACCCCCGCAAGGTTTCCCGGTCGCCTTTTTTCTTTATACTGTAGCAGTTTCCGACATAAATATCAAGTAGTTTGCTGTATAAATATCAGTCATACCAATTATCATGCTGCTGATCTCAGGAGCACTCTTCGTTCAGTAGCCACTTCACATCCACACCCAGCACTTTTGCAAACACTCTCAGTTCATAATCTGCCACAAAACGTTCTCCGCCTTCGATCCTGCTGATACTGTCACGTTCCAGCATCACACCTTCCACCTGCATTTTTGCCGCCAGATCTGACTGTGACATCCGTTTTATATTTCTCATCTGACGTATTTTTTCTCCGGAAACGTTCTTTCTTCCCTGATAAGTGTAAATTTTCATCCTGCCACCTGTTTTCCAAAATGTGTTAATGTTCTGCATTTTTCTTGACATTAGCATATATTTCGGCGGCACCTGTGTTAAAGGTCAGCAAATCTGGTTTTTTTCGACAAAAAATGAACATTTCTTCATTGTTTTACCCTGGATAGTATCTTTTACAGGACACTATTGTATCAGTAAAACAGTTATTCCATTCTGAATTACTGCCCGCCCGTAAACGGCACCTCTCCACAATTTATATTCCACAAAAAAAGAATGCCACACTTTTCCATGTGACATTCTTCTGCTTCTTTTTTTTCTTATTTATTTCCCTGTCCATAGTAGGCATTTGCGCCATGTTTTCTGTAGTAATGTTTATCCTGAAGCTCCTGCGGCGCCGGTTTTACATCCGGATTGATCAGCTCGCAGCGGGAAGCCATCTTGGCAACTTCTTCCAGGACAACTGCGTTGTGAACAGCCTCATGTGCATCTTTTCCCCAGGTAAACGGTCCGTGGTTTTTGCAGAGGACTGCCGGAACTGCTTCGTAATCTTTATCTTTGAAATAGTCGGCAATGAGAATACCGGTATTTTTCTCATAGGCTTCCTCGATCTCATCTTTTGTCAGGTTACGCACGCATGGAACCTCTCCGTAAATATAATCCGCATGTGTTGTTCCATAACATGGAATGGATCTTCCTGCCTGTGCCCAGCTTGTAGCCCAGGATGAATGAGTATGCACAATACCTCCAATCTTCGGAAACGCATTGTAAAGCACCACATGTGTGGCAGTATCAGAAGACGGATTGTATTTGCCCTCGACTTTATTTCCTTCAAGATCGACTACAACCATATCTTCCGGCGTCAGTTTATCATAATCCACACCACTTGGTTTGATGACAAAAAGTCCCTTCTCTCTGTCGATACCGCTGACGTTTCCCCAGGTAAACGTAACCAGGCCATATTTCGGCAGATCCATGTTTGCTCTGTAAACTTCTTCTTTTAATTTTTCCAGCATTGCGTTTCCTCCCTTTTATAAAGTGTCTTTACAATCCACTTCGTAATATATCCATGCTGTTTAAAACAGCTCTGATTACTTTGTAAATTCCACCACAGCGTAGGGTTCCTGATCTTCCGCATTGAGAACTACCGTTGCCTTATTTGCTTCCATATATACTTCCGGAATCATTACATTTCCAAGGACAGCCTGTCTCTTGTACTCCACACGAAGCTGATGGACCGCAAAATCCTCCGGCAGAAAATCAGCTGCCATTCGGATATACTGGCAGTTGTTTACGTGGTGGTTCGTATCCAGATGATGTTTCTGCACAGCAAAAGAATCCTGCTGCTCATAATCTTCCGGAAGTACAATTTTACGCGGTGCATATTCCATATCCAGTTTCGATTCCATCTTCCCGTCTTTTCCTTTGTAAGCATCTGTATCTTTCGCTTCCAGACGGACTGGCAGTCCGTTTTCCGCATCAATATAAGTCCAGAAAGTATTGGCATACGCCAGACGTTCTCCGCCCTCTGTTTCCATTGTAAAATTACGGAATCCCATAAATCCACGGAATCCATATGCCCAGGTAGATGTTTTGATTCGTTCTCCCATATATGGATAACGATCTACAACCACCTGCCATGCCGACAATACCCAGATACGTTTCCATTCCTTCAAAATATCGATTCCAAGTCCGACTTCCTCTGACTGAAAGGTACTGCAGTCCTGAAAATAATTCAGGATTCCCGGCAGTGTCAATAATCCATTTTCTCCAATTTCACTGTAGCGGACACGTCCACTGAAACTATATGCCATGCATTCACTCTCTTTCCTCATTTATAACTAT
>ERZ826051.1585-NODE-1585-length-20228-cov-3.679126_pt1 | contig 20228 bp, 16 predicted proteins | sample MGYA00519928_ERZ826051 | MGnify/ENA primary metagenome ERZ826051 (study PRJEB31778, sample SAMEA3449219) | human gut metagenome | biome: human gut; feature: human-associated habitat; material: faeces | place: United Kingdom | collected 2010/2012 ...
GAAACCGCACGAGAGAATCATAAGGCGCATATCGTCCCATCAGATCAAAACCGGCATTGCAAAAAGCAGATATTGCGTGAAATACGGCATAGTATAATCCCTGACCAAATCCCATGCGTGGGATAAAACGGAGTGCAAGCAGAAGAGCGCCACATCCTTCGATCAAAAACGTACCGGATACAATACGCCGAACCAGTTTTACCATACCGCTCAACTGTGTATTTCCGGCAGCCTGCATCAAAAGCATGCGCTCCTGAAGCGACAATTTTCGTTTCATAAATATGAAAAACATGGAGATAAAGGACATGAGTCCGATACCTCCGATCTGAATCAGGATGAGAATGACAATCTGCCCGAACAAGGACCATTTGGTAAACGTATCTGCAACAATAAGTCCCGTTACACAGGTAGCACTTGTTGCTGTGAAAAGAGCATCCAGCGGGGACGTAAAATTACCATCCCGCGCGGAGACCGGCAGACACAATAAAAAGGTACCGGTAAGTATCAAAATAACAAAACTCAGTGCGATCAACCGGGAAGGACCAAGTTTCCGTGACCATTTTCCTAACATAAAAAACTTCCTTTATTGTTGATATTTTGTAAATCTTGTAGTATGCTTTCTATTATACAAAATATTTTAAAAAATACAATTATATTTTGAAAAAAACTTTACAAAAAAGTTAAATTGTGTTAAACTAATTTTCGTTAGACAACCAATACTCAGAGCGTGGAACACTCCAACCCGTTCTTAGTACTTGGCTTTTAAAAAATTTTATGGAGGTACATCGATCATGATGACAACAGAAAGAAAAGCAGAAATCATTAAAGAGTATGGAAGAACACCAAACGACACAGGATCACCTGAGGTTCAGGTTGCTCTTCTTACAGAGAGAATCAATGTTTTGACAGAGCATTTGAAAGAGAACAAAAAAGATCATCATTCCCGCCGCGGTCTTTTGAAGATGGTTGGTAAGAGACGTGGTCTTCTTGACTATCTCAAAAAGAATGACTTGGAAGGTTATCGTGCGTTGATCGCAAAACTTGGAATTCGTAAATAATGATGCTGCTCATTATGAGCTGAATGAAATGGTACTGCTGATATGCTTTTACCCGATATCAGTAGTATCATTTTTGACTATGTGGAGGATAAATTATGAAGAGAGATCGAAGTCAGTCCATGGTAATCCGTGGCAATCGTATCTTATTGGTAGAGCATCAGCTGTTTGGAAGAGATTTCTTCAATCTGCCGGGCGGCGGAATCGAAGAAAATGAGACGCCGGAGCAGGCAGCCCTTCGTGAATTAGAAGAAGAGTGCCAGGTCAAGGGAACTTTGGTAAGACCTTTGACGGTGGAATATAAACCGGATCTTGAGAGCCGTGTATTTACCTTTTTGGTGGAGATTCCGGAAGATGCTGTAGCAAAAGCGGGAATTGATCCGGAACTTCCTGCAGACGAACAATCTATCATCGGAGTAAAATGGATGCGTCTGGATGAGATTGCAGAACGCGATCGTGCCTATCTTTTTGGTGCCGGGTTGATGCGTGTTCCGTATTTTCATGATGAGGTACTTATGTGGGATGGAGAAGACATAAGCTATCCGATCAAAAAAATGATATAAAAAGAGGTTTGATTTATATCAAAGATATGATATAATGAAGTGTGTTGATACACACGCAGGTCATCAAGCTCCGCTTGGTGACAAATGATATAATGAAGTGTGTGCATTAAAAAGAGCATTATCCGAGACTTCTGAAAAGCCGATTTATCATAGGATAAGTAGGTTTTTCAGTTGTTTCGGATGCTCTGTAAAAAGATAAATAAAGGAGAATATAAGTATGTACAAAACATTTTCAATGGAACTTGGCGGACGTACTCTTTCCGTAGATATCGGACGAGTTGCCGCTCAAGCAAATGGTGCTGCTTTGATGCATTATGGAAATACTGTTGTTCTTTCCACAGCGACAGCATCAGAGAAGCCAAGGGAAGGAATTGACTTCTTCCCACTTAGCGTAGAATATAGTGAAAAGATGTATTCCGTAGGAAAGATTCCCGGAGGATTCACAAGAAGAGAAGGAAAACCTTCGGACAATGCAATCCTTACAGACCGTGTTATCGACAGACCGATGCGTCCGTTGTTTCCAAAAGATTACCGTAACGATGTAACACTGGAAAACCTCGTTATGTGTGTAGATCAGGACTGCAGCCCGGAACTTACGGCAATGCTTGGTTCTGCTTTGGCAACCTGCATTTCTGATATTCCATTTGACGGACCGACGGCAGCAACACAGATTGGTCTCGTAGATGGAGAACTTGTAATCAACCCAACTTCCGCACAGAGACAGGTTTCTGACCTTGCTCTTACGGTAGCTTCGACAAGAGAAAAAGTTATTATGATCGAAGCCGGTGCCAATGAAGTGCCGGAAGATAAGATGATCGAAGCGATTTACAAAGCTCACGAAGTCAATGGACAGATCATCGAATTCTTTGATAAGATCGTAGCAGAATGTGGAAAAGAAAAACACGAATATGAGCATTTTGATATTCCGGAAGACATGTTTGAAGACATGGTGAACTTCATTACACCGGAAGCGATGGAAGAGGCTGTATTTACTGACGTAAAACAGGTTCGTGAAGAAAATATCCGTCAGATCAAAGATAAATTGGAAGAACGCTATGAAGAAGAGCATCCGGATTGGTTTGCTCTGATTGATGAGGCTGTATATAAATTCCAGAAAAAGACCGTTCGTAAGATGATCCTGAAAGACCACAAACGTCCGGATGGCCGTGAAGTAACACAGATCCGTCCATTGTCCGCAGAAGTCGATGTACTTCCTACCGTTCATGGTTCCGGATTGTTCCAGAGAGGACAGACACAGGTTCTCAATGTTACGACATTGGCTCCTCTTTCTGAAAAACAGAAGATTGATGGATTGGATGAAAATGTAACTTCCAAGAGATACATTCATCACTATAATTTCCCATCCTATTCGGTTGGTGAAACTCGTCCTAGCAGAGGTCCGGGACGTCGTGAGATCGGACATGGAGCTTTGGCAGAGCGTGCCCTTCTTCCGGTAATTCCTTCGGAAGAGGAATTCCCATATACCATCCGTACCGTATCTGAGATCATGGAATCCAATGGTTCTACTTCTCAGGGAAGTATCTGTGCTTCCACATTGTCACTGATGGCTGCCGGTGTACCGATCAAAGCTCCTGTTGCCGGTATTTCCGTAGGACTTGTTACCGGAGAAACGGACGACGATTATCTGATTCTTACCGATATTCAGGGACTGGAAGATTTCTTTGGCGATATGGACTTTAAAGTTGCCGGAACACACAAAGGTATCACAGCCATTCAGATGGATATCAAGATCCACGGTCTGACTCGTGAGATCGTAGAAGGTGCGATCCGCCGTACAAAAGAAGCCAGAACGTATATCCTTGATGAAGTTATGAGCAAAGCAATCGCTGAGCCTAGAAAAGAAGTAAATGAATACGCTCCGAAGATCAAACAGATCATGATCGATCCTGCGAAAATCGGAGAAGTAGTCGGACAGCGTGGTAAGACGATCAACACATTGATCGAGCGTACCGGCGTGAAGATTGATATTACCGATGACGGAGCTGTTTCCGTATGTGGTACGGATAAAGCGATGATGGATGAAGCCCTCCGCCTGATCCAGATTATCGTATCTGACTTTGAAAAAGGACAGATTCTGGAAGGAACTGTTGTAAGCATCAAAGATTTTGGTGCATTCATCGAGTTTGCTCCGGGAAAAGAGGGAATGGTTCATATTTCCAATATCTGCCAGAGAAGAATCAATCATGTAGAAGACGAACTTACTTTGGGTGACAAAGTCAAGGTTGTATGTCTTGGAAAAGACAAGATGGGAAGAATTTCTTTCAGCATGAAAGATGTGAAACAATGATCTTGGAGATGAGAAAAGAGTGAAGATTGCACTTACCAATATGGACATTATCTGGGAAGATAAGTCTGTAAATCAGGATAAGTGTTTGGAATTGATAAAGCGAGCTTCGGAATGCGGGGCTCGCCTTATCCTTTTTCCGGAGATGACACTGACCGGATTTACGATGAATCCGCAAAAATACGGCGAGAAGGCTGGAGAAGATTCGGAGACAGTCAAATTTTTTGAACACCTGTCAAAAGAATATGCCATTGCGATCGGCTTTGGTTATATTGAAAAAGGGAAAAAAGACGGTTTCGCAAAAAATCATATGGCTGTCGTAGATGCCGGAAAGATTCTTGGAGATTATATAAAAATTCATCCATTTTCCTATGGAGAAGAAAATGAGCATTATTGCGGAGGTGACCGACTGGTTACAGTATCGATCGATGGGGTGACCTTCGGGTTATCCATCTGCTATGATCTGCGTTTTCCGGAACTTTATCAGGCGATGCGAATCTGCGATGCGATTGCCGTGATCGCAAACTGGCCGAAAGGACGTGTCGCACATTGGAACACGTTGCTTCCGGCAAGAGCCGTTGAGACACAGGCATATGTTTTAGGTGTCAACCGGATTGGAAAAGATGTGTCGCTGGATTATGAGGCTTCTACTGCCGCGTATGATTATGATGGCAGACCACTTTCTGTCGCTTACAAAGCGACCTCTTATGGAGATGAATGCCTTATGATAAAGATAAAACCGGACCACGTTCGACGCTGGAAAAAAGAATTTCCGGCTGCTAACGATCGGAAACCTGCTTTATATGCGTCCTTTCTCCAAAAAGACGTATAGGATCTTCGAAAAATTGTCATACTATTTCTTAACAGGAGGTATGACATATGAATACAGAGCAGATTAAAGAATTTGGAGAATGCCGTATCGGAGGCATTGAGATCATTACGATCATTGGAGAGATTGAAGGTCATGAAGGCAGTTCAGGAACTGCAAAAACGACAAAATATGAACATTTGCTGCCGATGTTGGCAGCTTATGATGAAAATAGTGAAATTCAAGGGATATTATTTATTCTTAATACGATTGGCGGTGATGTTTCCTGTGGACTGGCACTTGCCGAGATGATCAGCGGATTAAAAACGCCAACGGCGTCTTTTATCATAGGAGACAGTCATTCGATCGGAGTTCCCCTTGCGGTAGCGACAGACTTTTCCTGTATCGTACCGAGTGCGACGATGATTCTTCACCCGGTGAGGATGAGTGGCATGATTCTTGGGGCACCACAAAGTTATGATCAATTTGAAAAAATTCAGGCGAGAATCGTTGATTTTATCGTCCGAAAACGAGGGCTTACGAAAACACATGTGGAAGAGTTGATGATGAACACTTCCATGTTTGCAAAAGATCTGGGAACGCTCCTTGTAGGCGGACAGGCTGTGGAAGAGGGGCTTGTAGACAAAGTCGGAACTCTTTCCGATGTGATGGATTATTTGAAACAATGTCCGCATTAATTCCAGAAAATAAAGAGAGGTTTGAAAGAGTATGGCGTCAAAGACAAAAAATTCGAAAGCAAAAAAGAACAGACAAAATTCAAAACAAACAAGTTCTCCACTGGCAAAAGAAATCACATTGCTTGCGATCATTATATTTTCCTTACTGGCACTGCTTAGTTTATTTGGAATGTGTGGTCCGGTAGGAAATTTGATCGGAAGTCTTTTGTTTGGATTATTTGGAGCCACCGCTTATATTTTTCCGCTGGCATTTCCCATCGGAAGCGGTTTTTTTATCTCCAATCCGGAACGACCGGAAGTACGGCGCAAGATTATTTATCTTGCCCTCCTTTACATATGTTTATGCGGTATCTTTCAGTGGGTGGTCGATCCTGAAATATCAAACTTGATTGATATTTTTAAGGAATCCAGTTCCGAACATATTGGCGGTGGATTTATGGGTGGAATTCTTTCCACGCTATTTGGTACGCTGCTTGGAAGAGCCGGTGCGATTATTATTATTTTGGGACTGACGCTTTTGTTTGTCATGCTGGCGACGCGAAAGCTGATCTTTTCGGCGATTCGCGAATTGTACGCAGAACACAAAGAAGACCAGGAAGAATATATCGAGTATGAAGAACCGGAGATCCGTTATCCGGAAGATCATGCTCGTACGATGCAAACGCACACTTTTACGAATAGAAAACGTCGCAAAAAGGCAGATAAAGGTAAGATGAAAGAAATCTCCGAACCACAAAAAACACCTGAAAAACCGGCAAAAGAGATGCCGAAAGAAGAAAAACCGGTGAAAGAGGAGATTCCGGAAATCTCGATCATACGTGAAGGCCAGCAGGAGCCTACCGTTTACAAAGAAGAATTAGAGACAAAATTTGGAAAAGGCAAAAAAGAAAAACAGGAAGCGAAAACTGCCGCTGCTGAGAAAAAGGAACCACCAAAACCGGAGAAAAAGACGTCGGTTTCTGCTATGGCAGAGCCTGCACAAAAGTCGGTGGAACCAAATACCAAATCACAGCCGGCTTCCTCTCAAGATTCCGAATATCAATTTCCATCACTGGATCTGCTTTCAAAACCGAAAAAGGGAAGTGGCGGACAAAGTGACAGCGACTTGCTGCAGACAGCGAAGAAACTTCAGGATACATTGGATAGTTTTGGCGTCAAAGTAAAAATGGGAGATGTCAGCTGCGGCCCGAGTGTCACCCGGTATGAACTGGTTCCGGAGCAGGGGGTTAAAGTAAACAGTATTACCCGTCTGGCAGACGATATCAAACTTAGTCTTGCGGCATCGGACATCCGAATCGAGGCTCCGATCCCCGGAAAAGCAGCTGTCGGAATTGAAGTTCCAAACGCAAAAAGAAACACGGTTACTTTGCGTGAACTTTTGGAAAGCCCGGAATTTATCAATGCAAAATCCAATGTGACGTTTGCCGTCGGAAAAGATATCGGTGGAAAGACGATTGTAACCGATATCGCAAAAATGCCGCATATGCTCATTGCCGGCGCCACGGGTTCCGGTAAATCAGTATGTATCAATACCCTGATCATGAGTATCTTGTATAAGGCGAACCCAAATGATGTCAAATTTATTATGGTTGACCCGAAAATGGTAGAATTGACAGCATATGCCGATATTCCGCATATGCTGATCCCGGTCGTGACAGATCCGAAAAAGGCATCCGCCGCATTAAACTGGGCAGTTCAGGAAATGACGGTTCGTTATGAAAAATTTGCTGCTCTCGGAGTACGCGATATCAAGAGTTACAATAAAAAAATCGCCGGTCTGAAACACAATGAAGATAATACGTATGAAAAGATGTGCCAGATCGTCATTGTGGTGGACGAGTTTGCCGATCTTATGATGGTTGCCTCCAATGAAGTGGAAGATGCGGTATGTCGTCTTGCACAGCTTGCCCGTGCAGCGGGAATCCATCTGGTACTTGCTACGCAGCGTCCGTCCGTCAATGTTATCACCGGACTGATCAAGGCAAATATCCCATCACGTATCGCCCTTTCTGTATCCTCCGCGATCGATTCACGTACGATCATCGATGGTTCCGGAGCAGAAAAACTGTTGGGAAATGGGGATATGTTATTTGCTCCGCAGGATTATCCAAAACCGGTTCGTGTGCAGGGCGCATTTGTCTCAGACGAAGAACGTGATCAAGTCGTTGCGTTCCTGAAAGAGCATATGAATGGACCGGCTTACAACGAAGAAATCAGTAAACATATTGAAGAAAATCCGGTTGGCACGAAATCAGCCGGAGCTTCCGGAGCTGTCGTAAGCGGTCCGGAGCGCGATGAACTATTTGTTGAAGCTGCTAAATTTATCATTGAAAAAGACAAGGCCTCGATCGGTATGCTGCAGCGAGTATTCCGCATCGGATTTAACCGTGCTGCGAGAATTATGGATCAGCTTTCCGATGCCGGTGTCGTAGGACCGGAAGAAGGCACCAAACCTCGTGTGATCTTGATGTCAATGGAACAGTTTGAAAATTATCTTGAGGAAGAAGGCTAAATTATGTATGGCTGGATCATTGTAAACGGCTTTTTATATACGTCTAAGTTTTCCGAATTAACGGATCTTTTTATGGAGGCAGCCAAAGAGCATAAGATAGATCTTTTTGTGAAAACGAACAGTGAATGTTTCTTGGGAATGTTTGAACTGACAACGGAAAAAAAGCCGGATTTTGTTCTCTTTTGGGACAAAGATATCCTTTTGGCAAAATACCTTGCTTCGTGTGGCATTCCGGTCTATAACTCGGCCGAGGGGATTGAAATCTGTGATGACAAACGAAAGACCGCATTGGCACTTTCGTTGCAGAATCTGTCACAGCCATTGACTTTTCCGGCACCCATGACCTACGAAAATATAGGTTTTCCGCAATTGGATTTTCTATCGCAGATTGAAAGCAAGTTAGCCTTTCCAATTATTGTAAAAGAAGCCTTCGGTTCTTTTGGACAGCAAGTATATATGGCAAAAGACCATAAAGAATTGTCTGAATTAACAAAAAAATTGGAAAACGTGCCGTTCTTATATCAGCAATACATTCGTGAGAGCAGCGGTCGCGATATCCGTCTGCAGGTCGTCGGAGATGAGGTCGTCGCTGCGATGGAGAGAACGTCCGATACCGATTTTCGGGCAAATGTTTCCAATGGGGGCAAGATGCATGTCTATCAACCGGATAAAGAAGCTGTCGAACTCGCTGTAAAAGCCTGTCGTGCAGTAAAATGCGATTTTGCCGGGGTGGATCTCCTGTTTGGCCGGGAAGGATATTTGGTATGTGAAGTAAATTCCAATGCGCATTTTAAAAACCTTTTGGATTGTACCAAAGTAAATACTGCCTGGTATATTCTACAATACATAAAGAAGCAAGGAGAACCGCATCATGCCAAATGAATTATGGATGATTTATGACAAAACAGGTCTTGATCGGAATTCCACATTTGTCGAAATGTTTGCCGAACGGGGAAAACCTTATAATATTGATGTAAAAGCGGTTCTTGATACCGAATATCTTTCGCTGCTGAAAAAAGGAATACATCCATGTGCCGTTCTTGTCCGTGCAATCTGTCCGTCGATCAATGCCGAATTTGAAAAGCGGAAGATTCCTGTATGGAATTCCTCGTTTGTCAGCGGGATCTGTAATCACAAAGGAAAGACACGAGAGTATCTGAAAGATACGGTGTTCTGCACTCCGACGGTATCTTGCAATAGTGACAAGGTAAATGAAATTTTAGGCTGTTCTGCGGAAGAAGTCAGACAGTATTTATTAGAAAATATGGATTTTTCTTCCAAATTTAATGAGCAGGAAAAAAAAAGAATCTGTTCTGCAAAGGATTTTGTGATTAAGACCGCAGATGGACACGGTGGAAGCGAAGTCTATTCGTTCCGAAACGAAGCTGCCAAACTAAAAAAGGTACTGAGAGAGACGGATTATGTTATCCAGCCCATGCTTCCTGTCGGAAAAGAGAGCAGCGATATGCGTGTTTATGTATTGAAAGATCAGATTTATGCTGCCATACTGCGGCACTCTGATAAAGATTTTCGTGCTAATTTTTCACGCGGCGGCAAAGTGAAGGTGGTTTTCAAAGACCAAATACCGCAAAAAGAAGTCGAAGCCATTTTGAAAAAATTTTCGTTTGGCATGGCGGGGATTGACTTTATTTTTGAGGAAGACGGAACTCCTGTTCTCAGCGAAATTGAGGATGTCGCCGGTACACGGATGCTTTACCGGTGCTGTCCGGAACTGGATATTGTGGCAGATTATATGAAAGAAATACAGAAAATGCTTTTCGATAAATAAATATTATGTTATACTTATTAAATACACGATTCTTTTAGGAGGAAGTTGAAATGAAATCAGATATTGAAATCGCTATGGAAGCAGACCTGCTTCCGATTCAACAAGTAGCCGAAAAATTAGATATTACAATGGATGATCTGGATCTTTATGGAAAATATAAAGCAAAGATTACCGATGATCTTTGGGATCAGATCAAAGACCGCCCGGATGGAAAATTGATTCTCGTAACAGCGATCAATCCGACACCGGCAGGAGAGGGAAAGACAACGACGACCGTAGGTCTTGGTCAGGCGATGGCTAAAATTGGAAAGAAAGCCATCATTGCCCTTCGTGAGCCATCTCTCGGACCATGTTTTGGATTAAAAGGTGGTGCTGCAGGCGGCGGTTATGCGCAGGTTGTACCGATGGATGAATTGAATCTTCATTTTACCGGAGATTTTCATGCCATTACTTCTGCCAATAACCTTCTCGCAGCGATGCTTGACAATCACATCCAGCAGGGGAATGCTCTTCGCATCGATCCAAAGCAGATTGTATGGAAACGCTGCGTCGATATGAACGACCGTGTTCTTCGAAATATCACTGTTGGCTTGGGAAGAAAAGTAGATGGTGTGACTCGAGAGGATCATTTTATCATCACGGTAGCTTCCGAGATCATGGCGATTCTTTGTCTGGCAGATAATATGAAAGATCTGAAAGAACGTCTTGGACGTATTATCGTTGCTTATAATTATGATGGGGAACCGGTAACAGCCAAAGAGATCAACGCCGTTGGTGCGATGGCAGCTTTGTTAAAAGAAGCATTGAAACCAAATCTGATTCAGACATTGGAGCATACACCGGCGCTCGTACATGGCGGCCCGTTTGCCAATATTGCGCATGGATGTAACAGTGTGAGAGCGACAAAAACAGCCCTTAAATTAGCGGATTACACAATCACGGAAGCTGGATTTGGTGCAGACCTCGGAGCCGAGAAATTCTTTGATATCAAATGCCGTATGGCAGATCTGAAACCGGATGCTGTAGTTCTTGTAGCTACGGTACGTGCCCTCAAATACAATGGCGGTGTGAAGAAAGAAGACCTTGGTACAGAAAACTTAGAAGCTTTGAAAAAAGGGATTATCAATCTTGAAAAACATATTGAAAATGTATCCAAATACGGCGTACCTTGTGTCGTGACATTGAATCAGTTTGTGACCGATACCGAAGCGGAATTGAATTATGTAAAAGAATTCTGCGAAGAGAGAGGCTGCGAATTTGCATTGTCACAAGTATGGGAAAAAGGCGGCGAAGGCGGTATTGAACTGGCAAATAAAGTGATCGATACCATTGAAAACAAAGAAAGCAATTTCCACTGCCTGTATGAAGATTCCAAATCTCTGACGGAAAAAATAGAGACGATTGCCAAAGAGATTTATGGAGCAAAAGATGTGGTTTATGATAAAGCGGTAGAAAAAGAACTGGTCAGACTGGAAAAATTAGGATTTGGCAATATGCCGGTCTGCATGGCGAAAAATCAATATTCGCTTTCCGATGATCCAACACTGCTTGGTCGTCCGAAAGACTTTACGATCCATATCCGTGAAGTTTATGTATCGGCAGGTGCCGGATTTGTCGTAGCCATCACCGGAACGGTTATGACTATGCCTGGGCTTCCTAAGGTACCAGCAGCAGAAGGCATTGATGTCGATGACAATGGACAGATCACAGGATTGTTCTAAAACAGAAGTTTGAATACTTAATATAAAAAAGGACTGCTACGCAGTCCTTTTTGTATGGAAATAATGATATTAAATCGCTTTAATAAATGCTTTCGTTCTTTCATGCTGAGGGTGTTCGAAGATTTCTTCCGGCGTACCTTCCTCTAAGATCACACCATCTGCCATAAACAGTACACGATTGGCAACTTCTTTTGCAAATCCCATTTCGTGGGTTACGACGACCATCGTCATCCCTTCTTTGGCAAGATTTTTCATAACATCCAAAACTTCGCCGACCATCTCCGGATCAAGCGCAGAAGTCGGCTCATCAAACAACATGACCTGCGGATTCATGGCAAGAGATCTTGCGATGGCGACACGCTGTTTTTGTCCACCGGATAGGGTAGAAGGATATACTGATGCCTTATCTTCAATCCCAACACGGCGAAGAAGATCAAGCGCCGCATCCTCGGCCTCTTTTTGCGGCATTTTCTTTAATTTGATCGGTGCAAGCGTCACATTTTCCAAAATGGTTTTGTGAGGAAACAGATTAAAATGCTGAAATACCATTCCAATCCGCTGGCGCATCTCATTGATGTCCGTGTGTGGAGAGAGAAGGTCCGTGCCCTCGATATCAATTTCACCGCCGTCCGGCTCTTCAAGACGATTCAGGCAACGAAGAAAGGTACTTTTACCGGAACCGGAAGGACCGATTACGACGACGCATTCCCCTTTTTCAATCGTTACATCGATTCCTTTTAACACGGTGAGATCACCAAAATTTTTCTTCAGATTTTTAACGGTTATCACTTTGACGCAGCCTCCTTTCCATGTATTGCAAAGCCTTTGTCATAATCTTAACAATGATATAATAAATTAAGGCAATCGCAATGAGCGGTAAAAATGTTTCATAAGTTCTTGATATGATAAAGTCGGATGCTTTTGTAAGATCCGCAATTGCTACATAACCGACGATGGATGTCTCTTTTACGAGAGTGATCATTTCATTTCCAAGGGCAGGCAGAATATTTTTGATCGCCTGCGGAAGAATGATATAGCGCATCGTCTGACGGTATGTAAAGCCAAGAGAACGTCCGCCTTCCATCTGACCTGGATCTACGGCAAGAATACCGGCGCGGATATTTTCAGCGACATAAGCACCGCTGTTGATTCCAAAAGTAAGGATCGCAGCGACGATTCCCAGTTTGTTTTGGAAAATCACCATATAAATGATAAGCAGCTGCACCATAACCGGTGTACCACGCAGTATATCAATATATACATTTGCAACATGGGAGAGGAATGTTTTTTTCTTTTTGCGAACCTCTGTCAATTTCATCAAAGCGACAAGGAAACCGAGTACGATGCCAAGCAGTGCTGCCGCAAAGGAAATTCCTAATGTGACACCAAGACCTTTTCCTAAAAGGGCATAGCCTTTGGTATCAATAAATACATACTTAAATTTATTGAACAGATTGACAAAGAAATTGTCGGATTTTACGCTGCCACCATTGGTATTTCCATTGATATATTCTTCAAAGATCTGATCAAAGGTACCATTTTCCTTGATTTTTTTCAATCCTTCATTGATGTCATTTAACAGTTTCGTATTGCCTTTCTGTACAGCGATTCCATATACTTCACTGGCTTCTGAATCCTGCACGCATTTCAGGCTGTCCTCGTTCAGTGAAACAAAGCGTTCCGCCGGTGCCTTGTCGATCACGACCGCATCGACACCGCCGTTTTTTAACTCAATGATCGCGTCGGAACCTTTTTTAAAACGTTTTACGGTAGAATCTGTAAGGACAGAGTCATCGGTTCCCGGAGTTACCATCAGATCCCCGGTGGTTCCTTCCTGAACGGCGATCTTTTTGCCTTCCAGATCTTTCATGGCAGTTACCGGACTGTCTTTGGAAACGACGATACACTGTGTCGCTTCATAGTACCCATCGGAAAAATCGACGGATTGTTTTCGGTCTTCGGTAATTGTCATACCGGCAGCGACGGCATCAAGCCCGCCGGTTTTCAGAGAAGCGGTGAGAGATTTGAATTCCATATTGGTAAATTCAACGTCATATCCCATTTCTTCTCCGATGGCTTTCATGACTGCGACATCAAAGCCGGCAATCTCGCCATTTTCGTCAATGTACTCAAAGGGAGGAAATTCTGCATTGGTTCCTACATGGATCACAGAATTCGCCGCCTTCTTTTCCTGTCCGCATGCCGTAAAGACAAGCATACTGAGTACGAGAAAAAGACTGAGCAATCCTATTTTTCGTTTTTGTTTCATTTTTTAAAACTCCTTTTCCTGGGCTGGTTTAAATTTCTGCTCACAATACAGACAACGGTAAATACGATGTTTCCGGTCTGTCAATTTAAAGCGGTGTGGAAGTTCCTGCTCGATGGAAGTAATACATCTCGGATTTTTGCATTTGATGATATTTGTAACCATCTCAGGAAGTGTAAGAGTACGTTTTTGTACAATCTTATCATTTTCAATCATATTGATCGTGATATTGTCATCTAACACACCAAGGATATCAAGATCTACGCAGAGAGGTCCTTCGATCTTAATGATATCTTTTTTTCCCATTTTATTGCTTTTTGCATTTTTGATAATGGCTACACTGCAGTCAAGTTTTTCCAGATTCAGGTAATGATAAATCTGCATCGCATGACCTGCCTTAATATGATCAATGACAACTCCCTGATTCAATCCACCAATATTTAACATAATTACGTTCTCCTTTCTTTAGGCAAGCTCCAATAACCGAAGTATCAAAGCCATGCGAATGTAAACAGCAAATTTTGCCTGTTTGAAGTATACGGCGCGCGGATCGTCATCCACTTCCGTGGCAATTTCATTGACACGTGGGAGAGGGTGAAGTACGAGCATATCTTCCGGTGCCATCGCCATTTTCGCCTTGTCGAGGATAAAACTGTCGCGCAGTCGGATATAATCTTCTTCATTAAAGAAACGTTCTTTCTGTACACGGGTCATATACAGAATGTCGAGATCTCCGATGACCGAATCCAGATCGGAAACTTCCTGAAATGGAATATTGTTTTCTTCCAATGTTTCTTTTCTCAGATAATCCGGGACGCGAAGCTCCGGAGGAGAGATGAGGACAAATTCAATACCCGGATAACGTACCATCGCACCGATCAGGGAATGAACGGTTCGTCCAAATTTCAGGTCTCCGCAAAAACCAATTTTCAAATGATCGAGACGACCCTTCAGATTTTTGATCGTAAGAAGATCGGTCAATGTCTGAGTCGGATGATTGTGTCCACCGTCCCCGGCATTGATCACCGGAATAGAAGAGTGCATGGACGCTACAAGCGGCGCACCTTCTTTGGGATGACGCATCGCACAGATGTCCGCATACGAAGAGATGACACGGATCGTATCGGATACGCTTTCGCCTTTGGAAGCTGAACTTGAATCAGCAGAAGAAAAACCAAGAACACTGCCACCCAGATTTAACATCGCTGCTTCAAAACTAAGTCTGGTTCGTGTGCTTGGTTCATAAAAACAAGTTGCTAATTTTTTTCCTTTACAGATTTCTGCATATTCTTCCGGATGTTTCATAATTTTCTGAGCCAGTGCGATCAGATCATCAATTTCATCTACGGATAAATCCAATGCATTCATTATGTGTCGCATAAGTACCTCCCTTGTCGGTTGCATATTTTTATCCATTGTACAACAATTTATAAGAAAAAACAATAATATATTTGCAAAAATCTGCATTTAGAAGTATAATACTAAATTGGGGTAATCATTTTGACACAAGCCCCCGTTTTGAAAGGAGAGAAACCAAATGGTAAAATTACACGAACAGGGAGCTTACCTGGTAAATGGAACCGATCTGATTCCAGACAGCGCAGAAGCTCTTTCCGCAGTAAAAAGTAAGACAGGTGTGGATACAACACAGGCAGAAGCAGCCAAAGGGACAATGGCATATCGGATCTTAAAAGCCCATAACACATCCGATAATATGGAACAGTTGAAAATTAAATTTGACAAATTAACATCCCACGATATTACTTTTGTAGGTATTTTGCAGACCGCCAGAGCATCGGGACTGGAAAAATTCCCAGTGCCTTATGTATTGACAAACTGCCATAACAGTTTATGTGCAGTAGGGGGAACCATCAATGAAGACGATCATGTATTTGGTCTTTCCTGTGCAAAGAAATACGGTGGAATCTATGTACCACCTCATCAGGCAGTCATTCACCAGTTTGCCCGCGAAATGCTTGCCGGCGGCGGTAAAATGATTCTTGGCTCCGACAGCCATACCCGTTATGGTGCCCTTGGTACGATGGCAATGGGTGAAGGTGGTCCGGAGATCGTAAAACAGCTTTTGGAACAGACGTATGATATCCCTATGCCGGGTGTCGTAGCCATCCATCTTACCGGAAAACCGGAAAAGGGTGTCGGTCCTCAGGATATCGCACTGGCAATTATCGGTGCTGTATTTGAAAATGGTTATGTTAATAATAAAGTAATGGAATTTATCGGCGATGGAATTGACAATCTGAGTGTAGATTACCGTATCGGCGTTGACGTTATGACAACAGAGACAACCTGTCTGTCTTCCATCTGGAGAACCGATGATAAAGTAAAAGAATTTTACGACATTCACGGCAGAAGTGAAGATTTCGCTGAGATCAAGCCGGAGCAGGTCGCTTACTATGACGGCGTGGTAGAAGTAGATCTTTCTACGATCAAACCAATGATCGCGATGCCATTCCATCCAAGTAATGTATATTCCATCGAGGAATTGAACAACAACCTGGAAGATATTTTACGTGATGTAGAGAAAAAGGCACTTGTCAGCCTTGACAATAATAAAGACATTAACTTTACCTTGACAGACAAGATCCACAATGGAAAATTGTACGTAGAGCAGGGTGTTATCGCAGGATGCGCCGGCGGTGGATTTGAAAACATCTGCGACGCAGCGGATATTCTCCGCGGCAAATACATCGGTTCGGATGAGTTCTCACTGAGTGTATATCCGGCCAGCCAGCCGATCTTTATGGAATTGGTAAAAAATGGTGCTATTGCAGATCTTATGGAGACAGGTGCTACCGTACGTACCGCTTTCTGTGGACCATGTTTTGGTGCCGGCGATGTGCCTAGCAACAAAGGACTCAGCATCCGTCATTCGACACGTAACTTCCCGAACCGTGAAGGTTCTAAGGTTACGAACGGACAGATTGCTTCCGTTGCTCTTATGGATGCCCGTTCTATCGCAGCTACTGCCGCAAACAAAGGATATCTTACAGCAGCAACCGACGTGGATGTCAACTTTACAAAGCCGAAATATTTCTTTGATAAGAACATTTACGAAAACCGTGTATACAATGGTGTCGGAAAAGCCGATCCATCGGTTGAGATCAAATTTGGTCCAAACATCGTAGACTGGCCGGAAATGTTCCCGCTTACCGACAATGTGCTTTTGAAGACCGTTTCGATGATCCATGATCCGGTTACTACAACGGACGAATTGATCCCATCCGGAGAAACTTCTTCTTACCGTTCCAATCCACTTGGACTTGCCGAATTTACTCTTTCCCGTAAAGATCCGGCATACGTTGGAAAAGCAAAAGAAGTGCAGAAGGCTGAAAAAGCCCGTCTTGCCGGAGAAGACATCTACGCCGTAGATCCACAGCTCAAAGACGTATACGAGACAATTCAGAAATCCTTCGATGTAAAACCGGAAGAAACGGAGATCGGAAGTGTCATCTTTGCCGTAAAACCGGGAGATGGTTCCGCTCGTGAGCAAGCAGCCAGCTGTCAGAGAGTTCTCGGCGGTATGGCAAATATCGCACGTGAATATGCGACAAAACGTTATCGTTCCAACTTGATCAACTGGGGAATGCTTCCATTTATTTTTGATGGCGACCTTCCATTTGATAAAGATGACTACATCCTTGTCAAAGACGTAAAAGATGCCATTGCCAATAAAAAAGACAGCGTAAAAGCTTACGTTGTAAACAAAGGCATGAAAGAGATGGAATTCAAACTCGGCAGATTGACGGATGATGAGAGAGAGATCATCTTGAAAGGCTGTCTGATCAACTATAATAAGAAATAGGATGAATATCTTTTATCAACCGACATAAAATAAAAATATAATTGCATTTTTTACTACCATAGTATATAATGTAATTAAGAAAGCTGTGCATCAGCGGTGGGTTGACACCTAAAATCTGATATCTTTTCCGAACACAGGTGTCGGAGGTTGGCAGGCAACGGAAAAACCTGATATTTTCCAGACAAAGGTGCTGGAGGTTGGCAGACAACGGAAAAATCAACCATGAAAAGAGAATGTTTATTGCTGCGGCTTAAACATTCTCTTTTTGTAACAACAAGCCAGATTAATATAAATACATAAACAAGGGATATATATGAATAAACAACGTGCAATACAAATTATAACTAGAGCAGCCGAATTATATAAAAATAATCTTGAAGATCAAAAAATATTGTTTTTATATGGAATACCTTCACATGTAAAAAAAGATCTGCAAACTCAAACTGGTTATCTGCCTTCTATAAACAGTTATGAAGTAGCATTTCACAGATGCAATTTTTTACATCTCACAGGCGTAAAATTAAATACAAACACGGTTGCCTCTTCGATACATTTTTATGAAAAATGTATTAAAAAAAGATTAACAGAGAATGATTTTTCGCTTGCAAAAAATGGTTCAACCGTACAAAAGTTAGATGTTTTAGAAAATATGATGCTTCTTAAAAAAAGTATTACCATGATTGGTGAATTTACAGACAAAGGACCACAGCTCTTTACAGAAAAAGTTGCAGGAAATATTTGTGGATGTATCGGTTTTATACAAGATAAAAAAACAAAACTTAATGTTCCTAATACATTATTAAAAAAGGATATAAGAGATGTGACGGCAGTTCCGACTCAAAAGGTATTTGGCACTATTTCGAAACAATACACAGAAGCTAAATATTCAAATATTATAAAACTTGATAAATGTATTGATATAATGAATTGCCGTTTTTCTCAACAAATTGAGAATCTTATCAAAAGAACATAAAAATATAATATATGGAGAATATGATTATGAAAACCCCAAAAAACATTTTCCCCCTATCCATGTTACTGATCAGTATGATCCTGACGGGATGTGCAGATTCTACGCAAAATTCAAATCCAAAGTTTTCCGAAGCGACCACCACATCTGCGGTTACTGCCACCACATCCGCAATTAGTACCACATCTTCAGCAATTAACGCGTCATCCTCTGCAATGCAGCCGGTAGATCCATTATCGGTAGAAGGGCAGTTAAAAACCATCGCCGAAGCGAAGGATAAGATTGTGACTTATGATAACGAAGATGAAAATTATCATTATGCTATAACCGATTTAGATCAAAATGGTCGTTTGGAATTGATCGTATCGACCGGAATGTTTGGAGCGGAGCATATTACCGGTAACTGGTACTACGAGATCAGCAAAGATGGTTCTAAGCTAAAAAAATGCAAAGGAAAAGCCTTTGGAAACGAAGGCCATGATATTTGTGATGACATTGATACTGTCTATATTGATCCAAAGAAACATAATTATTACTATATAGTGCATGGCATCACTCACGTGTCCGGTGCCGAAAATTATGACTCTGTCGGATTCCTGCAATTAAAAAATGGTACTCTTACCGATAATTATCTTGCGGGAGGCTCTCATTTTGTTTCTAAAAAAGGAAAATTAAAAGACAGTTACTATAAGCTGACAAAAAATGCAAATAAGAGGACCGCTATAATAACAAAAAAACAATACTCGGATATTGATTCTTTGATGAACGAAAAATATGGGAAATTGAAAAAAGAATCCGTTGCAATTCAATGGTTTTCTTATGAGCAGCTAATGTCTGAGGTGTCAGAATCTCAGTTCCTACATAAATTGCAAAAATCACAGGAGAATTTTGCAATTGGCAAAAAAGTAAAAAAATGCAAGGAGTATAACTGGTATGATGACTCTCTGAAAAACCTGAAAAATATTGACTGGGAAGAACAACAGTATAACATGCGTTCGGAAGACTATACCATGCTTACCAAATATTTTCCGATGTTGAAAAATGAGCAAAAGATTCATTTTCCGGATGGAACAGAACAGACATTAGATGAATATTCGACAGGAAAGGAAGGATTCTATCGTCAGGTCCAGTTGGTTGATCTGACTGGGGACGGAATCAAAGAATTAATACTTTCTCTTGATGAATATGTTATTTTCTCCTATCAAAACGGGGAATATGCTGCATTTTTATCCAGTGAGGCGGCATTTGAACTTAAACCCGGGGGCTATTTTTGCTATGCTATTGATAATGAAGCCGATGAGGTTTATACCGAATTTACCAGCAAATTACAGTACAAAGAGGGAAAACTGCAGGAAGTTATCGTTGCAAAAGGGGAACGTGACTATAAAAATGATACAGATACTTACCATATCAATGGTTTACTTGCCTCTGAAGATACCTACTGTGACTGGCAGGATGAGGAACTGCATCCGGACAATGAGCCGTATGAGGTGTATAAGTATGTACTGGAGGAGAAAGAAGAGTAGGGGAGTGAAATAAATTTATATTAAAGCTGACTTGAAAAAGTAAATTCCAGTGTAAGAGTAAATTCCATCGGCTTTTAAATTTTCTTGATTTTGTGGGAGTTTTTTACAAAGTCTCCTGGTTTCTGTTATAATTAAGCCAACTTATCGAAATTTTGTTGATTTTATGGCATGAAAAACAGGCTACTGGAATTC
>ERZ826051.1588-NODE-1588-length-20199-cov-3.256900_pt1 | contig 20199 bp, 19 predicted proteins | sample MGYA00519928_ERZ826051 | MGnify/ENA primary metagenome ERZ826051 (study PRJEB31778, sample SAMEA3449219) | human gut metagenome | biome: human gut; feature: human-associated habitat; material: faeces | place: United Kingdom | collected 2010/2012 ...
AAATGATGAAGCTGTCTTAGCTGTTAAAGATGCATTTTCACCATAACTCTTGTAAGCATTAGCTGTGTTCATGTAACTCTGACCATCTTTAATTAACTTGTCTTCCCATTCACCATTGTCTTCTCTTGTATGAAGAGAATATGATGTCCATTCATTCTGTGATACGTTAGTTCCCTGTGCAACTGCTGCTGATGTAACTCCTGCTGCACCAATAATCATTGTTGCTGACATAGCTACTGCAGTAATCTGTTTAAATAACTTTCTCATTTTTCTTCTCCTTTTCAATTTGTTACTCTAATCATATATCGAAAACGTTTTTATTTCAATAAAAGAATGCAATTTTGTTGTTAAAATTTTCTTAATTTTATCTGAAAAATGTTATTTGATTGTTAAATTTGAATAAATAACCTATTTACACAATTCTTCTTAATTCGACCTTTCGATTTAACACTCCTTTTTTCCAAATCATCAAATATACTTTAAATTCTATTGAGTCTTTTACCTCAACAAAAGGTTCTTCAGTAATGACGGATGCCTCAATTCCATCTTTACTTAACTCTTCCTTTAACTGTTCTGCTTTCTTTATATATTTTTCTAATTTTTCATTTTCTTTTCCAAAATTTCTCACAGGATAATTTTCCGACGCTTTCACAAATATATTTACCAAATAATCAACCAATTCTTTGTGAGAATTTCTATGTAACATAGAAGCTATAATTTTTGCGACACATTTTTCAGGATGATTTTTATAAAATTTCAGCATCCTTTGCATTTTTCTGTCTCTAGTCAATTCTGCCATATCATACATTACCTGAATTGCTTCATTTGACGGAGTCCATGGATCGTCTTTTGGAACAATATATTTTTGTGGCACTGACGGATAGCAGCAATAATTTAAAGGTGGAAAATCCGACAAATGTGCTAATTTTAATTCTTGATTATTGCAATACTCTTCTCCTAAATATTCCCTTTTGTCCCGCACTATTGCAATCTTATATTCAATATTTCTTAAATATTCGTATCCTTTCACCCAAAAATGTCCGATTTTTCCGTAGTTGTATAAATGATTTTCCATGTACATTTTTTGAAAAAATATTGAAAATACTGATTCATTCTGATGTACTACCATAACATATTCTTTTTCATTTCCGGTTAGTGAAGCTGTAACACTACCTTCAAATTTACTATCATATGTGCCTGTTAGTCTTGCATTGTCAAATACAATAAAGCTTTCCACTGCATCATTCATTATGTATATCAGTCTGATTTTTCCATTCTCAGGTTTATCTGATACAAGTTCAAACTGCCCCGATTCTAGCAGTCTTTCTAAATTATATAAAGCCTCAAGTTCTTCCTGTTCATATTCTGTATTTTCATTTGTAACATCTATGCTTTGATTTTCCATTGTTTTTCTCCAAAATACCATAAAACAACATATAAAGAAAGTCCTATATAAAATCCTAAGATGGTAAATTTAGTCCACAAACTCCATGCAATACAAACTCCATTTAATAAACATTCTTGTATATTTAACAATCTATTTTCTTTCTTAGCTTTCAAAACCGAATATAATGAATACATTAAAAAACAAATTGTTAATTCTTCTACACTGTCCCCATGTGCAAATGCCTCAGAAATAGGTATAATTACTGCTAAAACTGGTATAATTAAAATAGCAATATTATATTGTTCTATATACAATTTTGCACATTTGTACGCAAAAAACAGATGCATGCCAAACATAAAAACTTCAATAATGTACACACCTAAAAAACTATCTTTAGAAAACCAGTAGGCAATCCCATGCATAAAATATAATAACGGTCCTTTTTGTTCATAAATTTCCTTATATAATATCTTCCCATTCATTAATGCCTTTCCCATTGTAAAAAAACAGTTAGCATCAACCCAATCATTCATAGGATATAAAATAGAACTTTTTGAGCAAATCGTTATTGAAAAAAAAGAAAAAATCATTGCCATTAATAACATACATATATTTTTTTCAGTATTATTTATTTTAATTTTCATCATCACTTCTCTTATACACCTAATATTTTTTTATTTCTACCCAATCACTATATTTTATTTCTTTAAATGTAATATCACCTGGTTTTTTATAAAAATATGCATTACTTATCATTATATTTTCACTAGAATGTATATAGTCTGATGATATTTTAGGAATTAATATTTCTTTTTCCTGTTTTTCCATACACACTTCAATATAGTTTATCTTCTCTTTATCAATTCGATATATCCTTAAATACGTTATCACCAACATGATTGTAAAAACCACACTAATCATAGCAGGAACATCCAGGCCTTTGTACCTGAATGAATCAAAGACATCTAAACAGTTCAATGTAACAAATAACTCTAATATAATATATGAATGAAAAAGACATCGTTCTCCTATAGGATATACTATTAATAATGGAAGCACAGAATATATTGCTAAATAAAAAAGTATACACGACAAATTTCGTATTTTACTTTTTTCCATTTTTATAATCACATAATGAATCGACATTAAATAAATAAACATTACTATTGCATTTAAAATGCTTATCGCAGTTCCCATCTTTATTGAAAAATAATGTGTAATTATATAGATTATTCCAGAATATATTGGATATACTATAAATATAATTGAAACGATATATGTGTGTTTTTGCTTTCTACAACGTTTCAACATTACGCTACTCATAACCAGCCATAATACAACTGCTGAACTATATTTTTCGCAAATCAACAGTGCATTTGACACAATTGACATCAGCAAATCGTGTAAATTTCCCAAATTTAATTTTTGATAATTTCCAAATCCTGTTGTAGTCGCAAAAATCCTAGGAACCAAAAAGATTATGATAAGTCCCATAAATGTCCCAACCCAACATAACACAGCTTGAACAGTATTTCTTTTTTTAATAAAACAATATCCTGCAATACAGCACATCAGTGTAAAATTTATAATTGCACTATGTTCCACAAACAATTCACTGCCCAACCCTACAAAAAATACTACAAATATATCTAGAGCGTGTTTGAAAAAAATCAGAAATTGTTTATTTTAACCAAATCAATATGGAAGCAAGGCATAAAAATCCCAGATAGGTACATGCAAGTTTATCATAACGGGTCGCTATCCTCCGATACGCTTTTAATTTCAAGAACAGCTTTTCTACAAGATGCCGCTCTTTATAAAGCCACCAGTCACAAGAACGTTGTATTTTTGCATTCCTTTTGGATGGAATCGTCGCTTTTGCACCATTTGCATGGATGTATTTTAATACTTTGTTACTGTTATAGCCTCGATCTGCCAAAATCTTGCTTCCATTAATGTTGATTTGTTTTAAAAGAGGAATTGCATATGGAATATCATTTTTCTGGCCTTCGCTAATCATAATACGGACTGGGTTCCCGTACGCTTCTACGATGGCATGGATTTTGGTACTTGGTCCGCCTCGGCTCCGGCCGATTTCAGGGGAAGCCCCCCTTTTTTAGCTCCGGCACTATGCTGATGTGCCTGAACGATGGACGCATCCATAGAAAGCTCTTCAAATTCTGCATCCAGACTTAAAATCCGGAAAATATTATCCAATATACCGTCTTCAATCCATTTACGAAAGCGACTGTAAACGGTTTCCCATGGTCCGTAACGTTCCGGAAGGTCACACCAGGGTGCACCGCTGCGTGCAATCCAAACCATTCCATTTAAGATTGTGCGATTACACTTTCGTGGACGTCCCCGCTTGCCTGTATTTTCCGGGGGAAGTAGATTCACAATGCGGTTCCATTCATCATCGTTCAACTCATATCGCCTTAACATAATCAACCCCCCTTTTTCTTTATTTTAACATGAAAAAGGACATTAAAATATATGTTTTGTGCAATATTTAATTTTCAAACACGCTCTAAGCATCCCTGCTTCCTGTCAGAAATCAAAAAACTATGTATCAAATATAAATTGCACAAAACTGGAGGAACATAGTTACAGAATCCACTTGTCCATGAATAAACCTGTGCAAAAATTTTGGGGGGCATAGTAATAAGCAATAAAAAAACAATACTCTCATTCTTTCCAGCAACAATATTATTAATTATTTTTGACATAAAAAATCCTATTGATAAAAACATCAATGTTTTCATCACACTAAGAATAATCGGATTTTTCAGTGCATACAATACTAATAAGTTTCCCAGTAAACGCCCATTACCATAGTGTAGTATATATTGTACACACTCTGAAAACGAATTCAGCCGTAAACTTTTAAAATAGTAATCGTCCACCACCAAGGGTGATAACATAGAAATGCTATACAATGCTATAATAGCAAATAGCAATTTCAAAATCGATATTTTCTCTTTCATTATTTTTTTAACTCTATTTTAATAAATTTTCCTTCCTATTTATCATATGATATTCTTTTCTTTCTTTCCTTGCTTTTAGAGCACAACACTTTCCGTGATGTGACAATTCGCCAAAATAAACCTAACAAACCAGATATTATACTAACCCAAAAGAACAGAAGCAACGAATGAAGCTTTTCTACTCCCATTTTTCTTGCCACTCCCTGTATTCCCCATATGATCGCAGGATGAACACAATATATTATCATAGATAGTTTTCCCAATAATGGTGCTATTTTCAATTCTTTTCTTTGACTCAAATTAATCGACCACACAAAAATTATATTCACAACAGGAAAGGTAGTAAATAATAACGTATACCCAACTGTAGTTCCTTTTTTCATTACAATAAAAACTTCTACAATCCACAGGATAATAAACAAATAATTTTTCCATTTTAATGATAAATGATTCTTTTCTTCATTATTTTTCTTTATACGCATTCCATAATAATAAAATGGTAGTCCTATTGATAATAAACGAAACAAGAAAACACCTGCTGTAGTATCTATTTCCAAATACGTTCTAAATACACACCCTACAATATAGGTAAATCCACAAATTATCACACAAAGTCTATCTGGAAGTTTTTCAAATAATATTTTACAAATTATCATACAATATATTAAAACGACAAGATACCATAAGTGATAATACCCACCTGAGATCAATATTAATCCCAATACATTTATAAAATTCATTTTCCAAAATTGGACTAACACCAAATATATCCCCATCCAAAATATACACAAATATAATGGTTTTTTTATAATATGCTTCAACGGTTTATCTCCCGACATATACCCCGAAACCACAAAAAAATATGGAACAGCAAATGACGCTAATAACCCACTAACAATTAAATTTGCTTTAGAATTCATATCCAATAATGGATTAGTATGTATGCAAATCACTAACAACGAAAATATAAATTTAAATAGATCAATACCCCAATAGTATCTTTTCATTTTGTTTTTATCCACCACTACTTTATTTTGCTTCTTTTTTCCATCTTTTTTATAATATCCAGCAAAAAGTTTCTTGCCATATTAAATCCTGGAAGAAACATACTCGATATCCCTATAGCCAGAACAACTTTAACAAGACATTTCATTAAAACAACACATTCACTACCGCCATCATTTAATAATCCAAATGTTAAAATTCCAACTATCTTCAGTGTTAACACATTCACACCATAATAATACAAACTATTTTTCCCGATATGTTCCAAAATCCCCCCCCAACGTCCGTTTATACGTTGTGCTACAGCAATAACGAAAGAGATTCCAAACACTGCCGATAATACGAAGAAAATACTATATCCATATCTGTTGCTGTACATATCAATTGATACACCACTCCTGTAATAGTTCAGCAAACTGAATCCGATACTTCCTACTGCAAAAAGCAACATTAATTTACTATCAATTCTATTTACGAATAACATCTTGGTTTCCCAGCCCAGAACCGTAAAAAATACAGCTACCAAAGCAATATCTATTGCCCACGGAAGATATGGTAATCTTAATCTTGCATAAACAATACCTCCTGTTGCCATAAAAACACTCCCACAAAATACACCTATTTTTATCGAATATAATTTGATTTTTCTGACACTATTAATAATCACATACATGAACACATATACAACAAATATACATAAGAGAAACCAAAATGCACAATACCAGTCTGTTCCTCTTAATCCAATGATAATTCCTATTATCTTTTTTATTAAGATAAAATATGTATTTTTTTCTCCATAAAAACTTTTATATAAAAGTGTAAGAAATGAATCTATCAATTCAATTGCACATAATACAATATAAGGAATCAATATTGATTTCGATTTCGCTATAAGCAATTTTTTAATCTTATCATATTTTATTTCATTGTATGTGATACCACTCAAAAAGAAGAATAAAGGCATATGAAAAGAATATATCCATATACGCCATATTTCATCTTTAAAGAGTGTATGTCCCCAAAAAACACTTACAATTCCCATTCCTTTTGCTATATCTAACCATTTAATATGATTCCCCATTGCTTTTCCTCATATTCCATAATATCACTATTTTTTAGTCATTAATAGAAATACCGCATTTCATATCATGTAATTTTCTATAAAATTTAAATTGTGATAGCTTTCCACGTATTCCTTTTGCATGTTTTAATCGATAATTCAATGGCACTCCAAATGAATACGGGTCTGCAAAATTAACTTTACAAATCCATTTAAAACTGTCCCAATATGGAAGCTCCTTCAATTTATCTCTGTTTTCTAATACTCTTTTTGATATAAACGGCCAATTATCAGATACCTTTTCCTTATCTAATGCTTTATGATATAAGTAATTACGCATTTGAATTCCTGTATTCTTTTCGGAAAATAATGGAAAATTAAATCGTTTAGGATTTTCTCCTTCTGCCATAATGTTCGCCATAGTCCTATAACATTTTTCACATTTACAGCAATTTTGACCTTGAACCTCCCAACATACATGAAGTAAAATAGGTTGTTCACTATTGTTAGCAAAATCAATAATTCCTTTTATTTTTGCCTGACGATCTTTTGGAAATCCATCATGAAATACTGAACAGTTTGCATATGAAACATTATTATCTATACTTGGATCTGATGCACAACGATCTGGCATAATTTCTGGCCAATTTGATGATGCAATATATACTTTTTCATATTGATACAAATAAGCAAGTGGAGCAACATGTGTCAGCAATGCTAATCCATGTTTTATTCCATACCACCATCCACTTTTAAGTTGCTTTGAAAAGCTTCTATGCAGTGCTCCTTCATCATCAAAGTCGCGGAAACTACTTCTGATATATAATAAAGAAAGTTCAAATCTCTTTGCAGTATCTTGAAGTTGCTCAAATATTATATTCCACCCTTCTTTATTGGAATATTTCACATCACTTCCCCAAATAGCAATAAGATTTGGATATTCTTTTATATGAGTACACATTGTATAGGTTGAATCCACTCCTCCAGAATAAAGTAATGCTGTCTTTCCTGAAATCGCATCTTTTTCACATTTAACAAGCCTACTGACAACAATTTTCCCATCAAACTTACTCTCTGGATACATTTTAACATAGCCATCTTTTATCTTAGGTATTGCATAATAAAATTCCCTATCTAATTCTTCTATAAACAATGTGGATTCTGTAAGCCAAACTATTGGGAGAACGTTTCCCACAAACGGTACTGATAAAATAGATTTTGGAACTTTTTCAATATTTTCGTTATACTCAATGATAAATTTGCTTCCGGAAAAGAATTTTTTTAAATCTTCCGAAATTTCAAACTCATATTCAACACTGCCATTCCTTGTATTTATAGCATTTAATTTTATCTCACCCATATAGCCTTCCTCTCTAAATTAATTCTTTCCAACCATAATTTTTATTCTTTAACTATTTTCCCTTTCATACGAGCACGTAACACTACGAATTCTTCTGTCCGCCAATATATTATTATTAACAGCAAAAGTGTAGTAGCCCCGCATATAATCGTCTTTACTAAAAATGATATTATATTTAAATGCCTGCATATTTTACATGTAAAATTTACTACAACTAAAACCAAAATTAAAATCACATCACGAGATAAATGTGTGATAATATATTCTCTTATTCGGTGATGAAAATATTTCTTATACAAAATCATTGGCTCATACCATACATTAGTAAGGAGACGTGAAACACCTGTTGCAAGAAAAATTCCAAATAATCCATATTTTATACCTAATATAACAGATAGCACCAAATTGATAAAACTTGTTATTATCAAAAGATATTTCATTTGTTTAAACATACCCGTAGCATTTCTATATACTGAATTTGCTGAAATAATTCCTGGTATATAAAAGTTTATTACTATTAATGCACATATTATTGTTTCTAAGCGATACTCTTTCCCATAACATAATTCGATAAAATCCCCCATAAGAATGAAAAGACATACCGTACAAAATCCATATATCATATAAGCAATAAAATCAACTATTTTGTATATTTTAAACTGATATTCTATATCTTCACTAACACTTAAATTACCAATTCCAGCATTGATACTCGAGAAAAACATTCTTGCAAATGTATCGATACTTTGTACAATCATACTATAATTGGAATAAAATCCTACTGTAATAGTACCAACCAATGTGGAAATCAGAATATTATCGGTATTATTTAGCAGTACACCCCCTATCTTATAAAGAAACATTGATTTAATATTCTTTGAAATCTCCTGCTTTTCTGCAGAACTAAGTTTTTCTTTATTAATTATAAACGGATAATGCTGCACCGCTTTTCTAGACGAAAATACATTATTGGCAAAAGAGCATAAGATTTGAACCACTAAATACACAATGTAGTTTTTCAATGCAAATAATACTACTAATTGTAATACAAACTGAATAATCGTAAATACAAATGAATAGATATTTAACAAATAATCTTTTTGGTCTGCAGTAATAATGCACATCTTATAAGAATATAAATATGATATTATTACATTTGCAAGAAATAAAATATAATATATTTCAATATGCTCAATTGGAGTGTCTAATTTTACCAAATACTTTAAAAATGGAATCAGGCTAAATCCAATTACACTAATTACAAGTGCAATAACTTTATATACTCGCTTGTAGAATTGTAATAGAGCCGCAAGCTTTCTCTCGTTATTTTCTGCCAACGGCTTATACATACTATAAACAATAGCAGAACCAAATCCTAAATCCGCCATGGAAAGAACTGATATAATATTCGCAAATAATCCGTTAATTCCTAAATAACTTGCTCCTAGTATTTTGATAAAAAACCATCGTGAAACAAATCCCAATATCAAAGTAATCATCTGCTTTCCAAAAGATGAAAGTAGATTAAGACTTGAATTATATGTTCTTGATTTTTTCGCCATTATGTACAATCCTCATTTCTATTTCCTTATAGCATTCTTCATTAATCACATGTATCATTCTATGTTCTTTTAAACTCAACATTTCAGGGATCTGTTGTTCTATAATTTCCACATCACCCGGTTTTATATAATTCACATCTTTTATCCATTCATATGTCCCAAGAACTTTATGATTATAATTGCTAAATACAATACACGGGGTATTAGTTAAATAGCAAAAAACCATACCGTGAAGGCGATCCGTAATAACTAATTGGGCTCCTGCAAATTCCTTAAGTTTGTTCACAATTACACTTTTCCGTACCTCTGCAAGTATTTGATTTTGGCTAATCATATCGGTATACGAATATTTAATTTCTTTTTTTCTCAAAACATTTTCTATTACCCTTTTTGTCTGTGCTGGCATAGCTGCTTCATTATCATTTCTATAACACAACAAACAACCTTTTCTCTTCTCTATGTCATTAATATAATTATAACTTTTCAGAGACAAAACAATATCGGGTGTTAATATAATTTCATTCTTATAATGTTTTTTTAAAATTTCAAATGACTTTTTTTCTCTTGCAACAATTGTTAAATTTTTAAACTTTGCATAAAATTTAGCCGATTCTAAAAGATTTTCTTTATCTTGATAATGAATAGTCTGAGGAAAAATTATCATTTTATTATTTGCAAAAGCTTTTATAACTTTTCTACGTTCTTCTTCTTCTTTAATCCATTCATCTCCCATGTTTCCACCACCATGTAAAATGAGCCGTGTATCTGAACGAATCACTTTTTTTAAGACAGCTAAATATTTTATCATATGATTTTGATCAACTTCAATAATATTGTTATCCTTTGGTAATATATTCTTTAGATACTTCAGCTCAGCATATGCAATCGCAGCATCACCTATATTTTCATGCACTGGTGTTCCAAGCAAAAATATCGTTTTATTTTTTTTCATCTGTTTTTTTAACCAAAAAAAATATCGAATTTTATAATATAATTCCATATCTACCCCCACATTCTTTGATATAATGTTGAGTTAACACAAAAAATACTAATGGCAATTTTTTCTTTATAAGTAAACTTCACATTCTTCATTAAGTATTTCCAATTTTTTCGGATCATCTTATGAAGTTCAAACATTCTCTTTTTATTTTCTTGTGAATCAACTCTAAAATATTTTAGCCTTACATCTTGCCATAATAAGTATTCCACATTTTGTGCAGCCAAATCATGTCCATCTTTCCTAAAGCTCTTTATTCTATCACAATATGCTTCAATCGAATCAAGTCGTTTAATTGTCAGTTTTGAATTCATAATACTATTCTGTGTGTATCTATAATGATAAACAATATTATCAATACAACATATTCTGGCACATTTTTTCCAGATTTTATGTGCTAAGAATTCATCTTCATGCACTTTTCCCTCGTTATAGCACAAGTTATCAAAAATTTTTTTTCTGTACAATTTGTTCCAAGCTACTACAAAATATCCTCCATAATTCAAATATATATCTGGAATCTGCCTACCCTCTAATAATCTAATTCCATTCCAATCAATATTGGTATGTGCATCGACATCTTTTGTGTCAAATCGAATATAATCTCCTACGCATAAATCACTATTACTTTTTTCAATTGCCATAAGCATATTAGATAGGCAATCCGAAGGAATTCTATCATCACCATCTAAAAAGAACACATATTCTCCATTAGAAATATCCAATCCTGCATTTCTTGCCGAACTTAATCCTCCATTTACTTTATGTAACACGTATATTCTTCTATCTTTCGCTTGTAAACGATCACAAATTGTCCCAGATGTATCTATTGAACCATCATCAACAAGAATAAGTTCATAGTCCTGATAATCTTGTGCTAACACGCTTTCTACACATTCTTCAATATATTGTTCAATATTATATACTGGTACAATAATACTAATCATCTCATGTCTCCCATCAACTAATACCAAATAATTCATATATTTTTTCTTTACATTCAACCGGATAATTATACCCCTTCAAATTATGAGAAAACTGCTCTCGTTTTTCCGGCCTTTTTATCAAACACATAATTTTCAATGCTAATTCACTTTGATTTATTGGTACAATATATCCGTTTTCTCCATTTTGAATATGTTCTCCTGCGGTCAAAAAATCAGTAATAACAATTGCCCTTTGAAGCAATTTCGCCTCTGCAACTGTCATTCCATAACCTTCTTCACGCGATGGCTGAACATATATATCACATTTTTTTATATATGGATATGGATTCTTCATTCCTCCCAAAAATATTACTTGTTTCTCAAGTCCATATTTTTTTGTCAATCCGTGCAATTCTGTATAACTTGGTCCATCACCTATAAAATACCATACAAATTTTATGTCTTTCTCTTTCATAATTCGAGCACTCTCAATTGCTATATCCTGCCCCTTTTCCCATGATAAACGCCCTACCGTGACAATCTTAATACTTTTTTTCTCATTTCCAAATTTGACAGGTTCTAATTCTGATTTTTTATATATTGTATCTTTATCAAAAAAATTATAAATCGTATATATATCTTTTTTTCTATCACTGAGAAATTCTTCCAATTGTTTACTGACTGCTTTAGAGACACAGACAAATTTGTCGTATTTCTGATATGCTTTTTTGTACCCATCCTTGTCCATCTGCACAGTTTCAGACACTTCTGTATGAAACCAGAGTATCTTACATTTTGCATTAATACGCATAGACGTATATGGTACAAGAATATCTGTAGGTTTATGAAAACAAACTGCATAATCAAACTCTTCATCTATCTTATCTATTTCATAAATTCTATTCGAACACTGATTTATATAAGATTTATCTCTTCGAGCGTGATTTACTGCTCTCAACATTTGCAATACATCAATTACTTTACCCTTTTTTATTTTTCGTGCGACAATTTGCCGAAAATGAAATTGTTCATCAGAAAGTAACCGTATCGTTGCATGCTTCCCTATTTCAGTTTCTAATTCTCCTCCTAGATGCATCACTGCCACTGTAATCTCCATATATGGTGCTAAAATCTTTATCCATTCTAATAAAGATTTTTCAACCCCACCCATAATTAATTTTTCTGTCACGAAAATAACTTTTTTCTTATTCATAGTCACCGATAATCATCCTTATATCTGAGGAACAAGATATACCACTTTTGTATGCAGCCATTCCATATTCTCTACTAATATACGTACTGCCCTTGCGATTGCTTTGGAATCAAATGGCACTATTAAACCATCCTTTTTATCTTGTATTTGTTCATCGCTTCCTGCAAAGTTTGTCAAAATAATAGGTTTACTAAATATCTTTGCTTCCGATATCGTAATACCAAATCCTTCGTGTCTTGATGGCTGTATATAAATATCACACTGCTTAAAAAATGGATAGGGATTATTCTTATTTCCCAAAAATATTATCTCATCTGCAACACCGATTTCTGCCGCTCTTTGTTTTATTTCCTGTATACTTTTTTCTCCGTCCCCTATACAATACCACTTTATTTTACCTGAATATTCATCAAGGTCTTTCAATACATCCGGAATAATATCCTGACCTTTCTGATTGCATACACGTGCAACAGTTAGTAATCGAATTCCATCAAATTCATCAGCAAAATCTTCTTTTTCCTCTGCCTGAGCCAAAATAGCATCAGCATCAATAAAATTATAAAATACTTCTGTTCGTTGCTCATACTCTGGCAAAACATTCAAAAAAATCGCTCTGCATTTCTTAGACACACAAAAAATTTTATCAAAATTATCATAATAATGGTGTAATAAATTTTCATTAAATCCTATTTTGTCAACTTCATTATGAATCCATACATACTTTTTTTCAACATTCTTCATATTCGCTACACAAGTAGTCGACAACGATACTGGTGAACCGTATGCAATAGCTATATCATATTTTTCTTCATCCATTGCAACATATTCTAAACTTCTTTTCCAAATTCTGAACGTATTTTTATCAATCCTATTGATTATCATTTTTATAAAAGCACAAAAAGAACCAACTATCTTTCCTTTTTTTATTCTTGTCTTAATAATCTCCCGCCCTGTATGATTTTCACAAAATAAATCTCGTATTTCAACAGCACTTGGAATTTGCTCATACAATTCCCCACCTTGTTTGCACACATACAGGGTTACTTTACAATCATTTATTACTAGTTTATTTAATAACGTAATTAATGATTTTTCAATTCCCCCCATTACCATTTGGTTTGTTACTATAGCTATCCGTTTCATTCTGTATATTTCTCCTTTAAATCAGCTAAATATAAAACCATTTTCGCTATTTTATAAGCCCTACACAAAATAAGTCCATTAATAATTGCTACAGTTTTGTTTATCTGCTTTCTCTGAAAAGTTTCACGCACTTCCTGATTTCTAAATGCATTATCCAATATTTTTTGCTTTTCTTTAGAAGATAATTGAGAATTAAAAAGTGTTTTATTTACTGCTGAATAATACTGTGCATACATCATTCGCCCAACCACTTCTATGTCTAAGTTATACTTCTGAAAAAAAGTAATATAATCTTTGTGTATCTTTATGTATATATCAAAAATATTTGCAGGAAAAGATTTGCTGAGACTAACACTATCAATATCTACAATATAATAATACGATAAATAATTTATCGTTTTAATTGAGTGGACAAACTGTAAATAGTTCAAATTAAAAACAGTATCTTCACTCAATGATTGATCAGGGAACGTTATTTGGTTATCCTTTATCAGCTTTGTTTTATAAAGTTTTCCCCAGCATGGATGCATAAAACCATTGATAAACAGCGTTTCATCAATTTCATCTAAAGTTTCCAAAGAATACCTACAATCTGAAATCATACAATCCTGCTTACCTTTTTCTTTCCCATTTCGATAACTTACTCTTGTATAACCACTTATGCAAAAATCACTTCGTGAACTCTGGAGTGCAGATAACATTTCCTCAACATATCCAATATCAACATAGTCATCAGCATCAACAAAACATAGATATTCACCTGTTGCCATAGCAATTCCAAAATTTCTTGCTTTTGCTACTCCTCCATTTGAGATGGTATACAATTGCCATCTATCCAATTTATTATCTTGGATATATTTTTTTACCACTTCTGCCGAACAATCTGTTGATCCATCATTAACAATAATCACCTCGATATTCTTATAGGTTTGTGATTTCAAACTATCCAAACATCTTAAAATCGTTTTTTGCCCATTAAATAACGGAATTATTACCGTTACAACTTCGCTCATTTTCTCACCTACAGTATCTGTTCCTTTATTTCTCTACAAATTGTTTCCACATCGAACCAATTGCTTCTCTCTTTTGCCTTTTTCTGCAGTTCATTTATCATCTCATGATTCTGAAGTGCACTCAACATTGCATCATATAACGCATCCTCTTCATTATTCACCAATAAACCGTACTTTCCGTTGTCTAATAATTCATTTGGTCCACTACAATTAGTACTGATAATTCCTACCCCCAGCACCATAGCTTCCGCAATTACTAAACTATATCCTTCAGCACGCGAAGAACAAACAAGTAGATCAGACATTGCTACATATGGATAAGGATTATTTTTAAAACCTAACAGCTTTACAGAATCCTTCAAATTTTCTTTTTCAATCTGAATTTCAAGAGTTTCTTTTTCCTCTCCTTGCCCCAGAATAATCAAGCCAAAATCTTCATGACAACATTGCTTCAATCGTTTCATAACTCTTATTAATCGATCAAAGCCTTTTTGTGCTGTTAACCGTCCTGAAGCAACGAATTGAACCTGCCACATTTTTTCGATTTCAATTGGTTCACATGCTTTTTTAATGATGTTAGCTTTATCAACTGGATTATATTGAGTTACTACTTTATCTTGAATCCCCCATTTTTTCTTAAATGATTCTGCAACACTGTTGGAAACACATACAATTTTATCAAAACCACCGTATGCTCTTTTTTGTTCCTCAAGAGATTTAAAATAGCTATCTGCATATTCTCTCTCAAGCGGATCAACGTGCACCCATGCTACTTTTTTTACATAATTTGAATCAGCACATGCAATTATCCGCGTTGCAAATCCCTCAACAAATCCAACAACAATGTCCCACTCATTTCCAATATATTTTCTATATATCAAATCAGGTGAACATTTATAAATCCATCTGTATTTCAGAGAGTAAAACAACCGTTTTGCAATATTGCTTTTATACTGTTCCGTATGTAATATAGACTCGTACGCACAATAATTTTTTATTTCTTCGTCATACACACCATTGTCTGTCACAAGCATTACCTTTATTTGATATTCATCTACAGGAAGATATTTTACAATATCCAATAATACTTTTTCAGCTCCACCACCTTTTAAGCTCTCCAAAAAAAATAATACTTTCTTCATATTGAACCCTCATTACTTCTTTTTTATAACTGCAAAACAATTTTCTCCAAAAAGTCGATGAAAGACCCTTGTAATCCTACTTTTTATTCTTGTTCCGGGAGAAAGCCAAGACATAGAATACCAGTGAATAGAATGTGTATTTTCCGTAATATCTATAACACCGGTATTGTTATTCATTGGATTAAAATATTCTTTAGGATATATTGTTATCCCACCAATTTTCTGAATTCCTTTGCTATCTTGCATACCATAGCCATATAAAATTTTAGTCGTTTTAACACCTACCGTTTCCTGATTTATAGATCCATCTACATTCAAGAATCTTTGAGTTGCATAAAATCCTAGTATTTCTCTATATATACTTAAGCCAGGCACTGTTGCAATTCCTAATCCAGGGGCTACCATAATATGTCTCGCTTTATTTGCTTCGGCATCTTCAAAATCGCCCCCATCTATTTCACACCCAATAAATCCTCCCTTTTCCAATATATCATCAAATGATTTAATCACTTCCACATCTGTATCAAAATAAATACCACCTTCATAATATAAAATATCAAAGCGAGCATAATCACTGACAAAAGCATACTTTTTAGCCTGATATGCCTCTCTGGTATACGTTATCTTATTTACATCGTAATTATCTTCATTCCACTGAATAATTTCATAATCTGGGAAATATTTTTTCCAGCTTTCAATACATTTCAATGCCGATTTCGGTAATGGATTTCTTCCAAACCAGCAATAATGTATTTTTTTAGGTATTTCGTTTATACTCATATCTTGTCCTCACATAAATCATACAATATGCTAAAATCATTAGGGAACTGCATATGTTTACAATTTTCTATCAGATTTTTTTGCAATTTCATATCATCAATAACTTTTCCCATTTCTTTTGCACATTCTTGGTTATCCAAACTTACAATAATTCCGTTACTTCCATCTCTTAATTGACTACTGGCAGTTCCATAATTTGTAATAATAACTGGTTTATTCAGTGCCTGTGCCTCCAGTACAGTAATTGCCTTACCTTCGTATCTGCTAGGTTGAACATAGATATCACAAGCTTTTATATAAGGATAGGGATTTATCTTTTTTCCAAGAATAATCACTGATTTTTCCATACCATATTCTTTAATCTTGGACTTGATTAAATTTTCATCTTCCCCAAAACCTATAATATACCATTTTACGTTATGCCCTTGTTTTATAAGTAAACTACATATTTCCGGAATATTATCAAAATTCTTCGGATGGCAGAAACGCCCTATTGACAATAGTCTTACACTTTGTTGATCCAACTGATTCAGAACATCGATTTCATTTGCTTGACGCTCAATAAACTTTCTGGATACTGTATTTTCAACCATAATGATTTTATCTTCCAGCATAGGAAATTTCTTAAGAAATGACTCTTTTACAGCAACTGATATTGCCACAATTTTGTCATATTGATCCCACATCCTTTTTTCTGAATTCACATCGCAATCAATATATGCATAATCCGTATGAATCCATGCAATTTTCTTTCGTCCATATGCTTTTTCAACCGCAAAGTAATGTGGTGTAAGATAACTAATAATCAAATCATATTTATCATCCGCTATCTGTGGCATATATTTTTTTGTATATTTATGGCTATATTCTAGTTCAACATAAGATTCATTTTTAGGACGATGAAATACATCATATATTTTCGCTAATATTTTTGCTTTGATACGACCATATACAATAGAATATTTTTTATTTTTTACTACATCTATTAATGGTATCGCAAGTTGCGAATAGCATTCTTTCTCCTCTAGTACATTCACCTCTTTAGGAATATATTTTAACAAATCACCTTTTCTATGTAGCAAAAACAAATCCACTTCGGCTTTAGAATAATCAAGTTCAGAAAGCATCGTAAGTAAACTTCTTTCTGCACCGCCAATTTCCATTCCTAATGATACAACTAATATTTTTTTCAATTTTCTCTCCTATATTTACAACCACATTCTAATACCTTTTAAAGAATAATAATTAAACTGATATGGTACAAAATTTCCTCCTCTAGGTAGAACAACCAAAAAGTATATAAAATATGCCAATACTGCCAAAAATACCATCAGATGCTTGTGTGCATCAAAAACCTTTCTAATTAATTCAGGATATAACACTAATAAAAACAATTCAAAAAACTGACCCATTCTTGTAAAAACTGGATTATACATCCCAATCACTACAAACCCGAAATAAAACAGCAAACAATTCATATAAAATGAATTCAATTCATTTTCGCTACTATGTTCATTGTGTAACAAATTATTTTTGTAAATCAAAACAATCATAAATGGAATTGCAATTACTAATACATGAAAACCGTTAATGCCGGTACTTTCTGTCAATGCATCTGCATAATCTGCAGCCATTTTTGTTTGGCCAACCGTTACAAGCATGTCTATAACACTACTCCAAATTGATTTCAGTGCAATCCCTGATCCGGCAAATAAGAACAGTAGTATTTTTACTTTTCCAGACATGAAATCACTTCTACAAAATATCATAATAGTTGCTACTATTGCAGCCGTGGGATGAAATAAAAAGGCTATCACTGCACATATTAAAAACTTGAAATTTTGATGCCTTATCAGATACGAAGATGCACCGAACAAAATTGCAACTGCTATAGCCTGACGAACTGTATTATATGGTTGAAAATATGCTGTTGAAAATATATAAAGCAATATTGTCATCTTAAAATCAACTGAATACTTTCTCATTATTACAATAACTGGTGCATATGTACAAACAGCTAAAATGGCATTATATACCAAAAAATTATCAGAGATAAAATTTCTTGTAATATATGTAATGAGAGAAAACAGAATATCTCTGTTTATCTTTATATAATCAAGGTTTTGATCCTCGCTACTATAAAAGCCCATGTAATAATTAAAAAAATCTGTTCCATTACACCAGCGAAATATATACAATCCCGCTAATATGCAAAATATAATAAAAGTCCAAAATTTACTCGGTAAATATTTTCCTTTCCCTATAGCCGATACATATTCATATTTCATTGTTCTTTCAGCTATCAATAGACAAATAAATATTACACCTGTACAAATTAAATATGTTGCCATCTATTCCTCCATAGTCTTCATTCGCCAAACAACCATTTTACTTGCTTACTGTATTACTTGTGTTCCAGTATGGTATTTGCAAATCAATCTATCAGGAAGCAATGCTACAATTATTGGTCTAAATGCATATACATATTGTATCTTGGAAAATCCCAATAATTTGTATCCATTTAAAAATACTTTGCTCGTCTGAAATGCTACTCGTAATGATCTTTTTTTCAAATCTTTTTCACTTTCTCTATATTTATATAAAGGTCTTTGTATATTATACCCCTTGTAACCAGCATGCACAAAGCGAAACCATAAATCTAAATCTTCTGCACGCATTGTGCTCTTTGAAACTGTATATCCACCAAGCTTTTGATATACGGAACGTTTCATCATAATTGTTGGATGCGCAAATATTGTAGTCTTAAGCAATGTCGCCTTTTTTGTCTTTTCCGGCATTACTCTTTCACCATGTTCTCCTTTTTCATCAAATATTATCATATTGCTTCCAACGCATGCATATTCTGGGTTGTTTTCCAAAAATTTGATTTGTGTTTCTAACCTATCAGCCATACTTATATCATCTGCATCCATTCTCGCAACATATTCACCTCTTGCATATTTCAGGCAACGATTTAATGTCGCTGCCAACCGCATATTACATTCATTTTTTAACAATATTATTTTTTCAGGAAAACGTTTTGCTATATTTTGTGCAACTTCATATGAATTATCGTCTGAACCATCATCACACATAATTAATTCCCAATTATCATATGTCTGCTCTAAAATAGATTCAACAGCTGCTGGTAATGTCGCAGCACAATTGTATATTCCCATAATAATGGATACTTTCACATTAAAATTTGTTCTTACATCAGCCATTTCAATGTTTCCTCCACAATTGCACATTTATCAAACTGATCTTCCATATGCTTTCTTCCAGCCATTCCCATATTTTCTCTTTCCTCTGTCGAAAGTTCACACATTCTTTTCATCAGCTGATATAAAGCATTTGCATCCTTCTTTTCAGCCAGATACCCGGTCACACCATCTTCTACTGCTTCCAGACATCCATGAATATTGCTTGTGATCACCGGTCTTCCGGTTGCCGCTGCTTCCAGATTTGTGTTTGCCATTCCTTCATGCCAGGATGGAAGTACAAAGCAATGACATTTTTCAATAAATGGCCTTACATCTTCTTGATAGCCGAGGTAGTGCATCCAACCTTCTCTTTCATATTTATGGATTTTTTCAAAATAATTTTCTTCAAATCCACCAAGTA
>ERZ826051.1596-NODE-1596-length-20124-cov-3.343615_pt1 | contig 20124 bp, 18 predicted proteins | sample MGYA00519928_ERZ826051 | MGnify/ENA primary metagenome ERZ826051 (study PRJEB31778, sample SAMEA3449219) | human gut metagenome | biome: human gut; feature: human-associated habitat; material: faeces | place: United Kingdom | collected 2010/2012 ...
GCCAGCAGTGCTTCTTTGTTTGTTTGCATGTTTCCTTCTCCTTCAAATTAAATTCAAGTCGAACGCATGTGAGACTTGGTGTGTGATTCTGAGATGAAATATCATTCAGTGAACCATCGGTTACGTTGCATCTATTATAACAATTACGGACCGGGAAGAAAAATAATGATTTGTTTACCTATCATATGATTTATGGTATGATAAACCCTGAAATGTTAAGGACTTATGGGGAAATAAGGAGAAGGCAACAGATGAATGACCGGCAGATTGCATGTTTTTTAGAAGCTGTGAAAGAACGGAATTTTACAAAGGTAGCAGAAAAATTGTATCTGACACAGCCGGGGGTCAGCAGAATGATCGCTACGCTGGAGAAGGAATTAAATACAAAGCTGTTTGCGCGTTCCGCACATAAGACGCTGGAGCTGACAGAGAGCGCATTCCTGGAGGACGAGGTTGGTATGTATCGCCGCATGGAAAGCCTGCGGGAGCGAGGGTTCCTGGTGTCCATGGATGATTTCGGTACCGGATATTCTACCATGAACATGTTGAAGAATCAGACATTGGATGAGATCAAGATCGATCGGGAATTCATCCGGGATCTGGAGAAAGACAAGAGTCTGATCATTATCCGCAATACCATTGCCATGCTGCAGCAGCTGGGAGTGCATATCGTCATCGAAGGCGTGGAAACGGAAGAGCAGAAGGAGTTCCTGTTAGGCTGTAATTGTACTGATGTACAGGGCTTTTTATTCTACCGGCCGATGCCGGTGGAGGAGTTCGACAAACTGCTTTGGCAGCAGGAACGGGAGCCGGATATGGCAAAATAGACAAAGACAAAATAGACAAATGCGCAGACCGCATTCTGACGGTTTTTTTGAAATTAACCTGACAGAATGCGGTTTTTCTTTGGCCATTCTTCCGAAAATGAGAAAATAGTTCCGGAGGCGTTGACAGATGCCACGGAAGGGAGTAATCTGCATATTACCCGACAGGTCAGTCGAGGTCAAAATTCTAAATATCAGGTCATATTCGACCAGGAATCACATAATGTATTAATTAGTGCAAAATGGATTATTTTGAGAAAAACCAACAGGAGGATGTATGGAGGAAAGAGAAAACAAAAGGGAAGAAACCGCCTCTGATGCAGAATTGCAGAGGCTGGTAGAAGATTTTATCACACAGAAACAGGTGCTTTTGATCCAGGTAAAAAAGGGTGTGTTGGGCAAGGAGGAATTTCTGCAGGAGGCAGGAAAACATATCGATCAATATTATCATTTCCCGGCAACGAAAAGGAAAAGACTTTTAAAATCATTTGAACAATATATTTTCGGTTATTCCAGACTGTCACCGCTCATGGATGACAAAAGCATTTCGGATATCCGGGTGGTGAGTCATGACTGTATCCGGATCAAGAGAGAAGGAAAACGTATGGATGCCGGAATTGCCTTTGCTTCGGAGAAGGAGTACCGGCAGTTTATTGATTATGTGGCAACCAGAAATCAGGTGAATATTTCTAACCTGAATGCGATCCAACGGTTTACGGATACAGAAAGTCATCCGGACTTTATCTTTCGTTTTACCTTATCCATGCCCATTGTCAATACCTACAGCGAACCTTATCTGTGTATCCGGAAGGTGCCGAAGAGTTTTCCCATGATGACAGAACTGGTGGAGAAAGAGATGCTGGACAGGAATACGGCAGAACTGCTGGTGCAGAGGTTCCGACAGGGATCGACCCTGATCTGCGGAGGAAATTCTTCCGGTAAAACCACACTGTTAAATGCGTTGAAGGAGACGCTTCCGGATGATATGGCAATTCTGGTGGCACAGCAGGCGGATGAGCTGACCACACTGTTTCATCCGGATATGATGTTCCTTCATTCGCTTCCGGGAACCTCGGAAAGCAGTGTGAATTATGATTTAAAGCATATCAGTATAGCGGGACTGACGATGGACGTGGACTTTTTTATCATAGGTGAGGTGAAGGGAGGAGAAGCGCTGTATCTGTTGAATGCGGCGTATACAGGACAGATCTGTGCGGCTACGGTACATGCACCCTCTGCGGACAGGGCACCGGAGAAGATCGTGGACTATGCAATGTATGACAGTCGTTATTCCCGCAACGAATTAATGAAAATGATGGACTGCTTTCAGACCCTGGTGTTTATGGAACATTACCGGGTGAAGGAGATCTTCGCCTGTCTGGGGTGGAATGCGGAGAAAGAGAATCTGGAGTATGAGAGATTGTTTTGACCATTACATGAGAGGAGAAACTTATGATCATATACGTATGGATCTTTTGTTTAATATTTACGGGTTTTCTGCTTCTGTTTGGAAGGATACGGTGGGTGGAGACAGCAAAAAGCCTGCTGTCCCGGACGAAAAAAGGGATGGATCAGTCGGCAAGACTGCGGGTGTTGGAAAACCGGCACAAGCTGCAGGAGCTACAGCGTAACAATACCTGGATCTGCCGGGTGGAAGAATTTCTCTGTTATTGCGGTATGCGGCGCAGATTTCCGGCGTGCACCCCGGAGAAATGGATCGCAGGAAATCTTCTGGGAATGACGGTGATCTTTGGAGTGTTGCTTGGGAGCAGTGGGAAATTCCTGATAGCTTTATCGGGGATAATGATAAGCGGAGCAGTGGAATATCTGTTCCTGAGCACGCTGCGGGCAGAAGAATTGCGGATGACCAATGAAAATCTGCTGAAATGTCTGAATTTCCTGGGAAATTACAGCCTGACAGCGGGAGAGATCACCATGATTCTGGGTCAGGTGAGCCGTTATGTGGAAGAACCGTTAAAGGGAGCACTGGAGGAATGTGCCTATGAAGCACAGACGACCGGAGATAGTTCGCTGGCACTTTTGTCCATGGCAGAACGAATAGAACATCCCAAGATAAAGGAACTGGCCAGAAATCTGGAGATCAGTATCCGCTATATGGCAGATCTGACCACACTGGTAGACAGCAGCAGACGTTCCGCAAGGGAGTATCTGCGTATGGAAGAGGAACGTAAAGGGATGCTTCGAGAGGCAGGTATCAATATGGCGTTGCTTCTGGGAATGTCGGTATTCGCCCTGCTGACGGTGGACCGGCTGATCGATGTGTCGGTCTGGAAAATAGTATCCGGGACTTTACCGGGGCATCTGGCAGTGGGTGTCTATGGACTGATATTGTTTCTGTTTTTGCGGAAACTGTATGGTTTTCGCCGCTAGTCAGGGAGGTGTGGAGAATGAGCTGGAGAGTTATCTGGATTCCCGAACTGTTGGGAGCGGTGCTGGGAGGAATTTTTGTGTTCCGGCTGGGTATGGGAACAATGCCGAAAACGGTGTTGCATGCCTGCGAGGAATTTACCGGAATGCTGCGGGAGAGCCGAAGGTATGAAAACTGGGTCACCGGAACAGAAAAGAAATTAAGGAAAAACGGTGCAAAATTTCACTATGGGAAGAAAATTACACCGGTAAAATACCTGCTGATGCGCCTGTTTCTTTCTCTTGGCGCAGTACTGACACTGGAATCTATCGGCTGGGGATATGCACTGCTTGCGGCAATGGGACTGTATTATGTGCCGGAACTGTTATTGCTGTACCTGAACCGACAGGACAATCGTAAGATGATGCCGGATCTGCAGCTGATCTATCAGGCACTGGAGGTACAGACCTGTGCCGGAGTCTATGTAACGGATGCCTTGACGGAATGCTGCCAGAGCGTACGGACGCAGAGATTACAGCAGGCATTGATGGAACTGTCCGGAGATCTGGTCATACAGTCGGATCTGGTTACGGCTTTGTCTGACTTCCAACAGAAATTTGACAACCGTCAGATCGATGCATTGTGCATTACCCTGATCCAGGCAGGAGAGTCGGGGCAGGCGGTAGATCTGTTGAAGGACATGGGAGAGCAGTTGAAGGATATGGAACTTACGGTGCTTCAACAGCAAAAAAGTGCTCTGGACCGTAGTATTACTTTTTATCAGCTGGGAATGCTGGGGGCGGTACTGGGAATCATTTTATATGCCTGTGTGGGATATATGTTCCGGGCAGTGGTGCAATTCTGAAATACCAATAAAACAAAACAAGAAAGGGACAAAATATGAAGAATTTACAGAGAATCTGGGGAAAAGTAAAAGAACATGCCTTACGGCAGGAGCAGGGGATCGACGGGATCCTGGTCACTGTAGGTCTGTGTATTATTGCACTGTTATTGTGCGTGGTCATGAAGGACAGTCTGACAACGTTTATACAGACCATTGTAACAGCGATGCAGACCAAAGCGGCAGATATCCTGACAGGGGTATAGGATAGGAGAGAAGATGACGGAACGAGGGAAACAGCCAGGGAACATAGGAGAGCTGCTGACGATGGGCATGTGTGTGCTGGCACTGACGGTAGTGATGCTGAACTACCTGCAGAATGTGCAGCTGCTCCAGGCAAAAGAGAATGTAGGACAGCTGGCGAGGGCCTATCTGCTGAAAATGGAAACGGTAGGATATCTGGAACCGGCGGAGCAGGCACACCTCACGGCAGAACTGGAGACGGCAGGACTGACAGAGATCGATTATGAGGGAAGTACTTTGGAACCTGCAGGATATGGGGAACGCATTATCCTGCAGATTCACGGAAAGCTGGGCGGACATTATGAAATACGGGAAAAGAGAGTATCGACTGCCAAAAACTGAGAACCGGCAGGAGACAGGAAAAGCAGAAAGCGGACAGGTTTCCTGGGTGCTGGGATTGTTTCTGATACTGTTTCTGGCAATTTTGTTGTATATGCAGCTGCAACTGGCAATGTACAAGGCATCTGCACGGTATCTGGAAGATGCATTGGCACTGTCCAATCTGGCATCGGCAGTCATTGACATCCGGGAGTATGGTAGCACACATAAGGTACATATCACAGATCAGGAACAGGCGTATGCGGGATATTGTTCTGCTGTCCGTGAAAATCTGGGGTTAAATGAAAATTATGAAGCAGTAGGTCACAAGCTGATTTCCGGAAAGGTAGAGATACGAAATTACATTATCTATAATGTCACGGGAACAAAAGTGCAGGTGTGGGAACGAAACGGTGACGGAAGGATCCTGGAATGGGAAGGAACCCTGGGAGAAGTGAGGACTCCGGGGGGACAGACCATTGAGAATACCGGTGTGTACAGTGAGATCACATATCCGGTGGAAGGTTTTCTGGGAATTACAGTAACTGCTGAAAAAAGTAAGCTGGTAGATGTGGTCAGTGAATATATGGGAGAGGAAACGAATGAAAAAACGGAAGATGAGTCAGGCGTGGAAGAATAGAATCTGGAACGGAAGTATCCTGGCAGCGTTTGTGGCGGCTATGGCAGTATTTGTTTTTTTGCTGCAGACAGAAAAGAGAGTGCTTACGGAATACGAAAAAGAACAGGTATGCGTGGTAACGGCGGCAATTCCCAGGGGAGAAAAAATCTCCGCGGAAAATGCAGAGCAGTATATTACAGTCATGGAAATCGACAAAAGAATTGTGCCGGAGACTGCACTGAAAAGCACAGAGGCGGCAAGCGGAAGAATAGCGGCATATGGAGTGGAACAGGGGATGGTACTGACTACAGGCATGCTGCGGGCACTGTCGGAGATCACAGAGCAGATGCGGGAACCTGTTATAGCCGGATTCCGCGCCGAAGATCTGTACCAGGTAGTGGGAGGTGTCCTGCGTGCCGGAGACAGGATCCATATTTATTGTGTGGAACAGGAGGAAGAGGAACAAAACGGGAAACTGTTGTGGGAAAATGTGTTTGTCCAACAGGTGTTTGACCGGAATGGAGCTGCAATCGGCGGTGATGATGGGACAACTCCAGCACAGAGAGTAAATATCTATATGGAAAAAGAAAGGGTGGCGGACTTTTATGCTGCACTGGCACAGGGCTCCTTGCGTGTGGTCAAGGCAGAGGATACGGATAGGCAGGAGGAATGAGAATGCGGTATGGGAGATATCTGGCAGGATTACTCGTGCTGGGAATTGCGCTCCTGTTTTCGATACAGTCGGAAGCGGCAGCGAAAAAGACCATTTACAACAGTCCTTATGTTTCTTTCAGTCCGGATGGACGTGCATTTACAACCTGCGCAGGAGACCGGAATTATGTGTGGTATGCCCGGGATGACAGCACCACTGTGTATACGCAGATTCCTTCTTCGCTGAGAGATCCGGTAGTGGGAGAACATATTTATACAGAGAAACGGTATGGAGAAATCCCAGTGAGATATTGGAAAGTGGTCCACCGGTCGGGACAGTGTATTCATAATGGATATACCGGAAAAAACTGGCACGGGGTATCTTTTGGCAGACAAAAATGCATGCAGTATTATTATTCCGGCTGGAAAGCCTATTGTGCGGATTGCGGAGAAGCCATTGAAGAGTACAATATCTATATGAGCAGAGAAGCGGCGGCCTCGATACAGTACCTGGATCTGGGCAACGAAAGAAAACCGATGAGCTACTATTATCTCTGTCCGTTCTGCGACAATCTGGAGCAGGGGGTGGATCTGCCGGCACATAAATGTAAAAATATTTCCTGGAATCAGTATAAGGTCTGTTATCAGGCCAATACGGGAGGTGCATCTTATAACGGTTATATGGATGACAGTATCCATATGTACAACGATGCCATAGTCTACGAAGGCAAGACGGTCACTCCGGTGACACACCTGACAGAGAACAATTACAGCAGGACCGGATATTTGTTCGCGGGCTGGAACACAGAGCCAGATGGTTCAGGAACCGCTTATGCGGATAAAGCTGCAATCGAAAATCTCAGGCAGGCGGATTGGAGAGACCGGACAACCTGGACAGATAACGATCATGGTGTAGTCAATTTATATGCACAATGGGTGCGGAGTGAAAGCACCCTTGTGCTTTATGCCAATGGAGGAAAGTATGATGACCGGGAGATATTTTCTGTAACGCAGCCATATCTTGAAAGATATCTGTTGCAGGAAGAACTGGTCTGCGCACCAGATGGGTATACAGTCTGTTTTCGTGCCAATGGCGGATCGGAGATCACTCCGGTGCAGGGGAAAAATCGGTTTGTCGAATGGAAAAAGGTGCATCCGTTCCGGGGGAGTCTGGATGGAAAGCAATATATCTTTGATGCTCCGGACGGTAATGTGGACAGGCTGACGGCAGTCTATCAGCCGGAACCTGTCACATTACCGGAGACCACCAGACCCGGGTGGTCCTTTGGAGGCTGGTATTATGACTCGGAATTCCGACGGCCGGCAGGAGGAGCGGGCGACAGCATCATACCGTCCGAAAATACGACATTGTACGCGCAATGGGTGGATCTTACCCTGCTGGCGAAAGATAACTACAAGGAAAACGAAGGAAAAGGAGCGGTGGATCTGTCCTGGGAGCAGACGGATCACAACAACAAAACGTACCTTATTTATCAGAGACTGGAAGACGGTGCCTGGATGCGGATTAATAGTGCAACGGATATCAACAGCGGAGCGGCCGTTGAACTGACCGGTATTTATGAAGCAAAGACGAGGACATATAACGTGCCGTATACCGGACTCTACGTCATAAAGGCGATGGGGGCGCAGGGACAGGGCTATGGTTCCTTTCGGGGAGGATGTGGGGGAAGTGCCTCCGGAACATTCTGGCTGCAGAGGGGGGAACAGCTGACCTATGCCGTGGGTGGTCAAAACGGGTATAACAAAGGCGGCAGAGCTTCAAATTATGGAAACGGAGGAGGAATGACATCCGTGGTATCCGACCGGAAGGGAATCCTGCTGATCGCAGGAGGAGGCGGTGGAGCATCACCGGGCGGTGCAGGCGGCAAGGGTGGCAGCATGGAAAGTGTCCTCGGGCAGCAGGAAGGAGAAGCGGGTATGGCCGGAGGCGGAGCCGGATATTATGGAGGAACCGCCGGAGAGAAGATCGTGCATCACCATACGAATGACTGCTATAGAAATGCTTCTTATACACCAACATTCGGAGATTGGGAATATTTTATGTGGGGATCGAATTGCTTTGATTCCTCAGGCACAAATTCTTATCAGTATAACGGACATACCACAAGTACGGACGATGATGAGTGGAGCCGTGCCATAGTCCGGGTCGGATGGGCCAGAAACGGGAATTATCCTAAGGAACAGATGTGGAATGTTTCCGGTTATCGGGGGATTCCCACCAATGGCAATACGACATTGAATCTTTCATATTTTTGCGATGGATGGGGATCTCTGGGTGGAAATATTGTGAATACCGACTGGCTGCCGGATGAGGAGCAGCCGTCGGAATTTGTAATCCTGGATCAGAAAGGAACAAAAATTGCACAGGGAAAATTTCGGGATTATCCTTTTTATGATAAACATGGCGGCGGAGACCCGGCAGCCAGTGATTTCCGGCAGTCCCTGCATATCTCATTACCGGAAGGAACGACACATATCTACGTGCATCTGAATTTTCATTTAAGAGGAAATGTCTGGTTTACCGCGGGAATCAGCTCACTTAGTTTCAGTGGTGGGAGAACTCTTGTATGCGGTTATACGGAAGGCCAGGTCCTATTCTCGAAGCCGGCATATGGCGGAAGCAATTATGTAAATCCGGAATGTGCACTGCTATATGAAAGTGAAAGTGGAGTACGGAGTGGAGACGGGCTGTTGTGTCTGCAGTCAAAAGCAATAGGCTACCAGGAGACTTTACAGCTGAAGGGAGTCAGGGCAACTGATCTTGCGGCTCCCGGGAAAATTCCGGAGAACGTCGTAAGAGAAGCACTGGACAGTGAAAGAATAAGAATCTCGTGGACAGAGCCGGAGGATTACGGGACGGTATATTATCATAGAGCGGAATCTTATCTGACGGGCAGTACTTCCAAACTATGTGACTCCAATATCGCAAAAAACACATTGCTTAGCGGTATCAGGGGATATTATTATCTTGTGGATCAAAACAGGGATACCGTCGTAACGGACGATGCCGATTATTGTAAAGAACCCCATATGGAACTGGAGGTAAAGGATGGGGTGCAGTATCTGCATGTTGCCGCTGTGGATGTGGCGGGAAATGTAAGCGAGACCACACATATTTGTGTGGATGGAAAACAGATTCTGTGGAAGCTTCATACAAAACAGCTTAAGATAAACGAGGCAGAGGGCAATGTATATCCGGCGGCAGCGGACAAAACCTGGTATGTCCGGGCGGACGGAAAGACACCGTTCACGTTAACGAATGCATCTTATATGGAAGGTACAGCCAGACCGGACTATCAACTGAATGGGACAATATATGAAACGGTGACGGAGGACGGTGGCAGGGCGAGAAATATCATTGTCACACCGTCTGCGGAGATAACGGATGATGTGATCCGGACAGATGCGGAGGGACTGTCTTATGCGACTGAGGGGACCAATGTGCTGCAGCAACATTCCTATTCCTATACTTTGCGGTCACACCGGAACCAGGAACTTACCGGAGTACAGCAATTTGTCATAAGTGGAGACCGGAACGGACAAACGATTCGGGTGATTCCGGTAGCGGAAGCGGATCACGGAACAGATAAAATATATTCTGTATCTACGCAGGATCAGAAAAACGGGATCGCTCTGATCGCTGACGGAGAAGCTCCGGTCATCCGGGGGATGGAAATACTGGAGAACCGGGCACTGATCGATCGCAGAGACGGAGCTGTTACCATACGTGTTACTGCCACAGATGCTCTAAGTGGTGTGGATCATTTTACAATTGTTATCAGTAATACGGACAATGCTGTTTCTAAGACCTACTTTCCCGGAGAAGATGGCTGTATCGTGATTACAATCACAGAGGACGAACCGCTGTTCAGCGGGGATTTTACGGTACTGGGATATGCTTCGGATCATGTGGGGAATGAGAGCCGTATCTGTTACGGTACGACGGAATTTGCACTGGAAAGCAGTGTGAAACGTATTTTGGAGCCGCAGGAGCCGGTCTTCAAATGCGGCGAAAGCGGAATTCTTACCTTTACCACATGGGGATATGCGGACCGGGTGGAAGTCATTTTCCCGGAATGTATGACAGCACTGGATCCGACATTGAATAAAGTCTATGATTATACCGAAAGTCAGGGGTATCGTAAGACGGAAGAACTGGAATTTATGGTGCCTTTATATACTCCGGAGAACCAGACACAGGAAATCACAGTGCGGGCCTATAAAGGTGACAAGAGGCTGGAAGATCATCCGACGATCAGCGTGATCGGAGTGTCGGGAAATGTGTTGGATGAACTGCGTACCCGGTTACGGTAAGGAGGTATGAGAGCCTTGGAAATCGTGTTCCGGATACTGTGGTCGGTGGTTCTGGGAGGCCTTATCTATGGTAGTGCAATCTGGCTGCTGCGTGTGGAACTATCGGGAGACATCGAGAGGATGGAACCCGGAAAAGCGTGGCTTCTCGGGGGACTGGCCTGGATCAATGCAGTTGTGATTCTTGTTATAGGGGGAATGGATGGAAGACTTCCGGAAGAAAACAGACTGGTGATCCTAGGGGCACAGGGGATCCTGTGCTCCCTGCTGGCGGGAGGTTTGTTAGCGGCGGCCTGCATGGATGCTGTACACAGTTATGTGTATAATTATGTATGGTGGTGGTGCCTGCCATGGACAGGAATACTGCTGGGGCTTCCGGTGTCGGAAGCTTATATGGAGGATGGAGTGTGCAGGATTACTGACAGGTTTAGCATACAGCAGGCGGCAGCAATGGCATTGTTTGTACTCCTGCAGCAGATATTGTTTGCCCAAATGTACGGAAGAGCTGACTGTCATGCATTTTCTGTATGTGCGTTGGCAGGCTGCGCCTGGCAGGGGAATCTGTTGTGGTTTCTGATCCATATGTTATCGGCGTTGACATTGCTGGCTGCAGTACAGTTTTGCAGAAGAAATGTGACACCGGATGGAAAACTTCGTGTACCGAAGCCGTTTATTCCATATATAGTGGTAACCTTCTGGGTGCAGATCCCGGTAATGTTGTATTTGCAGAGTAAAGCTGCGTATATTTATGCATAAACAGTTGCACAATTTTCAAAAAGGTGCTATAGTAATCAACGTTTAAGGACGGCTGTCGTCCGTAGAAAACAGACAGGAGGATAATATTATGAAAAAAGCAATCGCAATGTTACTTGCAACTGTAATGTGTACAGCAATGTTGACCGGCTGTGGTTCTGATTCCGCAGCAAACGAGAGCTCTCAGGCTTCCGGGAGCAGTGTGGCAGAGACTGCTGCAGCAACCACTACAGAAGTAGCAGCTACTACTGAGGCCGCTGATAAGACCGAGGGTGGCGTACTGGTATTCGGTACCAACGCAGAATTACCTCCCTTTGAGTATGTAGGAGATGACGGAGAACCCGACGGGTTCGATGTAGCTCTGATCAAGGCTGTAGGCGAGAAACTGGGTATGGAAGTACAGGTAGAGAATATGGAGTTTGACTCTCTGGTTAGTTCCATTGGCAACAGAATCGACGGTGCTATCGCAGGAATGACCGTTACTGATGATCGTAAGGAGCAGGTAGATTTCTCCGATGCGTATTATGAAGCTGTACAGTTTGTGATCGTACCGGCAGATTCCGAGATCGCAGCTGCAGATGATCTGAAGAACAAGACCATCGGCTGTCAGCTGGGTACCACCGGTATGTTCCTGGCAGAGGATATCGAAGGTGCTACCGCACAGACCTACAACAGAGCAATCGATGCAGTAAACGATTTGGTAAACGGCAGAGTAGACGCTGTTATCATTGATAAGAACCCTGCAGAAGTATTTAATACCAAATTCGAGGGTAAGGTTAAGATCATCGACGGTGCTGATTTCGGCTTCGAAGCTGAGGAATACGCTATCGCACTGCCTAAGGGAAGCGAGTTGGTAGAGCAGGTAAATCAGGCACTGGCTGATCTGAAGGCTGACGGTACTTTTGATGCACTGGTAGCTGAGTACATCGGTGAATAATTTTTATACAAAATATACATGAAAAAGAAGAGAATGGCTTGTGCCATTCTCTTCTTTTTGCTATATTAAGGTAGGCAACATATACAGTTTGGCTAATCGTACACTTATACATTCACAAGAAAGGCATAGGAAATAACATGCAAAATATCTGGCAACATATTTATGCAGCCTTCATTGAAGCGGACAGATGGAAGCTTTATCTGAAAGGACTGGGAGTAACCTTAGAGGTTTCTTTTTTTGCGGCACTGCTTGGTATCCTGATCGGAACCATAGCGGCATTTTTGAAATTATCCACGAGAAAGAACGGATCGAAGACCATAGCGTCCCGGATTGCAAGTGCTTATATTGATATTATCCGCGGAACTCCTACTACGGTACAGTTGTTGATTATGTGGTCCGGCATTCTGGCTACCTGTAAGAACAGTGTGCTGATCGCCAGTCTGACATTCGGTATCAATTCCGGTGCTTATGTGGCGGAGATCGTCAGAGCAGGCATCCTGGCTGTGGACAAGGGACAAATGGAAGCGGGCAGATCACTGGGACTGAACAAATTCCAGACGATGCGATACATTATCATTCCGCAGGCATTCAAGAGCATCCTGCCGCCTCTGGGCAATGAATTTATCGTGCTGATCAAGGAGACCTCTATTGTAGGTTACGTAGGAATGAGTGACCTTACCCGTGTGGCCAACCAGATGACCTCCAAGTTGTTTGATGTATTTACACCGCTGCTTGGTATTGCCTTCATCTATTTTGTACTGACCAAGGTATTGTCCATTCTGCTTGCAAAACTGGAAAGGAGACTGCGTAAGAGTGATAATCGTTAAAGATCTGCATAAAAGCTTTGAAGATAATCAGGTATTAAAAGGGGTAAATTATCATATTCACCCCGGTGAGAAGATCGTGGTGGTAGGACCTTCCGGCTCCGGTAAGAGTACATTTTTACGCTGCCTGAATCTTTTAGAGAGACCTACCAGCGGTGAGATCTGGTTCGATGGACAGAACATCACGGATCCCAGGATCGACATCAACAAAGTTCGTCAGCATATGGGTATGGTATTTCAGCATTTTAACCTGTTCAACAATCTGACGATCATGAACAATATTACCCTTGCCCCCGTGAAATTGAAACTGATGGGTGAGGAAGAAGCAAAAGAGAATGCCCTGAAGCTGTTAAAGAGAGTTGGACTGGAGGAAAAGGCAGATGCTTATCCGGCATCTTTAAGCGGCGGTCAGAAGCAGAGAATTGCAATTGTCAGATCTCTGGCAATGAATCCCAGAGTAATGCTGTTTGATGAGCCTACTTCCGCACTGGATCCCGAAATGGTGGGAGAGGTACTTGAAGTTATGAAAGAACTGGCAGAGAGCGGTATGACCATGGTGGTCGTGACACATGAGATGGGATTTGCCAGAGAAGTGGGTACGAAGGTGCTTTTCATGGACGGTGGTAATATCGTGGAGGAGAATACTCCCCAGGAGTTCTTCACCAATCCTAAGAGCCCAAGATTACAGGAATTCTTATCCAAAGTGCTGTAGGAACAGCATCGCATGCAAAAAATGCGGGAACGGAGATCCGGAATGATCACAATATCTTTGTGTATGATTGTAAAAAATGAAGAACGGGTTCTGAAAAGGTGTCTGGACAGTGTCAGGGATCTGGTGGATGAGATCATTATTGTGGATACAGGATCCACGGATGCCACAAAGCGGATTGCAGCCGGATACACCGATAAAATATATGATCTCACATGGAACGATGACTTCAGTGCGGCGAGAAATTTTGCATTTTCCAAAGCTACGAAGGAATACATTTATTCCGCAGATGCGGATGAGGTGCTTTCGGAAGAAAACCGGCGAAGGTTTCGACTGTTAAAGGAGACACTGCTTCCGGAGATCGAGATCGTCCAGATGAAATACGGCAATCAGCTACAGAACGGCACAGTGTATAATTTTGATGAAGAATATCGTCCCAAATTATTCCGCAGACTGCGAAGCTTCGTGTGGGAAGAACCAATCCATGAAACTGTACGGCTGGAACCGGTAGTCTATGACAGCGATATAGTTATCACCCACATGCCGGAACAGAATCATGCGGGCAGGGATCTGGCAAATTTCCGCAAACAGATCGCGCAGGCAAGACTACTTTCCAGAAGACTGTACGGAATGTATGCCAGAGAACTGTTCCTGGCGGGAGAGGCACGGGACTTTCTGGAAGCGGAAGATTATTTCAGGGCAGAAGTTTCGTCCCCGGACAGAAGTGCGGATGAGATTACGGAAGGCTGTTGTGTGGTGGCCAGAGCCGCCAGACTGCGGGGAGCTGCTGTGACATTTTTCAAGTATACTTCCAAGGTGATCGCGGGGGACGGCTGTTCGGAAATCTGCTGTGAACTGGGGTATTTCTATGAAGAGACGGGAGACTTTGAGGAAGCGGCTGTCTGGTATTATAATGCAGCTTATGAAACACAGCCGGTACTGGCGCTGCGGAGTTCGGAAGAAGAACCTTTACAGGGGCTGATCCGGTGTTACGAACATCTGGGACTTCCTGCACAGGCGAGGAGCTATGCGGAAGAATTAAAACATCGACAGAATGAACAAACAGATAACTGAAAATAAATTTTTCACACGCAAATTTGTGCCTGCACAAGGGACGAAAGTCTCTGAAAGCTTGCAGGTTTTGAGAAAGGCATGGTTATTAACATGAAGTGGGAAGAAAACGTACGTAAGGTGGTTCCTTATGTGGCAGGAGAGCAGCCGAACCGCCCGAACATGATCAAGCTGAATACGAATGAGTGTCCTTATCCTCCTGCCCCGGGAGTGCGGAAGGCAGCAGAAAATATGGAGAGTGCGGCACTGCGCTTATATCCGAATTCAAATGCGCAGCCCCTGGTGGACGAGTTGGCAGCATATTATGGTGTGAAACCGGAACAGGTATTTGTAGGTGTGGGATCCGATGATGTATTATCCATGGCATTTCTGACATTTTTCAACAGCGGAAAGCCGATCCTGTTCCCGGATGTGACTTATTCCTTCTATGATGTATGGGCGGATCTGTACCGGATTCCTTATCATACCTGTGCGCTGGATGAGAACTGGCACATGAACCCTGAAGATTACAAACAGCACAACGGCGGTGTGATCTTCCCGAATCCCAATGCACCTACCGGTGTGGAGGAATCGCAGGAACTGATCGAAGAGATCCTGCAGGCCAATCCGGATGTGGTAGTGATCGTGGATGAGGCTTATGTGGACTTTGGAGGCACAAGTGCACTGCCCTTGCTTAAAAAATATGAGAATCTTCTGGTAGTACAGACTTTTTCCAAATCCAGAGCCATGGCGGGAATGCGTATCGGCTTCTGCATTGGTAATGAGAAGCTGATCCATTATCTGAATGATGTAAAATTCTCCTTTAACTCCTATACCATGAACCTGCCTTCACAGGTCATGGGTGTGGAAGCGGTAAGAGATGACGCTTATTTCAAGGCCACCACGGCAAAGATCGCAGCTACCAGAGAGCGGATCAAGAAGGAACTGAACGAGCTGGGCTTTACTTTCCCGGATTCGAAAGCAAACTTTATATTTGCTTCTCATAAGGAAGTTCCCGCGGAAGAACTGTTCCGGGCTCTCCGTGAGGCCGACATCTATGTCAGACACTGGAATAAACCGAGAATTGCCAACTCCCTGCGTATTACAGTCGGCACGGATGAGGAAATGGACCGATTGATCGCTTTTTTGAAAAATTATCTGGAAAAGCGGGCATAAATAAATTAAAAGAATTGGAGTAAACACATGTTAAAAAAATATTTGATGATTTTCCTGGTATCTATGGTTCCTCTGATCGAGCTGAGAGGTGCTGTCCCTATTGCGGTTGGAATGAATCTTCCTTTGCTTCCCAGCTATATTATCTGTATTCTGGGAAATATGCTGCCGGTACCTATTATCTTCTTTTTTGCAAGAAAAGTACTGGAATGGGGTGCGGACAAGCCGGTCATAGGCAAGTTCTTTACCTTCTGCCTGGAAAAAGGACATAAAGGCGGACAAAAGCTGCAGGAAAAAGCGGGCAGAGGCCTGTTCGTGGCGCTGTTGTTGTTCGTGGGTATTCCCCTTCCCGGAACCGGTGCGTGGACCGGAACACTGGCAGCAAGTTTGTTAGACATGGATTTCAAGTCCAGTGTCATTGCAGTAATGTGCGGTGTGGTTCTGGCAGGCGTGATCATGGGATTGCTCAGCATGGGAGTATTCGGCGCATTGGGGACTATTTTCTAAAAAAACTGGAGATGCTGCAATTATGGAGAATACGGAAGAAATCTATACAGACTTTGCAAGAGTATATGACGAACTGATGGATAATACACCCTATGAAATGTGGTGCAATCGTCTGGATCAGCTGATTGCGTCCTATGGTGTATCCAGACCCACGCGGGACGCGGAAGGAATTCTGGATTCCGAGCGGAATCTGGTGGTGGATCTGGGCTGCGGCACCGGCACTTTGACAGAACTGTTATACCAAAAAGGGTATGATTGCATCGGCGTGGACAATTCTGAAGAGATGCTGGGCATTGCCATGGAGAAAAAGGTGGAGAGCGGTTCGGAGATCCTCTATCTGCATCAGGATATGCGGGAACTGGATCTGTATTCTACTGTTGGTACGGTGATCAGCGTCTGTGATTCCGTCAATTATATTTTGGAAGAAGAGGAACTTTTGCAGGTATTCCGGCTGGTGAACAATTATCTCTACCCCGGTGGCATTTTTATCTTTGATTTTAATACAGATTATAAATACCGGGAAGTCATCGGCAATACGACGATTGCGGAGAACCGGGAGGATTGCAGTTTTATCTGGGAAAATTATTATGATCCGGAAGAAGAGATCAACGAGTATGATCTGACAATCTTCGTCCAGGAAGAGGGTGATACCTTCCACAGATTTACCGAGACCCATTTGCAGAGGGGTTATACCGTAGGACAGATGAGGACACTGGTGGAACAGTCCGGACTGAAGATTCTGGAGATCATGGATTCCGATACCGGTGAGGCGGTAACGGAGACCAGTGAAAGAGTATATATCGTAGCAAAAGAGCAGCAGAAAGAGTTGTAGACAGAAAGGTACGTGGAATAAATGAAAGATTATATGGTACGTGCAACTGCAGCAAATGCGCAGATCCGTGCGTTCGCATGTACGACGAGAGAGACGGTGGAGACTGCAAGAGTATCTCACAATACCAGTCCTGTGGTAACGGCGGCACTGGGGAGATTACTCAGCGCAGGGGCCATGATGGGAAGCATGTTAAAGGGCGATGATGAACTGATCACACTGCAGATCAAAGGAGATGGTCCGATTGGCGGACTGACAGTTACAGCAGATATGAACGGTCATGTAAAGGGCTATGCCAATGTGCCCGATGTGATCCTGTCAGCCAATGCCCAGGGAAAACTGGATGTGGGCGGTGCCGTAGGTGCAGGTGTTTTAAGCGTGATCCGCGATATGGGACTGAAGGATCCTTACGTGGGACAGACAGAGCTGCAGACCGGCGAGATTGCAGAGGATCTGACCTATTATTTTGCGGTATCCGAACAGGTACCTTCCGTGGTAGGACTTGGGGTATTGATGAACAGAGACAATACCGTGAGACAGGCAGGCGGTTTCATTGTACAGCTGATGCCCTTTGCGGAAGAGGAAATGATCAGCAAACTGGAAGAGAATATCAAGAATCTTTCTTCCGTTACTACTATGCTGGATGCCGGCAAGACTCCGGAGGGAATGCTGGAAGTACTGCTTTCCGGAATGGATCTGGAGATCACCGATACACTTCCTGTGGAATTTGCCTGCAATTGCAGCAAGGACAGAGTGAGAAAAGCACTGATCAGCATTGGCAGAGAAGAATTGCAGTCCATGATCGATGATGGAGAGACCATCGAAGTGAACTGCCACTTCTGTAATAAAAACTATAATTTTACCGTGGATGAATTGAAACAGATGATCCAGTAATGTATACAGTAAAGCGAGGAAGCTTATGAAACAGGGATTTGTCAAGGTAGCATCCGCCACACCCAGGATCCGGGTGGCGGATCCGGTCTATAATGCGCAGGTAATCTGTGAACAGGCAAAAGAAGCGGCGGAGCATGGAGCAAAGATCGTAGTGTTTCCGGAATTATGTATTACCGGATACACCTGTAACGATCTTTTTTTGCAAGAACTTTTGTTGGAAAAAGCAAAAGAAGCATTACTTACGATTGCAGAAGAGACCGGACAGTTGGAAACGTTATTTCTGGTGGGACTTCCCGTGGACAAGGACGGCCGTCTGTACAATGTGGCTGCGGTATTGTACCGGGGCAGGATACTGGGAATGATTCCTAAGAAAAATATCCCTATGTATGCGGAGTTCTATGAAGGCAGACATTTCACACCGGGAGAGGAAACGGTGACGGAATATCGTCTAGGAAAACAGGTGATTCCTTTCGGATCCAACCTGTTGTTCCGGTGTGAGGAACTTCCGGAGCTGGTATTGGGATGTGAGCTCTGCGAAGATCTGTGGGTGGCAGAGCCGCCTTCTACCTCGCATGCACTGATGGGAGCTACAGTCATTGCGAATCTGTCGGCCTCCAATGAGACGGTTTCCAAGGATGATTATCGTACCCTTCTGATAAAAGCTTCCAGTGCAAGACTTCTGTGCGGTTATATCTATACCTCTGCCGGAGAAGGGGAATCCACGCAGGATCTGGTATTCGGAGGACATGATCTGATCGCAGAGAACGGAACACTGTTGGTACAGTCCGCTCGTTTTACTACGGGAATTCTTTACACAGATCTGGATGTATTAAAAATAAGCAGTGAGCGCAGGCGAATGGGTACCTTCGGAAAGAGACCGATGAAGCCCTATCTTACAGTTCCTTTTTCCATGCAGCTGACTGGGACAAAACTGGACCGGAAGTTCGCTGCACACCCGTTTGTACCGGAGGACATGGTAGAACGCAACCGCAGATGTGAAGATATTTTATCCATTCAGGCTTTCGGCCTGAAAAAGAGATATGAGCATATCGGATGTAAGACAGCGGTTCTGGGTATTTCAGGAGGACTGGATTCCACACTGGCACTTTTAGTGACAGTGCGCACTTTTGATCTGTTGGGACTTCCGAGGTCGGGGATCATTGCAGTGACCATGCCCTGTTTCGGAACAACAGACCGGACTTATGAGAATGCCTGTCTGTTGGCGAAGACGCTGGGAACTACATTGCGGGAGGTGGATATCCGGGAATCGGTCACCAGACATTTTACGGATATCGGTCAGGATATGGAGTGCCATGATGTCACCTATGAGAACGGACAGGCCAGAGAGCGTACCCAGGTGCTCATGGATATTGCCAACAAGGAAAATGCTCTGGTCATCGGCACGGGAGATATGTCGGAACTGGCCTTAGGGTGGGCTACCTATAACGGAGATCATATGTCCATGTATGGCGTCAATGCCGGAGTGCCCAAAACACTGGTGAGACATCTGGTGGCCTATTATGCCGATACCTGTAATAATGCAGAGCTTACCGCAGTCCTAAAGGACGTGCTGGATACGCCGGTGAGCCCGGAACTGCTTCCACCGGTGGAGGGGAACATTGCACAGAAGACGGAAGATCTGGTAGGTCCTTACGAACTGCATGACTTTTTCCTGTATTATATGCTGCGGTGCGGTTATGCACCGGACAAGGTCTACCGGATCGCGAGAGAGACCTTTGAAGGAAAATATGACGATCCGACGATCCGCAAGTGGCTGAAGAATTTTTACCGGAGATTTTTCACACAGCAGTTTAAGCGTTCCTGCCTGCCGGACGGACCGAAAGTGGGAAGTGTGGCATTGTCACCCAGAGGTGATCTACGGATGCCGTCCGATGCCTGTGCCAGGATCTGGCTGGATCAATTGGAAGAAATATAAAAATATTGTTAAAAATTCGTCGAAATTCTTAATTTTCTGTTTTTTACTTGAAATGGAAAACGGGAAATCGTATATTATAGCTGTACCAATTTTGGAGGACGCGTGGAGGAATAAATATGACTAAGGCGGAGATTTTAAAGAAAGAAATTTTGAGACAGTATCGTAGTGTCAGACAGTTTGCCATGGAGATGAACATTCCCTACAGCACACTGGTGACTGCATTGGAGCGCGGGATTGAAGGGATGGCGTACGGAAC
>ERZ826051.1602-NODE-1602-length-20055-cov-8.847500_pt1 | contig 20055 bp, 15 predicted proteins | sample MGYA00519928_ERZ826051 | MGnify/ENA primary metagenome ERZ826051 (study PRJEB31778, sample SAMEA3449219) | human gut metagenome | biome: human gut; feature: human-associated habitat; material: faeces | place: United Kingdom | collected 2010/2012 ...
TTTATATGGGGCTTTATTTGCCGGTGGGCTGATGCTGTTGATATTTTTGCTGAGCCGCGGTGGAATGGGTGCTGGCGATGTTAAGCTCAGTTTTGTTTTAGGCGTTTGGCTTGGGTTTAAGGCGAGTATCGTTTGTCTGATGCTGGCTTTTGTTTTTGGGGGGATAATCGGGGTGCTGCTGCTGGCTTCCGGTATCAAGCAGCGTAAAGATCCGATTCCGTTTGGACCGTTTTTATGTATCGGAGCTTATATTGCGCTTTTGTTTTCTCCATATTTAATTTATTTTTACTGGAATTTGTTTGTATGAGTTTATGAATTTATGATATAATTTATAAAATATAGTATTAAAACTGATTTTATTTATACGAATCAAGGAGGTCTGCGCAAGTGAATGTGCAAGCCATCGTAAAAAGAATGTTTCACACAAAGCCGTCAAAAATAGTTGGCGTCGATATCGGCACCGGAAGTATAAAAATGGTGCAGATAGAAACAGGCAGTAAGCCTGTAGTTAGTTGTTTTGCTGTAGCAGAGCTGCCACTGGAGCTTATCAATAACGGATTTGTCCGTAACAGTGATGCGATGATAAGCTTTATTAAAGGCTTGGTGGCAAAATATGATTTTAATGCCAGGCATGCGGTTTTTACTGTAGGCGGTCGTAATGCTTTTGTACGTGAGATCGATATGCCGGAAATGCCTGACGAAGAAATGAAACAGTCTGTAGCTTGGGATTCCAGTCAGTATGTTCCTTATGAAGCTGATACTTATTATGTGGATTCGGCTAAATTTGGTGCATATACTAATGAAGGTCTGCAGCCTGTGCTTTTGGTTGCTTCACCTAAGGATGTTATTGATTCACTGCTGGAAATCAGTGATGCGCTGGCCTGGCATACTATTGGTATCGATATCGAAGTTTTGTCTGCTTATAGAACCTTGCCCAGGCAGTTGGAAAACTTCGTTTTGCTTGATATAGGGCGTTCATATTCGATGCTGACTATTTTTCAGAACGGTGCTCCTGTTGCGCAGCGCAGTATTCCCCAGGGAGGGCAGATGTTTAATGCCGCTATTGCTAATGGTGCTGGCGTTGACCTGACGGCTGCTGAAAAGATCAAACTGGAAGATGAGCTGCTTTTGAGCAGCCTGGAAACAGATAAAACTAAATTTGCAGAATTTTTCAACGAGGTTGAAAATCTGGGACGTGAAGTACGCAGAACCTGTGAATATTATTTGATCAATAAAAAGGATGCAAGATTTACGCATCTGGTTTTGGCAGGCGGCGGTGCAAATATGGCCGGATTGTCCGAATTTTTGAGCGAAGGTATGGAAATGAAGGTTGTCGTTAACGATCTGCGTCAAGCAGTTACTTTTGCAGATAAACTTGATCAGAGAGAACTGAAAAAATATCTGGGAGCGCTGACTGTTGCAATAGGCGCTGCTTTGTACGGAGGGGAAGCAGATGATTAGAATCAATCTTTTACCTGAGTACAGGCGCAAAAGTGAGTTTCCTACATGGAAACTTTATCGTATTATAGCTTATGTATTTTTAGGACTGAGCATTTTACTGTGGGGTTACCATTTGGCAATGTTCAAGTATACTGAAAGTAAGCTCAGCGATGTGAATGAAGGTATCGTTTCAATGAAAGTCTGGCAGGAGCGTTTTGATAAAGCTCAGCAGCAGAATGCGGAAGTAAATAAACGCAATACTATCGTACGCAATCTTTCTAAAGACCGCATCGTATGGAGCCGTTCCCTTGCTGAACTGGGCAATGTTACACCCTACGGCTGCTGGCTGACAAGTGTTAAACAGGGCAATAAGCCAGATCAGATGAGCATTGCCGGTAAAGCCATGAAAATGGACGATATTGTTAAATTCATCAGTCTTTTACAGGCACGGCCTGATATTGCCAATGTGCAGCTGATTTCTGCTGATGAAAGCAACAATAATAACAGCAGTACTGCTGGCGTTATTGATTTTACTTTGGAAATTCAGAGAAGTGGGGTGAAGAAGTGAAATTAGAAATGCCTGACAGCAATATGTCAGAAAACAGTAAATATTCGTTGTTATTGTTAGGTTCGGTACTGCTGCTTGTTTTTGTAGTTCTGTATATCATGCAGCCGCTGCGTGAAGACATTCAGAAAAATGAGCAGGAATTGACACAGGCGCAGCAGCGTTTAGCCAGTTATCAGACATTTGCTGAACAGAATAAGGATTATAATGCTTTTGCAGCGAAGCAGGAAGGCTACCTTGCTGAAGCTAAGAAGCTGTTGCCTGATATAGTAACTGTGCCTGAATTAGTACAGGAATATTCTAACCTTTCAAAGGAATGCGGAATTCAGTTCAAAAGTGTTAAGCCTCCGAGTGGCAATTTAAAACAGGTAAATGGAGCTTACGAAGTACCGCTCAATATTTCTATCAGCGGCAACTATTATAAAATGGTCGAGTTTTTGCAGAAGGTAGAAAACGGTACGAGGTTTGCAAAATTGAACAAAACCAGTGTTAATACCGTTAAAGAAAATGATGCTTCGGGAAATCTGGATATGACGGCTGAATTTACCGTTTATTCGCTGAAGGACGCCTTAGGGAAAATGAATACTGGCGCCGCTGGTGAAAAGACCGGCCTGGATCGCGTAAAAGAACGTGACGCAGCTAATATGGCGGCAATAGACGAAGCAAAAAAATAGAGTAAACGTTATATTATTAGACCCTTGTTGTTTTTCTGCAGCAGGGGTCTTTTTATGCTGCATGGCATAACCGTTGAAAAGACTGTGAAAGCGCTGCTTCAGCCTGCAATTTTCTTGCTATTCTATATGGAAAAGTTGTATAATTAAAATATCTGTTATTATAAATAAAAATACCTTTATTTCGATAAATTGAGGAGTAAAAAAATGATTTGGCAGAATACAAAAGTTCGTATTGCAATTATCGCATCCCTGGTTCTTTTAGCAATTATTGCTTATCGTATTTATGGTAATATCCAGGCTAACAACGAGCGTGCGAACCGTGTTTCGCAAGGGCAGAATATTGCGGTGGCCACATCTTTCCCGCAGCGTCAGAGGATTACTCCTGTTATGCGTTTTGCGGGCAGCCTTGATCCTGTTTGGCAGGCCGACGTGGCAGCTAAAATAGATGGCAGGGTAGAGAAGGTTTATGTTAATGAAGGTGACAAGGTCACAGCTGGCACTGTGCTGGCTCATTTAGAGCAGACAGAACAGACGGCTAATTTGTTATCGGCGAAGGGTTCTTTGATGGATGCCCAAACGACTTTGGAAAGAGCTGAACGCGAGCTGCAGCGCTATCAGGCATTATATGAAAAGGGCGCTGTTTCGGAGCAGACAGTAGATAATTACCGTTTTGCCAGAAACAATGCGCAGGGCAAGCTTTCGGAAGCTCAGGGCGTGTGGGACAATATGCAGGACAAGCTGAGCGGAGCCAGTGTAACTGCGCCGCAGGACGGTATTATTTCTAAACGTTATTATCAGGAAGGTTATTATGCTAAAGTTGGCACAGCGCTGTTTAATATTGCCGATATTTCTGAATTGACTGCTAAAATAAATATCCCGGAAGGTCAGATCAGCAATATTGCTGTTGGCGGATTGGCTGATATTACTGTGCCCGCATATCCTGATGATAAATTCAGCGGTATGATCACACGTATCTCGCCGGTAGCAGATATGCCGGCAAGGACCTTTGCTGCTGAGGTGACAGTGGACAACAGTGCCGGTAAATTACGCGGCGGTATTTATGCCAATGTTGTCATTACAGCCGAGCCGAAAGAGAATGCATTAGTTATTCCTATGAGCGCTATTGTAATGCGTGAAGATCAGCGTACGGTTTTTGTTGTTGATGATGATGGTGTCGTCAGCCGCAGAGTTTTAACAATAGGTTTTGTCAATGATAATATGGTAGAAATTTTAGATGGTTTGAGTGATGGCGACCGGATCGTTACCGGCGGTCAGAATAAATTGCGTGAAGGCAGTAAGATCAAATTAGAAGGACAGGGTGCTAAATAAAATGATAGGCACATTTATACGCAGACCTGTTTTTACGACGATGTTTGTACTGCTTTTAGTAGTATTCGGCATTAAGTCGTATCCTAATTTGGGTGTCGATTTGTATCCTGACGTTGAACTGCCTCTGGTAAGTGTTACTGTTACCTATACAGGCGCTTCACCTGAGGAAATGGAAACTCTGATCACCAGACCTATTGAAGATCGCGTCAGCCAGGTTGCAGGTATTAAAACCCTGTCGTCAACTGTACGCGAAGGTTATTCGCAGACGACGCTGGAATTTGAGCTGGGTGTTGACCCGCGCGAGATGGCCAGTGAGGTGCGTGAAAAGGTTGCGTCGGTACGCCGGCGTTTGCCTGATGACATCGACGAGCCGGTTGTACAGCGTTTTGATATTTCGTCACAGTCGATAGCGGCATTTACTTTTGCTTCTGATTCGCGCAGCCGTGAAGAAACCCGTAAGATAGTTGAAGACGTTGTTAAAGAAGAGCTGCAGCGTGTCGAAGGCGTGTCCGAAGTATCTGTTGTCGGCGCCAGCCTGCGTGCGATCAAACTGATCGCCGATCCTGAGAAACTGAACAGTTATAATATTTCCTTTCAGACGATCTTAGATAAGGTCAACAGTGAAAATATCAATACTCCTGGCGGTAAGGCCCGTTATAACGATATGGAAATAACAGTCCGTACGTTAGGCAAATATAAAAATATCGACGATATTAAAAACATCGTTATTGCCAATCAGGATGGTCGCCCGATCCAGCTTTCAGATGTTGTGAAGGTTGTTGACAGCTGGGAAGACGAAGACACCTATTCTCGTTCTAATAAAGTACCCAGCGTTATGGTCTTGGTAAGGAAGCAGTCTAAGACCAATACTGTAGATGTTGTTGACGGTGTCAACGCTTCTATGGAACAAATGATGGAAAATGATTTGCCTAAGGATATCAAGGTCGATGTCGTACGCGATCAGTCTGCTTATATCCGCGAGAATGTTGCCGATGTCGCCGAACTCGATCTGGATGTCGTACTCGTCCCGCAGGATGTCGTAGACCTCGATGCCGGCAAGGCCGATGTCCAGCGTGTGGACGCTGAGCTTGGTGGTGTCAAAGTCAAAGACAGAGTTGCCGTTGCACAGTTCCTTGCCAAAGGCATAGTAGCCGCCCACGGCGTTGATCTCCTCCCGGGCATACTCGGCCATATCCGCCACCTGATGGAACACCTGCCGCCCCCGCAGGGCAAGGTTGCGGCGGGAGATGTCCAGACTGGACATGAGCAGATAGCTGCCGGAGGTGGTCTGGGTCAGGTTGATGATCTGCCGCACATAGCCCTGATGCACATTGGGCCCGATGAGCAGCAGGCTGCTCTGGGTCAGGCTGCCGCCGCTCTTGTGCATGGAGACCGAGGCCATATCGGCCCCCGCTGCCATGGCGGAAACGGGCAGGCCGTTGCCAAAGTAAAAGTGAGTGCCGTGGGCCTCGTCGGCCAGGCAGAGCATCCCGGCCTCGTGGGCCATCTTCACGATGGCGCGCAGGTCGGAACAGATGCCGTAGTAGGTGGGGTTGTTCACCAGAACGGCCACGGCGTTGGGGTGCTCCTTGATGGCCTTGGCCACCTGCTCCCGCTTCATGCCCAGCGAGATGCCCAGCCGCTTGTCCACCTCGGGATTTACATAGACAGGGACCGCGCCGCAGAGCACCAGCGCGTTCAGCACACTGCGGTGCACGTTGCGGGGCAGGATGATCTCATCGCCCCGCTTGCAGGCCGTCAGCACCATGCTCTGCACAGAGCTGGTGGTGCCGCCCACCATTAAAAAGGCGTGGGCTGCGCCAAAGGCATCGGCGGCCAGCTCCTCGGCCTCCCGGATGACCGATACCGGGTGGCAGAGATTATCCAGCGGCTTCATGCTGTTCACGTCCACACCCACGCACTGCTGGCCCAGAAAGGCCGTCAGTTCCGGGTTGCCGCGGCCCCGCTTGTGGCCGGGTACATCAAAAGGTACCACACGCATCTGCCGGAACTGCTCCAGCGCCTCATAAATGGGCGCGCGGCGCTGATCCAGCCGGAACCGTGTACGGTTCTCACTCATCTTTTCTCCTCCGTCCCTGGTTCCGGCGCAGCAAAAAAGCGCAGGCCCACCACACTGGTGCAGACCTGCGCTTGAAAAAGCGTTCTGAACATGCAGACAAAGCCCCCGGTGACACTGGGGAAAACCTCCGCATGGTTCGAAAAGACGGGATGACGAGAGTCTATATAGCAATTACACTTTTACTACTCTTATTGACCGTTTCACAAGTCTGCGCACGTTCTGCGCAATTTCATGGCTGTAAAGGAACCAACTTATAAAATTTGAGCTTTCAACTCAATCAATAATGGCAGCTTGCGCCGCCGGTCGGCAGTGGACCCGGCTGTCCGTATGGCCTTAGCCCCGATGGGCGGTCCCAGGTAATTTGCTTTGAAAAGACTCTGACACGCTTTGTCTCTCAAAATCGATGATATCTTATCATGCTATGAGGGTGGTGTCAATACTTTTTGGGAAAATAAAGCGGAAAATGGGCAAGCGGATCGCATTATGACAAGGACACTGTAAAGACATGGTAAAAGTGTGGCAAAACACTTTGCACAGACACGGCAAAACGCTTTTGCTTGACAAATGAAAGAAATTCTACTATACTGATTCTTACCGGTGCGCCATCGCCAAGCGGTAAGGCAGGGGACTTTGACTCCCCCATCGTAGGTTCGACTCCTGCTGGCGCAACTGAAAAAGAACCCGCAGGGGGCCTGAGCGACAGGTTCCCTGCGGGTTTTCTTTTTGTGAAAAGGAGGTTGTTTGTGTGAACGAAGAGAATTCTCTGCTGACCGGGGCAGTGCGGCCCGCGTTGCTGCGGTACGCGCTGCCCATTATCCTGAGCATGGTGGCAACACAGTTTTACGCCGTGGCCGATACCATGATCATCGGCCTGCGGCTGGATGCCGATGCGCTGGCGGCAGTGTCCAACGCTTCCACGGTGCTGATGATCTTTCTGTTTATCTCCGGCGGCATGGAGCTGGGCGGCGGCCTGCTGGTGGCGGCGGGCAAGCCCACTGCCACAAAGCATGAGATGACAGAGCTGCTGTACAACCTGCTGTTCGTGGATGAGGTCATCGCCCTGTTGACCACGGCAGTGGGCTTTGTGACCCTGCCGGCCCTGCTGCGGCTGATCAACACGCCTGCGGAGATCCTGGATACCGCTGTGCTCTATGGGCGCATCTATCTGATGGGGCTGCCATTTCTGATGCCCTACGATCTGAGCAAAGAGTGTGTCATGGGCTGCGGCGATTCCAAAACGCCGCTCAAGGTCATTGTGGCGACCAGCGTGATGAACATTGTGCTTGACCTTGTTCTGGTGGGGCCCTTCGGGGTGGCCGGTGCGGCGGCTGCCACAGCGGCGGCGCAGGTGGCAGGCGCGGTCTACATGGTGGCGTTTCTGCGCCGCACCCAGATGGACGCGGCCTTCTCGCCCCGGATGCTCAAGGCGCGCTATGCCAGGGATATCTTCCGGCTGTCGGCCCCCAACAGTGTCCAGCAGGCCAGCGGCACCATCATCACCACGGTCAAGCAGGGGCTGCTGGGCGGTCTGGGTGTGGAAGCCATTGCAGGTTTCTCCTGCGCAGGCAAGCTGTCCAGCCTGTTGATGATGCCGGTGTTCGGCTTTGTGCAGTCCACAGTGTTCTTTATTGCGCAAAACACAGCCGCCCTTCAGCCGGGCCGTGTGAAAGAGGGCCTGCGGGAAGGGCGGCGGATCTTGTTGGTGTATTCGCTTGGAGTGGTGGCGGTCTGCATCGGTCTGCGGGGGCCGCTGCTCCGGCTCTTTACCACCGACCCGGCAGCAGCCAGCTATGGCTGCACCATGCTGGCTTTTGAATCGGTGACCTGCCTGTTTGTGGCACAGAAGCATCTGTTCGAGGCCCGCCTGCGCGGGGCCCAGAAGATGGGACTGTATCTGGCCTCCAGCCTGGGGCAGATCGCCCTGAACCTGCTGGCCTGTGTGATCCTGGTGCCCCGCATCGGTTTTGCAGGCTTCTGGATGTCCAGCTGGATCAGCGCACCCATCGGAATGCTGCTGGCAGCGGTGCTGGCGAACCTCTCAGGTGCTTCGCACCAGCTTCCCTAATAGAAGAGGTGGCATCCCGCAGGGATGACGGAGAGGCTCAGCCGATCACCTCATACTGAAAATACTCGCACTTGACCTTGCTGCCCACCTCGATCTCGGGCGGCAGCAGGGCCAGCGCAACGGGGTTCAGCTCGTCGCTTTCAATGTCGGTGCGGCGCAGGTTGACATAATCGCCGTCAAAGCTGACGACCTCGTAATACCAGGGGCCCATAGGATACCTTCTTTCATTTGAGCTTTTCTTTGAGCTGTCGCTTTTTGGAGCGGCGGCTTTTTTAATGCTTCCGTTTTTTCTTTTCGTCCCAGGCAAAGTACCCGGTGTAGAGCAGGAACACGGGCAGGGCGGCAAGGGTGACAGTCCGGCTCAGGCGGATGCCGTCCGGCTGATAGACAAAGTCGATGGTGACTGTTCCGGCGGGGCAGAGGACGGCCATCAGGCCCTCGTCCACCCGCAGGATCTCGGTCTCCTGCCCGTCCACATAGGCCGTAAAGCCGTCATCGTAGGGCACGGAGAAGAACATCAGGTTGGTCCTGTCCAGCGTGGCTTCAGCGTGGAAGCCTGCGCTGTTCATCTCAAAGGCGGTGCAGGCAGAGGCCCGGCGGTCGGCGCAGTCCTGAGTGTAGCGGGTGTAGGTCAGGTCGTTGAGCTCTGCCGTGGGCAGGGGCGTGAGGTACTGCCCGTAGGCCACCGCATCCTCCTCAGTGAGCACCAGTGCCCGCATGAGCAGGTTGGAGCGGGTGGGAGTCACGGTATCCTCGTACTGGGCCTCGGTGAGGTAGTAATCGTAGGTGAAGCCCATGGGAACGTAGTTCTGATTCTCGTAGAGAACATAGCCGTCCAGGGTATCGTAATACGTCCAGCCCTCATCGGCCTCAGCGTGGAACTGCTTCTGATGCGCAAGTGTGGTCAGCAGGTATCTGACGCTGAGCAGGCCGCGCAGGGCGTAGTTGGAGAGCTCGGGCTGACTGCGCACATCCCGCTTGACCCCCAGTGCCGGATAGAAGCTGAGGATGCTGGGGGCAGCGGTGCTGCCGAAATACTGCAGGCAGCTCTTGTCCAGCCACAGGCCCAGATTGTCGTGGGTCTTGTAGGTGTCAATGCGCCAGTCGCCCTCGGGCAGATCCTCCTTCAGGGCCAGCGCGTTGATATACTGCTCCACAAGGTCACTGTCGGTGTTCCACTGGCCGAACTTGCCAATGCCGATGTGGACGATGCCGAACAGGCAGCTGAACGCCAGCACACCGGCCAGCAGGCGGCGGGCAAAGACCCTGCGCTGCTGCCAGCGCCTGCAGATGCAATGGTAGACGGCCAGCCCGCCCAGACCAAAGGCAAGCACGGCGCAGTACTGGCCCGGATTCTGCAGCACGCCCAGGCTCCACTCCTTGGTGGTGGCATCCTGCACGGGCACCAGTGCAAAGGCCAGCGTGGCGATCATCACAAAGGCAATGCTCCGGGCGGGGCGGGCGAGGTCGAGGCTGGGGTCCTCCCATGCGCTCACCGTCATGGCCGCAAGGATGAGCACCGGCATATAGAACCACCGGGCATAGTAGCTGGAATTGAGGGCATAGAACGCGCTGTTCAGGATGGGCACCAGCGCAAATACCATGCAGACGGCAATGATCCGCTTTTTGCTGTCGCCCTGCCGGGCACGCCAGTAGGCCACCACACCGGTCAGACTGCACAGGGGCAGATAGGCTGTCATGCTGGTCCATTTGATGATGCCCTCAGACCAGATGGAGGTCATATAGGGGGAATCCGGGGGCAGCACCCAGCTCAGCAGAATGGCCAGATACTGCTGGGGCTTGGAATAGGTCAGAAAGCCCCAGCCGGAGGAAAGATCGATGGTGCGCGGGTTCTGCAGCACGCTGAGGACGGTGGGCCAGAGCACCACAAAGCCCAGTGCCACGCCCAGCAGGCTCTCAAAGGCCAGCTGACCGAAGAGGCGGGGTGTGAGCCGAAACTCCCCGGCGGAGAGCTTGCAGACGAAGTAGATGACAAGGAAGAGCACCTGCCCCACAAAGAAAAAGTAGTTGTTGAGCAGGTTCACCGCCACCCAGAAGGCGAACCATCCGTGGCGGTGCTCGTAAATGGTCTCATCCAGTGCCCAGAGCATCCAGGGGAAGAGGGCCAGCACATCGATGAAGTGGTTGAAGAAGATGTTGTACAGCCCCCAGCCCGAAAAGGCGTAGAGGGCCGCACCCAGCACCGCAAAGTTCGGGTCTTTGACGTAGCGGCGCAGGTACAGATACGCGCCGCCGCCCGCCACCGCGAACTTGAGCACCAGCAGCGGCACCATGAGGTAGGGGAGCCAGTTCTGCGGGAAGAGCAGGGAAAACCAGAAGAAGGGGGAGCCGTACAGGTAGAACGAATAGGCGTTCATGGTTCCGCTGCCCAGGTCAGTTGCCCAGGAAAAGGTGTTCTTCACGCCTTCGTATCCGGCAGGGTAGCCTGCCCCCTTGAGAAAGCCGTTCATGTAGCGGTAAAAGCTGATCTGCTGGCTGTTGAAATCGCCTGCATAGTGGAAAAAGCCGCCGTCCAGCAGATAGAACGGCAGGAAGATGAGGGCGGCTGTCAGGGCGCAGAGCCCCACGGTGAGCCAGAACTTGTCCTGCTTCTGCCCCAGCATCCGGGGCGAAGAATGAAATGCAGTCATGCGTCAGTCCTCTTTTCAGTATCGGAAATTTCCCGCTTACGGGAACGGCACCTCGCGGGTGTCATCGGGGTCCTGCGCGGCCCTGCGCTGCTGCTCGAACACCGCGTCGATGAGGGTGTCGAGGTCAGAAAGGCGGCTCAGCTCACAGCAGTAGCGCCGCAGGCTGGCGGCCCCCTTCAGGCCCTTCATGTAGTGCATGGTCTGGGCCCGGGCCTGGGGCATGGCAACGAACTCGCCCTTCTGCTCCACCATCTCCTCCACCTGCCGGCGCAGGGCGTTCATCCGGGCCTGCAGGTTCGGCTCCTTGGGGGCGGGCAGGCCTTCCAGCGCGGCGTTCACCCGCTCAAAGAGCCAGGGGTCGCCCAGAGCAGCCCGGGCGATCATCACGCCGTCGCAGCCGGTCTCCTCCACCATCCGCACAGCATCCTCGGCGGTGCGGATATCGCCGTTTCCCAGCACGGGAACGTGGACAGCATCCTTCACCGCCGCAATGATGGACGGGTCGATGCCCGGGGTGTACATCTGCTCCCGGGTGCGGGCGTGGACGGCGATGAGCACCGCGCCCGCCTGCTCACAGGCTTTGGCGCATTCCACGGCCGTGACGTGCTCCGCGTCCCAGCCCTTGCGCATCTTCACGGTGACGGGGCGGGAGGTGTTTTTGACCACTTCTTCCACAATACGGCCGCAGCGGTCGGGGTCAAGCATCAGCTTGCTGCCCGCCCCGCCCGAGACGATCTTGGGGGCCGGGCAGCCCATGTTGATGTCCAGAAAATCGAACGCGTACTGCTCCACGGCGGCAGCGGCCTGGCCCATGATCTCGGGCACTTCGCCAAAGATCTGCACGCCGTAGGGGGCACCGTTGGGTTCGGCCTTGAGCAGGCTGACGGTTTTGTGGTCGCCGTATACCAGCGCCCGGCTGGACACCATCTCACTGACGGTAAAACCGGCTCCGTGCTGGGCCATCAGCCGCCGGGCCGGGGCATCGGTAAAGCCCGCCATGGGGCCGAACACTGCCCGGTGGGGCAGGGAGATCTCCCTGATCTTCAAAGGGGTGTTGAAAGGTTCCATGATACTCCTTAGCGCTATCTGATTTAGTTGATAACATGATAAAATTTGGATTATAAGTATACCATATTTCCGGCGGCAGAACAAGAAGCGGAACATCTTTCTTGTCAGCGCGGGATTTTTCCGGTATACTGGGGGCAAAAGGAGGAGCGGCTGGAACACGGCAGCCAGCTGCACAAAAGAGATGGAATACAGAGCATGGAAAAAGCAGAACGGCGCAGGGGAGAGCATCCGCACCTCCCTGCTGGGTTATGGCTGTATGCGGTTCCCCACCACACCGGAGGGAGCCATTGACGAGCCCCGGGCCGAAGCGCTGCTGAACGCCGCACGGGATGCAGGCGTGAACTATTTTGACACCGCTTACCCCTACCACGGCGGCCAGAGCGAGCCCTTTGTGGGCAGGGTCATTGCAAAGTGGCCCCGGGAGAGCTTTTATCTGGCCACCAAGATGCCGCTGTGGCAGTGCGGGAGCCTGGAGGAGGCCCAGCATATCTTTGAAGAGCAGCTCCGGCGGCTGGGCGTGGAGTACATCGACTTCTACCTGCTGCACTCCCTGTACGCCGCCCGATACGACCGGGCCAAGGAAATGGGCATCGTGGACTGGCTGTGGGAGCAGAAAAAGCTGGGCCGCATCCGCAGCTTCGGTTTCTCCTGCCACGACAACGCGGCGGGCCTTGAGCACATCCTGCGGGATCAGCCCTGGGATTTCTGCCAGCTGCAGTATAACTATCTGGACACCGATGACCGTGCCGAGGAGATCTCGGGTGACCGCGGCTATCAGTTGACCGAAGAGCTAAACATCCCCCTCATCATCATGGAGCCCATCAAGGGCGGCACACTGGCCAACCTGCCCCCGGAGGCCGAAGCGCCCCTCAAGGCCCTGCGGCCCGAGGCCTCAGATGCCTCCTGGGCCCTGCGCTGGGTGGGCAGCCACCGGAACGTCCATGTCATCCTCTCGGGCATGAGCGCCGAGGACCAGCTCACGGATAATCTGGCCACCTTTGCCCGCTTTGAGCCGCTGACCGCTGCAGAGACCGCCGCGGTGGAGCAGACCGCCGCCTTCCTGCACAGCCGCATCAAGATCGGCTGCACCGGCTGCCGGTACTGTATGCCCTGCCCCATGGGGGTGGATATCCCAGACAACTTCAGTATCTGGAACAAGCTGGGGATGTTCGGCCAGCCTGAGGCCATCAAGCACCAGTGGGAAGCCCACTTCCCCGATGCCGAAAAGGCCAGCCACTGCGTCCGCTGCGGCAAGTGCGAGGCGGCCTGCCCCCAGCATCTGCCCATCCGCAATGCGCTGGCCCAGCTGCAGCAGGAGCTGGATCAGCTGTAATCTGCATCAGAAAAGCCACCGGCAAAAACCGGTGGCTCTTTTCTTTTATTCGCTCCACTCCATCCCGATTTTATCCAGCATTGCGCGGCGCTCAGGGGTGAGCTTGGGGTCGTGGGTGGTATCCCACTCCCGCATCCGGCGGAGCCAGTCGCCCAGGCAGAAGCCGGTTTCGTCGGATTTGTAGTTGGCGGCGGCGTGGAGGTTGCCGTGAGCCTTGTAGTAGGCCTTGGCCTGCTGATAGGCGGTTCCCCACTTGGCATCCCGGGCATCCCACACCATGCCGATGCTGTTCAGCTTTTTGATGTGGGCGGGCGTGACCTGATAGGAATCCGGGCGGTTCTTGCGGGCTGCACGCAGGTTGGAGATCCACACGCCCAGCCGGACACCGTCGCTGTCCACATAGCTGGCGGGGACCAGCAGATGTTTGTACTTGCGGGCATAGCGGGCGGCACTGCGGAAGTTCCGCTCCCAGTTGGCCTCGCGCACGGTGCCGTGGTCAGCAGCGGGATCACTGGGGCGGCGCTCGCCCTTGAACAGGGCGCGCAGCAGCTTGCGGCGCTCACTGCTCAGGGCGCTGCTGCCGGAGTTCAGGGCCTGCCGCTGACGGCTGACCCAGCTGCCCAGCCAAACGCCGTCCGCAGTCTTGTAGACAGAGGGAATCTCCAGATCGCCGTGCTCTGTCTTGTAGGCCAGAGCCAGATCATAGCGCTCCTGCCAGGGGTCGTACTTTTCCCACACCATGCCCAGCTTGTCCAGCAGGGCCTTGCGCTCAGGGGTGACCCGGGCGCTGGAGCGGTCCGGGTTCAGGTAGGCATAGCGCTGGCGCGCCACCCACTTGCCCAGCAGTACTCCGTCCGGCGTGACATACTCCGAGGGGACGTTCAGGTTGCCGTGCTCATGGTAGTAGGCGGCGGCAACATCGTACAGGGACATCCACTTGCGGTCGTTGCGGTTGGTCCAGTCCATGCCCAGAGCGTCCAGCCGCTCCACCTGTTCCTGAGGCAGCTCGCCTGCCTTGTGAGCGGCGCGCTGGGCCCCCAGCCAGACCCCCAGACCGAAGCCGGAGGGCGTTTCGTACTTGATGGGCACTTCCAGATCGCCGTGCTCCAGATAATACTGAGTGGCGGCGGCATAGTTCTGCTCCCACAGGTCGTTGGAGGTGCTCCACACCATGCCGATGGCTTCCAGCCGCTCGATGCGGTTCTGGGTCAGGTTGCCGCCCAGATAGCGCTGGCGGTTGTAGACAATCCATTCGCCCAGCGCAAAATCATTTTTATCGCGGTAGCGCACCGGCACCAGCAGGTCGCCGTGCTCGGTGCGGTATTTCTGCGCGGAGGCAAAGCCCTTTTCCCAGGCAGCTTCCAACCGGTGGTTCCAGCGGATGCCCAGTTTTTCCAGCTTGGCGGCCTGTTCGGCTGTCAGGCGGCCCGGGCGCTGCCCGGCCTGTACCTGCCGCTGGAGCTCGAGCCACTTGCCCACGGGCACGCCGCTGTGGATGGTATAGCTCCGGGGCAGCTCCAGGGTGCCCTCTTTGGCGGCGGCATCGGCGGCAGCCTGGCACAGCACCTCCCAGCGGGCTTCCATCTCCCGGCGCAGCTTGCCGTACAGGCGGTAGGTCTGCTGCATGGGGCGCTCCTGCCGGAAGCCCGGCGTTTTGCTGCCGGCCTTGGTCATGGCCTCGGTGCAGTCCCGCTGCAGGGTGCGGCCGTTGCCCAGCCCCTCAAACTGCGCCACAAGGTCGAACACCGGCACGCTGCGGCTGCCTGCAGCCACCAGCGCGCGGCAGAGCATCTGCTTGAAGGTGGACATCAGGCTGGACTGGCGCACCAGAATGACCCCGGCCAGCCCCTCCAGCGGCTGCTGGACTCCCGGCGCGTTGACGCAGAGCAGGACCTTGGGGCCGGGGGCTGTATCAGAGAGGAAAGTCTCCACGGCGGCAGAATCCGCAAAGCAGGCGTGATCCGCGGCGTAAAAGCGGACGGCAGGGTCCACAGTGCGCAGCAGCTTTTCCAGCTCCGTGCCCAGCTTTTCCTGATAGGCGGCGGATTCAAACAGGACCAGATAATGGCCGCTGGTATCGCTGAGCAGGCGGGGCAGCAGAACGGTCAGGTTTTCCACCTGACGCAGAGACCAGCTCAGCTCTTCATATTGAACGCGCAGGGAGGTGTCGCCCTTGGGCATACACAGGTTTTTGATCCGGGCGCGCAGGGTGGCCAGCTCCTCCTCCTGAGGCCAGAGCAGGGCCGCATAGGCTGAGGGCACCGGCATGGTCCCGGCGGCCATGGCCTCGGCCACAGTCATGTGGGAGACGATGCAGTCGGCAAACAGCTCCTGCGCGGCGGCGCAGACGGGGGCACCGTTGGGCACACCCAGCCCCAGCACCTTTGCCTGGGAGCACATCCGCAGCAGCTTCTGCACCGACTGTGCCCAGCACACGGCGCTCAACTCATGGTAGCAGTCCAGCACGATGCAGCCGGGTTTCTGCTCCCCCAGCCGCACCCACTGCTCCGGGGTGGCGGCGGCCAGTTTTTCGCAATCACAGAAGCGGACATTGCCGGGCAGGGTGCCGCCGTTGTAGCGTGTCAGCTCTGCCTGCCGCAGGGCCAGACGCTGTGCACCGGCCACCAGCCAGAAAAAGGTGGTCTGGGGGTGAGCCTCCACCACCTTCCAGGCAATACAGCTTTTGCCGGTGCCGGTGGGGTGGAACACGGCGGCCCGGTTCAGGGTCTCCAGAGACTGTACAGCTTTCTGAAAAGCGGCTTCGTTGACGGGATTCAGGGTCATCGACATGGTGGTAGTGTCCTCTCCGAGTTGCATGTTTGACATCGTTGGATACAACGAAAATATTTCATAGAATTAGTTTATCGCAAAAAACATTTTTCTGTCAAGCCCTTTGAAGAGAATTTAGAGCAAAACTCGGGAAAAGAATAAAAATAGTGTGGAATCTGTGGCAGAAACTGCGAACTTTGTGCGCAGCAACGGGGATACTGAAAGTGGAAATGCGTCCCGGAGCGGAGAGAAAGTATGACCTATGGCTGGAAGAAGGCTTCTTTTGCCCCGGCAGAGCTGCCCGGGCCGCACCGGGGAGATCCGGGCAGGAGGGCTGCTGCGGAACATCCAAGAAGCATTTCATCTTTGCGGCCGAAAAAATGAAAAATTCCCTCTTGACTTTATGAAAATAAAGCGTATAATGCAATCAACAAACCGATGAGGCGGAAGAGAACCTGCAAGCGCACTTACAGTGAGCCCGAATGGTGAAAACGGGCAGAGAGCGGAGCAGAGTTCGTGGGCCGCCGAGGGCCGGGCGAACAGGGCAGTGCCTTTAGTAGCTTGGGACGGAAGCCTCCGTTACAGGGCAGGGGAGTGTTGGCTCTCCGTTGAGGGGCTCCTGCAGTTTTCCATGGTGGGAAGACGAGTGGAGCAAGCAAGGTGGCACCGCAGATTCGAATTTCTCGACTCTGTCCTTGTGGATGAACACACAGGGACGGGGCCGTTTTTATTTTACCCGTTCCGCAGGTGGAGCGGGTTTTATTTTTTGGGCCGCCCGCTCCGGGAAAGGAGCAACCGCTATGAAAACCATGAACATGATCTCCCGCCGCAGCTTCCTGAAGGCTACCGCCGCAGCCGCTGTCGTATCCGCACTGGGCCTGACCGGCTGCGGTTCCTCCGGTTCTTCTGCCGCAGCATCCAGCACCGCTTCCAGCGCTGCCGGTTCCGCTGCCGCCGCTTCTGAGGCAGGCCAGACCTTTAAGGTGGGCATCGTCAACTATGTGGATCATGCTTCCCTGAACCAGATCGTGGCCTCTGTTGAGAGCCGCCTGGATAAGGTGGGCGCGGAGAAGGGCGTGACCTTCGACTATGCCGATTACTACGCCAACGCCCAGGCTGACCAGTCCAACCTGAACCAGATCGGTGCAGACCTCGTGGCCGACCAGGTAGATGTCATCGTGGCCGTGGCCACCCCCACCGCCGCCACTATGCTGGCCGCTGTGGAGGACACCGACATCCCTGTGGTCTACTCTGCCGTCACCGACCCTGTTTCCGCCGGGTTTGATGGGGAAGAGGGCATCACCGGCACCTCCGATGCCCTGAACACCGAGGCCATTATGAACCTCATCACTGCCATCAACCCCGACATCGACACCATCGGCCTGCTGTACGACCTGAGCCAGGATGCCTCCACCCAGGCCATCGCCGATGCCAAGGCGTTCTGCGACAGCAAGGGCATCAAGTACATTGAAAAGAACGGCACCACCACTGCCGAAGTTCAGATGGCCGCTGAGGCCCTCATCGCCGCCGGTGTCAAGGCTGTCTTCACCCCCACCGACAACACCGTCATGACCGCCGAGCTTTCCATCTACGAGACCTTCACCGAGGCAGGCGTCCAGCACTACACCGGCGCTGACAGCTTCGCCCTGAACGGTGCCTTCGTGGGCTACGGCGTCGATTACGTCCAGCTGGGCGAGGCTACCGCCGATATGGCGGCGGAACTGCTCTGCGACGGCAAGACCCCTGCAGACCTGCCTTTCCAGACCTTCGACAACGGCATTGCCACCATCAACACCGAGACCTGCGAGGCTCTGGGCCTCGACCTTGACACCGTGAAGAAGGCCTTTGCACCCTACTGCACCGAGGTCGTGGAAGTGACCACGGCCGAGAACTTTGGTTAAACCTCTCCGTCATTGCTTCGCAATGCCACCTCCCCTATCGAGGGGAGGCTTTGGCATTTCGGAAAGCTTTCTCTCTTCGCCAGAGGCTCCCCTCGGTAGGGGCAACAACGACGACTGCCGCCAGTGGTGGAAACAGGGAGTCGTTGTTGGGGCCGCGGCCAGCAAGACGCAAGTGTAAAACACGAAGCGGATGCTGGGTGCCGCAACCCGGCCTTGTCGAGCGGTAGCGAGACTGAGAGGTTACACATTAAAATAAAAGGAGCACACCATGCTGGCGAGTATCTTTTCGCTCAACGTCATCCAGACCGCGCTCGAGCTGGGCTGCATCTACGCCCTCGTTGCGCTGGCTCTGTTTCTGAGCTATTCCATCCTGAATATCGCGGACCTGTCCACCGACGGCTGCTTTACCCTGGGCTGCGCCGTGGCGTGTCAGGTGGCGCTGACAGGGCACCCGTTCCTGGCGCTGCTGGCGGCCATGGCGGCGGGCGTGTGCTCCGGTTTCGTGACAGCCTTTTTGCAGACCCGCCTCGGCGTCGAGAGCATCATGGCCGGCATCATCGTCAACACCGGCCTCTACACCATCAACCTGGCCGTGATGGGCTTCTCGTCCACCATGTCGCTGGTCAAGACCGATACCGTCTTCTCCATCGCCAAGAGCGCCCTGAGCTTCACGGGCGGCGGGTATAAGCTGGTGCTGGCGGCGGCAGTCATCGCGCTGGCCGGTGCCGCCATGGTGGGCTTCCTCGGCACCCGCCTCGGCCTTTCGATTCGTGCCACCGGCGATAACGCTGCCATGGTGCGTGCTTCCAGCATCAACCCTGCCTTCACCATCACGGTGGGCCTCTGCATCTCGGGCGCATTGACCGCCCTTTCCGGCGGCCTGCTGGCTCAGTACCAGAAGAGCTGCGACATCAACGTAGGCACCGGCATGGTGACCATCGCGCTGGCTTCCCTCATCATCGGCGAAACGCTGGTGGGCAAGCGGACGATGGTGCGCCGTGTGCTGGGCGTCGTGTTCGGCAGCTGCCTCTACCGTTTTATCGTGGCGGTGGCCCTCCGCTTCAACGTCCCGGCTGCTGCCATGAAGCTGGTCAGCGCCATCATCGTGGCTGTGGCCATCTCGATGCCCGCCATCCGGGAGAAGATCGCCTTTGAGAAGCGCCGCAGTGCGGCCCGTCAGGCACGGAAGGAGCGTGTGTAAAATGGAAATGCTCGAACTTCGTGACCTGCACAAGACCTTCAACCCCGGCACCGTCAACGAGAAAGTGGCCCTGAACGGCGTCAGCCTGACCATGGAAGCGGGAGACTTCGCCACCATCGTCGGCTCCAACGGCGCGGGCAAATCCACCCTCTTCAACGCCATCACCGGCGGCTTCATTGCCGACGAGGGCAGCATCACGCTGGGCGGCGAGGACATCACCTTCGCGCCGGAATATCAGCGCAGCCGGGTCATCGGCCACCTGTTCCAGGACCCGCTCAAGGGTACGGCCCCCAACATGACCATCGAGGAGAATCTGGCGCTGGCCTATCTGCGGGCCTCTCACGGAAGTCCTTTCCGCCGCATCACAGCCAAGGACCGGGAGCGGTTCCGCAGCCAGCTGGCCCAGCTGGACATGGGGCTGGAGGATCGGATGCACCAGCCGGTGGGGCTGCTGTCCGGCGGTCAGCGGCAGGCGCTGACGCTGCTGATGGCCACCATGGTGCCGCCGAAGCTGCTGCTGCTGGACGAGCACACGGCGGCATTGGACCCCAAGACGGCATTAAAGGTGCTGACCCTATCAGCCAAGATCGTGGAGGAAAACCACCTCACCACCATGATGATCACCCATAACATGAAGGATGCCATCAAGTATGGCAACCGCCTCATCATGATGCACGAGGGCCACATCATCTATGACGTGGCCGGTGAGGAAAAGAAGAATCTGCATGTTTCTGACCTGCTGGCCAAATTCCAGATCGCCAGCGGCGGTGAGTTTGCAAACGACCGCATGATCCTGTCCTGATAAAAATTTCGTTGCCTGCAAAAATCAAAGGACGCCTGCCCTCGGGAAAAACCGAGGACAGGCGTCCTTTTTTCAAATACGGAAAGCACGTTGAGAGGCTTCATAGGTAACCGCCCAGTGAAAGCACGCCCACAGAAAGACAAGAGGCTGTTGCACAAGGATAGTGAACCGCTCCCT
>ERZ826051.1607-NODE-1607-length-20006-cov-3.586938_pt1 | contig 20006 bp, 20 predicted proteins | sample MGYA00519928_ERZ826051 | MGnify/ENA primary metagenome ERZ826051 (study PRJEB31778, sample SAMEA3449219) | human gut metagenome | biome: human gut; feature: human-associated habitat; material: faeces | place: United Kingdom | collected 2010/2012 ...
TCCCGAGACATAAGGCCGACAATTTGCCGCCAATCCCAGCTGAAACCATTTACCAATTAAAGATATTCTCTAGAAGAAATTGAAATACCTTTTCACCGGCAATTTGTAATTCACGCTTCTAAATACGCAAACGAGGCTATTGGCTCTTTGCCTACGTCGAAGTTCAACAGCCTTTTATTCGTTCTCGAACTAACTTAATAGAACGCGTGCCTGCTTTCAATTTTTCGTCCAATCAATTAAATAAGTAAAGTAGCAATTCCCAGAAACTGCAAAGGAGAAAATAGCCGCAAGCGAGCAAAAAGGCGAAGAAGAGAAAATATAAAGCCGCTCTATAAACGCGATCCCTGTAAATAAGATCGCTGCTATCGGAAGCACCAGCGGATAGTAAAATATTGAAATAATCGTCAACAAGAAGACAGAGGCAAATTTTTCTCCGGTCGTATCTGATTTTTTGAACTTCTTGATGAACTCTCCGATAGGAAACCACACCATGGTTCCTACGAAACAAAGCGCGTCAAAAAACCAAAGATCAGAGCCTGAATGCACTCCTGAGTAGGAATTTCCATTTCCACCTCGACAAAGGAAGTAAGCAGTCGCCAAATTCGTTATGTTTTGAGAAGAACTTTGGAATCCGGAATCTGTACACATCTTTCTCTCCTCTTCTTCTCATTGTAGAAATTACTTCTTTTGGTGTAAATAATTTCTTTTGAGAAATTAAAATCAAAACATGAAGAAGTAACCCATTGAATTTTATTAAGAATATTCTCTATACCAATATTAATTAATATATATCAATAAATTTGATACTAAATTGATAGATAGACTTTTCTTGGTTACTCCAAAGAGTGACTTGTACAATGCGATAGAAAAAGATAAGAAATGATATGATTGATAGGTTGAATATATATCAACTAAATTGATAGAATATTGATAGATAAATCTTCAAACTGTTTTAGAAGGCTATGGAACAAACAATCCCTCCTGCTGAGAGTTCAATCGTAGAGTTCAAGAGAGAATGGACAGAAACCGTAAGAGAAACTTTCTGCGCGTTTCTAAACTCTCATGGCGGACGGGTTTACTTCGGTGTCAGCGATGATGCAAGTGTTGTCGGTATCGATAAACCTGACGAAATATCGAGAACAGTTCATTCGATTTTCAAATTTTCGATGTATCCCTCTGCCGAAAGTTATGTTCAGACTGAAACTTTAAAAATTAAAGATAAAAACGTAGTTGTGGTAACTATTCTCGAAGGATCAGAACCACCTTATTACGTTACTATCAAAGATAAAAATAAAAAAGAAGAAAATGTTGCTGAATGTATCGGTTATGAGAACTGGACAAAGAATTAATTGACAGGGTAAGAAAGAAGGTGATTTCGTGAAATCAAACAATAAAGGTTTTTCGTTGATCGAGTTGATTATTTGCATTACTATCTTGGCACTGTTTAGTACTTTAGTCGTGGTAGGACTTGGTTATATGGATCTTGCAAATTCAAAAAAATGTGTATCTAAGATTGATTCGGGTTTGATGACTTTGAAATCACGGAATATGGCAGACAGTAAGCGTACGTATCTGCATATTTACCGGTATACGGATGGTAATTATTATCTGACATATACAGAGGCAGATAACTACACAGATGCATCGCATTTTACGCCGGATGGTTCCGGAGAACAGATTGCAAACCGAAAATTGACGATCAGTTATAATGGAACAGAAATTGGAGTAAATGACTGCGTTCATATCGGTATCAATAAAAAAGATGGATCCTTTGATGAAGAGCCGCATCATGAGACGATGAGTACCATATCGGTAACGGGTACTTCGACACAGACTTTGAAACTTGTGACGGCGACTGGAAAATATTTTAAAGAATAGGAACTGAGGTGAATTTTTATGAAATTAAATAATAAAGGTTTTTCCTTAGTGGAAGTTTTGATCGCAGTTGCTGTTTCTACTATTGTATTTGGTGCAATTACGGCGTTGATCGTATTTGCTTCCAACAGCAGCCGGCAGACAAATGCAAGAATCACCTTGCAGAATGAAGCCAAGGATGCAGTAAATCATATGGAGGCCTATATCATAGAAGCGCAGTCTGTCGTATGGGATAGCACGAGCGATGCATTGGTATTGGTGAAAGATTCGGCAGATGCCAAAGAAGTGAAAACCTCCAATGATACACTTTCTAATGTAGGTCCGAAAGTAAGTGTTTTTAATACTGCGAAAAAGACATTTGTTTACTGGTATGATAAAACGGCAAAGAAATTGTTTTTTGGAGAATGTCGTACGATGGCATCGGATCAGACCAATACAGTGGATCTGACCGGATCTTTGCCGACAGATGATATGTATCTTTTGGCAGATAATGTAGAGGATTTCACTTGTAAGTTAGTGAAGAATAAAAAATCCGATAAGTATACAGTTAACTTCAGTGTAAAGTTTAAAGATAGTGTATCAGAGTATTCGCTTGACAAATGTGTTTACTTGAGAAATCAGTAGAAGGGAGCGATAATATGAAAAGGAGTCAGATCAAAACAAAAAAATGGAAGAAAATAGTCGGCTGTACAGCAATTACACTGGTTCTTGCCTGTGTTTTTGTTGTGGGCTTTTTTGCCATTAAAACCGGAAGCATTTTTGGTATGTTTTCTTACGGGAAGCCTTATGTAGAGACTAAGGGTGATGGCACAGCAGATGTTGTCACGATTCCGGATGATAAATTGAAAGTAACCGGTCAGGAAGACTATAGTAGTGTTTTGACGTCTTCCTCGACAGAATATACAGGAATAAATGCACTTCCTGAGATTCCGGAAGCAAATTCCGCATATGACAAGGGGACGGAACAGAATCCGCTGGTTGTCTTAGAAGTTGTTCCGGAATTGTCACAGCAGTCATTAAGTTATTTTGCTACATCGAAAGAAGATGGGCTTCCTTTTGATCCGCTTGAAATGAGTATGAGGATGTCAAAAGATCAGAAACAGTCCTATATTCATTCTTCCATGCAGCAGACATTTATGTTAAATAACAAACATATTAAAAGTGGAAACTGGAAAGCACAGGGATTAAAAAGTGCAAACTTATCCTGGCTGACTCAGGTTGGTGGTATTTTCTCCGGAAACAATTTTGATAACTTGTATCAGATATACGATTATGACCATACGGTTACCGATAGTTCACGTAAAACGAATGGAGAAGATTATGACTTTTCAAATGCTCCGCTTGTAAAGGTGGATTCCTATTATACGGTTGAGATGAAAAAGGGAAGTACCTTTGTAGAAGGGTTGAGCCAGGAAAGTAACGGTGGATCTTATCCGACGATTGCGTCATTGTATGATGGAAATGCAGCTTTTAAAGCAGCTTTTGTAGATAAAGATGGTCAGGAGATTCCACGCGAAGTTATTGATGATGATCGAAATTGGGCATGGAATATAGAAGCGGATTCAGATAATAATAAGCAATTTACTATTTCGGTGACAGAACCGACGGCTGAATTTGAATCGGATTATGCAGAATTGAAATCCGGGGCGCTGGATCAAAAAGTTTTTTTAGAAAGATATAAAGATGTTCTTTCTACGACAGATGCTGGAACAAAAGTGTCGGAGGATGAATTTGCCAGAACAGAAGCCTGGTCATTTAATGATGCGCAGGAAAAATATAAAGGTTATTTTGTATGTGTTGGATCAGGGAATGGTAATGTAAAGGTAGATCCTTATTGGACTGAAGCTCAGGAAGGTGCTGCTTGGAAATTTGTAGAAGAAGCATCGGAACTTCCACAAAATGCAAATAATATCTGGCCGGAAGGAAAACAGGGCTGGGAAGTGAGAGAAGCTATCCAATCTGCAAAAGAAGGAGACTATGTTCCTGCGGGCTCTATCGAAGGGATAGATAGTACGTTGGCTGCTTCATTGAAAAAGATGAAAGCCTACACCATCAACTATAAGTATGAAGGTTATAAATTAAAATTCCAGTATATAGGTATCAAATGGAATGATGTATTGAAACGAATGCTTATCAATTTTAAAGATGAAATCGATTCGGATGGAAAAGTAACACAGACCGCGGATCAGCAATACGATAATTATCACATTAAGATTGTTACGGTAACCCCGGCGATGATCAACGAGATGGATAAGAACGATACCGAAAATACATTGGATTATATTGAGCGTGCAGATATGTTCTATATCAGTTCCTATTATGGAGGTAAGAATGGAACAAATGCAGATCAGGTAAAAAATCTGCGAGACTTTTTCTGGAAATATGTTGATCCGGACAAAGAGACAGCACTTCAGGCAAATAAAGACGATGTAAGCCAATTGGTTTCTTTTGAGGAAAATGACCTTGAATGGAGCGACTGTATGAAGATTATCAAACGTCTGAGCGGTGATGCCGGACTGGCGATGATGTTTTCCAAGCAGATGGGATTTTATCTGGATGACGGAACGGATAAAGTTTGTAACTTGATTTATGATTCGACTTACAAACATGATCAAAAAGCAAGTTTGTGTAATCTGGCGAAGCTGTATTTGGTTTCTACATTGTTTGATCTTTCCGCATCTACGTTGTCAGACAAATCACAGAACCTGCTTTGGACATTTATGGATAATGTTTATGGCAATATTAAGCAGGTAAAATTGTCAAGTTCTGCCAAGGCACCTGACAATACTGCTCAGTATACCGGATATTATAAAGAAGATGAAGAAGGTGTGAATGCTGCCTGTGGTTCACATGATACAGATTCGAAATACACATATTTATGGAATTTGTATAGTTTTATACCATATGTAACGACAGCAAGCGAAGATGCTTTGTATAGTCCTGATGGTACGGCAGACATGGATACCTTTGTGGAAAAATATGGATTTTTGAGTTCATCCCTTCGAGGAACGTATCCGGAGAGCACGTATGGTCATGTAGATGGTAATATTTCGGATAAAGGATATCGTTGTGGACTGACGTCAAATAATAATTATACTTATACAAGCATTACAGGTACTCGAGATCCGTTAGAAGATTTTCAGAATGTAACGATTGTTATGCCGGGTGATATGGAGATTGTAACCTGGCAGATGGGCAAAAACAAGGAAGGTGTACCTGGGACATTCTTATATGGTCAAAAAGGAAATTATAATGCAAAAGAAAACCTTGACAATAAGAACTTTACAGTCATAGATAAAGGTGTTATGTCACGAATTGCCGTGGTATTGTTTAATATTTTACAGAATGCAAAAGCACCTGCTCCGACGATGAAGTTTAATGTGGATTCGAATGAGGATTCGAAGAAATATTATCAGAAGATGAGTAATTCCAATGTGCTGATCGACTTTAATCCGTCTGCTTCTTATAATGAGAACCGTAGCAAAGAGAAGAATGTTTTGAAGTTGTTCTGTACATTAAATAACTCAGCAAATAGAGAAAATTCGATTATCACATCGATTAAGATGGTAGATCCGAATGATTCGTCAAAACCGGCGATTCCAATCAATACCATTTACAATTATGATGGTGACGTGATTTTGAAAGAGGCAAGCATCGGATTTTCGCAGAGTCTGCCTACTCCGAAAAAATATCCGGTAGAATTTATTACTGGTTACAAAGTGACAAGTAATAATGCAAAATACAGTTTTGTGGTTCCGTTTAAACTGTCAAACTGGCAGAAGGGTTATACACAGATTCGAATTGACTGGGTAGCTAGATCCAGCCGAAAGGTAAAAGGAGAATTTATGCCATACCAGAATCCGTCGGATCCTTCGGATAAAGACATCGTAGAGGCAGCAAAGCAGTATGCGGAAGTAGATATCGGAGAGCGTGAACTGTTTGACCTTGAGTAGGCTGAATAGTTACAAAAAAACAAATACCTGTGTACAACGATTGTGCACAGGTATTTTTCGGAAAAGAGGTAACTATGTCAAAAAAAATAGTCGATATAAAAAGTGAATTCGAAAATGCAGCCCGAGAAGAGTGGCAGACATTATTTGAAGAATATGCTTCGGATGAGCGGAGTGGTGTGAAAAATCTGATCTTTTCTTATCAGAAAAAGCAGATTGCCTATGAAAAAGAACTTCTTCGATTGGAGACGATGCTTGCCTTTGAAAAAAAATACGGAGATGAATACGAGTGCATCTGTGGAATTGACGAGGCAGGGCGCGGACCATTGGCAGGCCCGGTTGTCGCCGGGGCGGTTGTCCTCCCGAAAAATTGTAAAATATTGTATCTCAATGATTCGAAGAAACTGAGTGCCAAGCGCAGAGATGAATTGTTTGATGAGATCAGAGAAAAAGCGATTTCTTATGGAATCGGGATGAGTTCGCCGGCACAGATTGATTCCATCAATATATTGCAGGCGACGTATGAGGCGATGCGGCTTGCGATCGAGGATTTGGAAGTTGTGCCGGATCTTCTTTTAAACGATGCGGTGACGATACCGCAAGTTCCGATTAAACAGATTGCAATTATTAAAGGTGATGCGAAAAGTTTGTCGATCGCGGCAGCTAGTGTGATGGCAAAAGTTTCCAGGGACCGCTTGATGGTACAGTATGCAGAGATGTATCCGGAGTACGGGTTTGAAGGTCATAAGGGATATGGTTCGGCAGCGCATATCGAGGCCATCAAGAAATACGGACCATGTCCGATTCACCGGTTGACATTTATCAAAAACTTTATGTAAAAGCTACAAGGAGTGTGATGTAGATGTTACAGGACAATTTAAAAAAGACGGCAGTAGCGCTGGAATATGAGAAAGGCGATATGGCGCCTAAAGTCATTGCGTCCGGGCGCGGCTACATCGCAGATCGTATTATAAAGACGGCAGAAGAGAGTGCGGTTCCGGTTCATAAGGATGAAAAACTGGCGAAAAGTTTGTCGCTGCTAGACGTGGGGGAGTATATCCCGCAGGAATTGTACAGTGTCGTAGCGGAAGTGTTGGTCTATGTCGATGATATGGAAAAGATACAGAGCAAATTAGGACGATAACATTTGACAAATCCTATATTTTATGATAAACTGACAAAAGATTGAGGATATCTCATGAAGGGGTACACCACCGCGGGTGTAGTTTTCAGGTGATATCCTTTTTTATTGTAAAAGAAGCCTTGGAGGTGAAAAGATGATTCAGATCAATGGAAATGCCAAAGAGCAGTACGATGGAAAGACATTGGAAGATGTGTTAGCCGGTGAAGGCTATGAAAAAAGCCGGATTGCCATGGAAGTAAACGAAGAGATCATTCCCAAAGCAAAGTATGGGGAAGTGACTTTGAAAGACGGTGATGTGGTAGAGATAGTAAGTTTCGTTGGCGGTGGATGCTGACAAGCGATAAATGAAATAACGACAGAAAAGAAAGAGAGGACATAGATCATGGAAAAAGATACATTGGTTTTAGGCGGACAGGAATTTACTTCAAGATTTATTCTTGGTTCCGGAAAATATTCATTGGATTTGATCAAGGCATCGGTAGAAAATGCAGGTGCGCAGATCATTACGCTGGCACTTCGCCGCGCAAATGTCGGAGGTACAGCAAATATACTTGATTACATTCCGGAGGGTGTCACCCTTCTTCCGAATACTTCCGGTGCGAGAAATGCAGACGAGGCAGTCCGTATCGCGAGACTTTCCCGGGAAGTCGGATGCGGAAATTTTGTAAAGATTGAAATTATGCGGGACAGCAAATATCTGCTCCCGGATAATCAGGAGACGATTAAGGCGACAGAAATCCTTGCCAAAGAGGGATTTGTCGTAATGCCATATATGTATCCGGATCTGAACGTGGCAAGAGACTTGTACAATGCCGGTGCGGCCTCCATCATGCCGCTGGCTGCTCCGATCGGTTCCAATAAAGGACTTTGTACGAAAGAATTTATCCGGATCCTGATTGATGAGATCGATCTGCCGATCATCGTAGATGCAGGAATCGGTTCCCCTTCCCAGGCATGTGAAGCGATGGAAATGGGCGCTGCCGCTGTGATGGCAAATACTGCAATTGCTACAGCCGGTGATATTCCGGCGATGGCAGAGGCCTTTAAGAAAGCCATCGAAGCAGGAAGAACGGCTTATCTATCCGGTCTTGGAAGAGTGCTTGATAAAGGGGGAAGTGCTTCTTCTCCATTGACAGGGTATATTCAGGATGGAAGCAATCGCTAGATTTGGAGGAAGATCATGCAGGAAAAAGTAAACGAAAGCATCTTAAATGATGAGATCAAAGAACATTTAAAAGAAAACCGGATTGACCATATGACCTATCTCGAGGGAATGGAAGTATTGGATTCGGATATTGATAAACGAGTGATAGAGGCAGCAAAAGCATATGACAGCGACAAATATACGGCAAAAGACGTACGTCGTGCCCTGCTTCATACGAATAAAACGCCGGAAGATTTTGGAGCTCTTTTATCACCGGCAGCGATGCCGTTTTTGGAAGAGATCGCACAGCAGGCACAGCAGGAGACGAGAAAACATTTTGGTAATTCCATCTATATGTTTACTCCGATCTATATTGCTAATTATTGTGAAAATTACTGCATTTACTGCGGATTTAACTGCCACAATAAGATTCGTCGTGCCAAATTAAATGCCGATGAGATTGAAAGGGAAATGCAGGAGATCGCAAAGACCGGTTTGCAGGAAATTTTGATCCTGACTGGGGAAAGTCCGAAAATGTCCGATATCCATTATATCGGAGAGGCTTGTAAGATTGCGAGAAAATATTTTAAAGTGATCGGTTTGGAAATTTATCCGACAAACTCGGAAGATTATGCGTATCTGCATGAGTGTGGCGCGGATTATGTAACGGTATTTCAGGAGACTTATAATTCGGATAAATACGAGACACTTCATCTCGCCGGAAATAAACGTATTTTCCCATATCGTATCAATGCCCAGGAGCGTGCCTTGAAAGGCGGTATGCGAGGAGTCGGTTTTGCCGCTCTTCTGGGACTGGATGATTTCCGAAGAGATGCCTTTGCTACCGGAATGCATGCATATTTTATGCAACGTAAATATCCGCAGGCAGAGATCGCATTTTCCTGTCCGCGTCTTCGTCCGATCATTAACAATGATAAGATCAATCCGATGGACGTGCATGAAGCGCAGCTGCTGCAGGTTGTCTGCGCGTATCGTCTGTTTATGCCATTTTCCAGTATCACCGTTTCGACGCGTGAGTGCGAGAGAGTGCGTAACAGCTTGATCAAGATTGCAGCGACAAAGATTTCAGCCGGTGTCAATGTAGGAATCGGCGGTCACAGCGGTGAAGAAAAAGGTGACGAACAGTTTGAAATTGACGATACGAGAAGTGTAGACGAAGTGTATCAGGCAATTATCGACGAAGGTTTGCAGCCGGTTATGAACGATTACATTTATGTGTAAATAGGAGTATACAATGGCGATACGTGCAGGAAAGCAGAATATTCCCTGTATTTGCGTGACAAATCGAACATTGTGCAGAGATGACTTTCTGACACGCATTGATCATATTGCAAAAAAAGGCGTGGCAGATGCCATTCTTCTGCGAGAAAAGGATCTTACCGAAAGGGAGTATTTGGAACTGGCGGAAAAGGTCCTTTCGATTTGTAAGTCGCATAACAGGCGGTGTATTCTGCATACTTATTATAAAGCAGCAAAAGAGCTTGGGTGTAAAGAAATTCATCTGCCGCTTCCCCTTTTGCAGAAAATGCGGGAAGAGGGAGAGAAGGAATGGTTTACCACGGTGGGAACGTCGGTTCATTCGTTAAAACAGGCGAATTTAGCGATGCATCTGCAGGCGGATTATATGACGGCCGGTCACATTTTTGAGACGGACTGCAAAAAGGGACTTCCGGGAAGAGGACTTTCCTTTTTGAGCAAAGTTGTCTGCAAATCGGAGGTTCCGGTCTATGGAATCGGCGGAATTTCGGCAGATAATGCCGGACAGATCATGGAGACCGGAGCGGCTGGTGTCTGTATAATGTCTGGTTTTATGCTTGAAAGTATGAATTGATTGTGGTAGACTACCTATATGCAGCAAATGTTAGGAGGTGATCAATATGCCGATTAAGATTCCTAATTCACTTCCGGCGACGGAAATATTGGAAAATGAAAATATATTTGTAATGACGGAGCATCGTGCGATGCATCAGGACATTCGTCCACTTCGTGTGCTGATCTTAAATCTGATGCCTACGAAGATTGTGACAGAGACGCAGCTTCTTCGTAAGTTGTCAAATACGCCGCTTCAGATCGAAGTGGAGTTTTTAAAGACAGCAAGTTATATTCCGCAGCATACGGATCCGACACATTTGGATACGTTTTATACTACGTTTGATGAGATTAAAGAGCGGCGTTATGACGGAATGATCATTACCGGAGCACCGCTTGATTATATTGAGTTTGAAGATGTGACGTATTGGAATGAAGTATGTCGGATCATGGACTGGTGTAAGTCACATGTACATTGTACGCTTCATCTTTGTTGGGGGGCATTTGCGGGGCTCCATTATTATTATGGTATCCCGAAAGTGGACTATGAGAAGAAGTTGTCCGGTGTATATGAACACACTGTAGTGAAAAAAAATTCACCCTTTTTCCGTGGCTTTGATGATGTTTTTTATGCACCACAGTCCCGTGCTATGGGGATGCACCGTGAGGACATAGAGGCCATTGACGAACTGGAACTGATGGCGATATCGGAAGAAGCCGGAGTGACAATCGTTAAGACGAAAGACAGCCATCATTTTTTTATGACCTGTCATCCGGAATACGATGCGGATACATTGGCAAAAGAGTATTTCCGCGATCTGGAAAAAGGAATGAATCCGCAGATGCCATGCAATTATTTTCCGGACGATGATCCGAGCAAAGCACCGATCGTGCGCTGGCGTTCCGCGGGGCAGTTATTGTTTTCTAACTGGTTAAACTACTATGTATACCAGAGTACACCATATGAACTTTGATTTTTAAGAGAGGTATTATTTATGAAAAAACAAGCATTTAATCCATATCTTCCTTCTTGGGAATATGTTCCGGACGGAGAGCCGTATGTGTTTGGCGACCGGGTATATGTATATGGTTCACACGATTATTATAATGGGTATGTATTTTGCATGGGAGATTATGTTGGATGGTCTGCTCCTGTCGATGATCTTGGAAACTGGCGGTATGAAGGCGTGATATATGAAAAGACCGCAGATCCATTGAATAAAGATGGAAAAATGTGTTTGTATGCACCGGATATTACGATGGGACCAGATGGAAGATATTATCTGTATTATGTATTAGATAAAGTATCGCTGGTGTCTGTGGCAGTTAGTGACAGTCCGGCCGGTCCGTTTTCTTTTTATGGTTATGTAAAAGATAACGAGGGAGTGCGACTGGGCGACCGGCCGCAGGATGAACCACAATTTGATCCGGGAGTTCTTACAGAAAATGGAAGGACATATCTATATACCGGTGCTTGTGCGGCTGGCGATAAAAGCCGTTCCGGTGCGTGGGTGTGCGTGTTAGGCGAGGATATGCTGACGATGGAAGAGGAACCGGTTTGCGTTGTACCCGGATGTGAGTATAGTGCAGGAACTTCTTTTGCAGGACATGCTTTTTTTGAAGCATCTTCCATCCGGAAAGCAGGAGATACGTATTACTTTGTTTATTCGTCTGAAGTGATGCATGAACTCTGTTATGCAACAAGTAAATCACCATTGGGAGATTTTGTATATGGCGGGGTGATCGTAAGCAATTGTGACCTGCATATTGATACCTATAAACCGGCAGATATGCCAATGGCTTACGGGGCGAATAATCATGGAAGTATTGTGCAGATTAAGGATCAATGGTATATTTTTTATCATCGTCATACGAATGGAAGCTGGTATAGCAGACAAGGATGTGCTGAGCCGATTTCGATTGCGGAAGATGGCAGCATCGAGCAGGTGGAAATTACGTCCTGCGGGTTAAATGGCGGTCCGCTCGCCGGACAGGGAGAATATCCGGCGTATCTAGCTTGTCATTTATTTACGGACGAACCATCCATGTATGTTGGTGGAGATGCTTTTCCGAAAGTAATGCAGGATGGAAAAGATGGAGATGAGGAGATTGGCTACGTTGGAAATGTTCAAAATTCGGCTACGATAGGATTTAAGTATTTTGATATGAAGAATGTGAAAAAAATCCGAGTGACGATGCGTGGCTATATTAGTGGGAACATAGAAGTAAGACTAACCTGGGATGGTGATGTTCTTGCGAGTCTGCCAATTGAATTTACAAATGTTTGGGAAACGTATGAAAGTGAAATTGAGATTCCGGATGGAATCCATTCTTTGTATTTCACGTTTCGCGGAGATGGAAATGGAGCGTTGAAAAGTTTTGAACTGCTGGTATAATATAGCAAGGTATACAATACGATGAATTGACATTGTGAGAGAAAAGGAGGCGCATGTGTTTTGCAGACACATCAGATTAAAAATCATATGATGTCACTGACGGTGGCAGAACATGGAGCAGAGATCACGTCGATCCAATTAGAAGGGATAGAGAGAATGTGGGATGCTGATCCGGCGTTCTGGGGACGGACCGCACCGGTTCTTTTTCCCATCGTCGGAGCGTTGAAAGACAATTCGTATCGTTACGAAGGCCAGACCTATTTGATGGGACAGCATGGCTTTGCCCGAGATATGGATTTTACTTTGACAGATCAGACAGAAGATAAATTGGAATTTACGTTATTTGACAACGAAGAGACCTATGAAAAATATCCGTTTCATTTTCAGTTGCAGATTATTTACGAGGTTTTTCAAAATCAGTGTCGTGTCACCTGGAAGGTGAAAAATATGGATGACAAGACAATGTATTTTCAGATTGGCGGACATCCGGCGTTTGCCTGTCCGTGCGAGGGCGGAATGATCCGGGATGATTACAGTGTCCGCGCCGGAGAATCTCCGCTTTTGGAAGTGGCATTTTTGGAAAATGGACTTCTTAGCAACGAAAAAGAACTTCATTCCAATGAATTTGTATTGGAAGAGGATACTTTTGCACGTGATGCGTTTATTTTGCAAAATGAGACGATCGGACGTCTGGAACTTGTCAATCATCTGTCCAATCAGGTGAAAGTTCGTGTGAGTGCTGATGTGCCCGCCTGGGGAATCTGGAGTACAGCAGATAAAAAAGCTCCGTTTGTGTGCCTGGAACCATGGTATGGCCGCTGCGATAAAGAGGATTTTGAGGGAGAACTGTCCGAAAGAGAATATATGCAGTCTCTGGAGTCCGGAGAAGAGTTTACCGGCGGTTATCTGATGGAACTGTTATGATTTAAGAAAAATGCTCCACTCGGGAATACGGTGTCCGGGGGTGGAGCATTTTATAGTGGTGCAAACTTTATTATAGCAATTGTGAAAAGACCTTTCCAATCGCATCATTGATAACAAGGTTTGCGTGTGCATCGCGGCTTGTTTCACTTTTGTTGATGAGAACCAGTTTGTTTCCACGGTAATAGTCGATCAAACCGGCTGCCGGATAGACAGCAAGAGAGGTACCGCCGATAATCAGTATGTCGGCATTTTTTATGTAATTTACTGCTTTTTCCAAAACGTAGGAATCCAGTCCTTCTTCATACAATACAACATCCGGTTTGATGATTCCACCGCAGGAGCATTTCGGAACCCCTTCCTGAGAAATGGTGTCCTGCAGATTATAAAATTTTCCACATTTCATACAGTAATTTCGAAGAACCGAGCCGTGAAGTTCCAATACTTCCGTGCTGCCGGCTTTTTGGTGCAGTCCATCGATATTTTGTGTGATGACTGCTTTTAATTTTCCTTGTTTTTCCAGTTCCGCCAAAGCAAGGTGTGCTTTGTTTGGTTCGGCATCCGGAAAGATCATTTTATTGCGGTAAAAACGGTAAAATTCCGGGGTATTCCGCATAAAAAAGGTATGACTGAGGATCGTTTCCGGAGGATAGTCATATTCTTGATTGTATAAGCCGTCGACACTTCGAAAATCCGGGATATTGCTTTCGGTAGATACGCCCGCACCACCAAAGAAAACAATGTTGTCACTGTCGTGGATCCACTCACGCAATTGTTCAATTTCATTCATATTAAAAACCTCCTTTTATATAAAGAAAAAGTTAAAAAAAAACTCCTACAATGAATGCAGGAGAAAAAGATTATGAAAAGTAGTCCGTAGGGGAATCGAACCCCTGTTTCTGCCGTGAGAGGGCAGCGTCTTAGCCGCTTGACCAACGGACCATCAACAAGACATATATTACTATAAAATAGAAATAATGTCAAGAAAAAAATAAAAAAAATTTTGACATTTCTCGTACAAATGTGATAAGATAAATTTCGAACGGCGAAAAAACGGAGGAATCAGAAAAATGGAAGAGAAAAAAAGTTATTTTAAATGGGGTGAATTTTTAAGCTATTATAAACCATTTCGAGGAATTTTTGCGGCAGATATGTTTTTTGCTTTTTTAGGAGCGCTTACCACGTTAGTCATTCCACTGATCGTGAGATATATTACGGGAACTGTTGTTTATCTGCCTAAAGGAGAGATTTTGCCAAAGATTCTTTTTTTGGGAGGGGTTATGATCATTCTTGTGGCAGTTCAGTGCTTTAGCAATTATTTTATCGGAAATTACGGGCATGTCATGGGGGCAAAGATTGAGTACAATATGCGAAAGGAGATCTTTGAGCATTACCAGAAACTGTCGTTTTCCTTTTATGATAACCAAAAAGTAGGGCAATTGATGTCTCGTATCACAAACGATTTGTTTGATATCACGGAATTACTCCATCATGGCCCGGAAGATGTGGTCATTTCATTTATCAAATTTGCCGGAACCCTTTCTATCCTTGCGTGGATGAATTGGCGTTTGGCACTTGCTGCCTTTGTGTTGATCCCGGTTATGTTTGTGTATGCTTATATACTAAATAAGAAGATGAAGCGGGCATTTAAGACAAACCGCGAGAAAGTGGCAGATATCAATGCACGCATTGAGGATAATCTGTCTGGGATCCGAGTGGTCAAATCTTTCGCCAATGAAGAGATTGAGCGGGAAAAATTTATGGAGGGCAACCGGGGATTTTTAGACAGCAAGAAAAACAGTTATTTTTATATGGGACAATATCATGCCGGCTTGACTGCCTTTATTACGATGATTACCGTGGTTGTGATCGTTGTGGGAGCGGTTTTGTTGTCAAATGGTACGATGAATGCACCGGATCTGATCACTTTTTTACTTTATATCAGTAACTTTACGGAGCCGGTACAAAAACTTATCAATTTTACAGAGCAGTTTCAAAACGGAATTACCGGATATGAACGATTTCGTGAAATACTGTCGATCGATCCGGAGATCAAAGAATGTGAAAATCCGGTGGAAGCAAAAGATATCCGAGGAGAAGTGGTGTTTGACGATGTGGGATTCCGCTATGAAGAAGGACAGGAAAAAGTGCTCAGTCATGTGAGCCTGAAAGTAAATGCCGGAGAATATGTTGCGCTGGTTGGAACGTCCGGTGCCGGAAAAACGACACTTTGCAGTTTGATCCCGCGGTTTTATGAGGTGACCTTCGGAACCATTCTCTTAGATGGAATCGATGTGCGGAAATATACGCTTTCCAGTCTGCGAAAGAGTATCGGTGTCGTTCAGCAAGATGTCTATCTGTTTGCGGGGACGGTGCTTGATAACATCCGATACGGAAAAGTGGAGGCGACCAGAGAAGAGGTCATTCAGGCGGCCAAAGATGCCAATGCCCATGAATTTATCATGGGACTTCCGCAAGGGTACGATACGAATATCGGCCAGCGTGGAGTAAAACTTTCCGGAGGGCAGAAGCAGCGGCTTTCTATCGCCAGAGTGTTTTTGAAAAATCCGCCGGTTCTGATTTTTGATGAGGCGACATCGGCACTGGACAATGAGAGCGAAAAGGTCGTTCAGGAGTCCCTTGAGAAATTGGCAAAGAACCGTACGACATTTGTTATCGCCCACCGGCTTTCTACGATCCGCAATGCACAGAGGATTCTTGTTCTGACGGAAGAAGGAATCAGCGAGGAAGGAAGTCATGAGGAATTGATGAAAAAACATGGTGTATATTACAATTTGTACACATTATCGGGCAATGAAGCATAAAAAAGTGCTTGCATTTGGAAAAATTATGTGATATACTAAAAATGTTGTTATTGGATTAAGATGAGTGGACGCGAGTCCACTCATTGTTATTATGAGGAAAAGAGGTATGTTTTTTGGGTAAACATCAGATGTATGAAAAGCGTACAGAAGAATTGATTTCGCCGATTTTGGAAGAAAATCATTTTGAACTGGTTGATGTGGAATTTGTCAAAGAAGCCGGTTCCTGGCATCTTCGTGCCTACATTGACAAGGAAGGCGGTATTACGATCGATGACCTGACACTTGTCAATCACGCATTGAGTGACAAGATGGATGCGGAAGATTTTATCGACGAATCGTATATATTGGAAGTGAGTTCTCCGGGACTGCTCCGTCCATTTAAAAAACCAAAAGATTATCAAAGAAATCTGGGAGAAGATGTGGAAGTAAAACTTTTTGCTCCGATCACATTTGAGCAGAAAGGGAAAAAATATACAGATAAAGAATTTATCGGCATTTTGAAATCCTACGAAGCACCGCAGGAAGATTCTGTGAATGGTGGAAAAATCGTACTGGGATTTGATGGCGAGGAAACATTGGAACTTGAAATTAAAGATATTGCGTTGATCCGAAAATCAATTGACTTTTAAACAATATGGAGGTAAGGAAAAAAATGAGAGCGAAAAACAGTAAAACAACAAACGGAAATCCGGAATTGATCGAGGCATTGGAAGCCATTGCCAGAGAAAAGGATATCAGCAAGGAGGTATTATTGGAAGCCATCCAGAATTCTCTTTTGGCAGCTTGCAAAGACCAGTTTGGTAAATCGGATAACATTCGTGTGGTTTTAGATGAGACAACAGGAGAATTTCATGTATACCAGGATAAGGTTGTTGTCGAGGAAGTTCTTGATGATACACTTGAGATCGCTTTGGCAGAAGCAGAAGCGAGACATGGTGTGACAGATCTGGGAGCGACCGTAAGCATCGAAGTAACGCCAAAGAACTTCGGACGTATTTCCGCGCAGAAGGCAAAACAGGTTGTTGTACAGAAAATTCGCGAAGAAGAAAGAAAAGTTTTGTATGATCAATATTATACAAAAGAAAAAGATATTATTACAGGAACGGTTCAGCGTTATTCCAATGGAAATTACACGGTAAATATTGGAAAAATCGATACGGTTTTGACAGAACAGGAACAGGTAAAAACAGAACGTTTCCGTTCTCATGAAAAGATTCGTGTTTATGTTACGGAAGTAAAAGACACACCGAGAGGACCAAGAATTGTGATCAGCCGTACGCATCCGGAACTCGTAAAACGTCTGTTTGAGGCAGAAGTTGCAGAGATCCAGAGCGGTGTTGTGGAGATTAAGAGTGTATCCCGTGAAGCCGGTTCCCGTTCCAAGATCGCAGTGTATAGCAGAAACCCGGATGTCGACGCAGTAGGTGCCTGCGTAGGTATGAATGGGGCACGTGTCAATGCGGTAGTGAATGAACTCCGCGGTGAAAAGATTGACATTGTAGAGTGGAATGAAAATCCGGCAATCTTTATTGAGCATGCTCTCAGTCCATCCCGCGTCGTATCGGTTACTGTGGATATTGAGGAAAAGAGCGCGCTGGTAGTTGTTCCGGATTATCAGTTGTCACTGGCAATCGGTAAAGAAGGACAGAATGCAAGACTGGCAGCAAAACTGACCGGTTATAAAATAGATATTAAGAGTGAGACACAGAACCAGGAAGGATAAGAGGTGGTTTTGTTGAAAGAAAAGAAGATTCCAATGAGACAATGTGTCGGCTGCCGCGAAAGCAAAGAAAAAAAGCAGCTGATCCGCATTGTAAAAAATGATCAGGAAATCACAATTGACCGCACCGGGAAAAAAAATGGACGTGGTGCATATCTTTGTGATAACTTGGAATGTTTGGTAAAAGCAAGGAAAAATCGCGGTTTGAACCGGGCATTTCGAATGGAAGTTGACGAATCAGTATATGAAGAATTAGAAAGGCAGTTGTTGAATGAGTCAAAATAGAAGCAAAAGTTTGGGAACTCTGGGATTAGCGATGAAATCCGGAAATGTAGTAAGTGGAGAATTTCTTACGGAGCAGGCGATTCGTGCCGGTACGGCGCGGCTTGTGATCGTAGCGGAAGATGCATCCGATAATACGAAAAAGAAATTTTGTAATTCCTGTTCATATTATCAGGTCCCTTTGGCGATCAAATTTGACAAGGATACTCTTGGAAATGCGATTGGTAAAGAGTTTCGCGCTTCACTCGCAGTTCTTGATCAGGGATTTGCGTCAGCAATTAGTAAAAATTTAGAATTGGAGGAAATGTAATATGGCAAAAATGAGGATATTCGAAATTGCAAGAAGTATTCAGGCAAAAAATAAAGAAATAAAAAGTGGCGATCTGGTAAGACTTTTAAATGAAAATGGGTTTGATGTCAAAGGGGCAAACAGCAATATTGAAGATAAAGAAATTGCTTTTTTGTTACAGACATTCAATGATCCGAAAAAAGTGGAAAAGATATTAGCATCGCATAATACGGAAGAGGTCAAAGAGGAAAAGAAATCCGAGAAGAAAGAACCTGTAAAAGAACAAAAAACGGCAGAACCGGTAAAAGAGAAAACAGAAGAAAAAAAATTGGAAGAAAAGCAGGCAGAAGAGCTTGTAAAGAAACCGGTTCCGGAAGAAAAAAAGAAAGAGAAAAAAGAGGAGAACAAAAAGAAAGTGCCTGAAAGAGAACAAAAGAAAGAAATGCCAGAAAAGAAGAACGGAAATAATCAATCCAATTCCAATTCTAATGACCGTCGCCGCGATAATAACCGTGACAACAATAACCGTGGTGGAAATGATCACAGAAATAACCGTAATAATAATAACCGTGATAACAATCGCGGGGGAAACAATGACCGCAATGCAAATAACCGCGGCGACCGACGACCAAATAACAATAACCGCAATGACCGAAACAATGACCGCAATGCAAATAACCGCGGTGACCGCAACAATGACCGTAATGCAAATAACCGCGGTGACCGACGTCCGAATAATAATGATTATCGTGGTGGAAATAATAATCGTGGTAATAACAACGGACGCGGTGGAAATAATAATCGTAACGGAGAAAAGGTTCTGGAGCGCTTTGAAAAGGCCCAGAGTGGATTTGATGGAATCAAACAGGAACAGAAAAATTCCAGAAAACGTAATAAAAAGCCTGCGGATAAGGGCACATATAAGAAATCAACAAAAGAAGAAATGAGCCGTATTCGGAGCAAAAAGGATCCAAACCGTAAAGGTGCGTTTATTAAGCCGGAACCTGTTGTTAAAGAGCCGGAAGAGACAATTAAGCAGATTACGATTCCGGAAAGTTTGACAATTCGTGAATTGGCAGATAAGATGAAGATGCCGGCGGCAGCTCTTGTAAAGAAACTGTTTCTGCAAGGGCAAGTCGTATCCTTGAATCAGGATATTACGTTTGAAGAGGCAGAAGAAATTGCCATCGAATTTGATATTATTGCTGAAAAAGAAGAGAAAGTTGATATGGTGGCTGAACTTCTGAAAGAGGACGAAGAAGATGAGGCAGATCTTGTAAAACGTCCACCGGTTGTCTGCGTAATGGGTCACGTTGACCACGGTAAGACTTCCCTTCTGGATGCCATTCGTGAAACCGATGTAACGGAACATGAGGCGGGTGGTATTACACAGCATATCGGTGCTTATGTTGTCCGCATTAACGGTGAAAAAATTACATTTTTGGATACACCGGGACATGAGGCATTTACCTCTATGCGTATGCGTGGTGCACAGTCAACAGACGTAGCAGTGCTTGTTGTCGCAGCAGATGATGGTGTTATGCCGCAGACGGTAGAAGCGATTAACCATGCCAAAGCAGCCGGTGTAGAAATTATTGTAGCAATTAACAAAATTGATAAAGAAGGCGCA
>ERZ826051.1632-NODE-1632-length-19772-cov-3.191408_pt1 | contig 19772 bp, 13 predicted proteins | sample MGYA00519928_ERZ826051 | MGnify/ENA primary metagenome ERZ826051 (study PRJEB31778, sample SAMEA3449219) | human gut metagenome | biome: human gut; feature: human-associated habitat; material: faeces | place: United Kingdom | collected 2010/2012 ...
CGTCCATACTATATCGAAGCAAATATGAGCAAATATCTTGCAAGTATCATCGATATCATCAACCATGATGTATCTGTCGAGAAGGTTCGTTCCAGCAACGAAAAGATCATGGATCTCATGAAAAAAGTCAACGAACAGTAAGAAATGCTCCCAGGTTTCCACGTTTCCCGTGAGAAGCCCTGTGCGAATAAAGAAAGAGCGGATTACAGCAGGTGCAGATGCCCGGCATGGAAATCCGCTCTTCTTTTATGCCTGCATCCAGAAAGATCCTTCGGTTCGCCTCCCACAGATTCAGCTGATATTTTCCATCTGGTTTCTCATAAAAAAGTACATCCCAGTATTTTTCTTCAAATGCTTCTTTAAACTGATCGATCACATCTTCACTGACTTCATAACAGTCCTGACAGATAGACGGACCGATGGCTGCGTAAAGTTCTGAAGGGTCTGTCTGAAATTCCTCAGCCATTTTTTCCACCGTCACTTTACCGATCTTTCCTACCGTACCTCTCCATCCGGAATGTGAGAGTCCTATCGCTTTATGTACCGGATCCACAAAGAAAAGTGGTACACAGTCCGCATAAAAGGTCGCCAGAACCAGTCCAGGAACATTGGTGATCATTCCATCCACATCCGTATAAGGCCTCGGTTTTGTGATTCCATTTCCCCTGTCTGTTTCCGTGACCACATGCACATTGGTGGTATGTGTCTGATCAGAAGTTACGATATCTCCCATGGAAAATCCCATAGCATCAGAGAGTCTGCGGTAATTTTCCCGCACTGCATCCTCGTTATCTCCTCTTGTAAAGCTTAAATTCATGGATTCATAAATTCCCTGACTCACTCCGCCCAGACGGGTACTGAAGCCATGTACGATCCCGGGAATTTTCTCAAAAGCAGGATACGTCAGCCACGTAACCCCATTCTTCTGATTTACATTCATTAATTGCTTATCTTTATACCATTTTATTTTCATATTATGTAACCAGCCCTTTCATCTGCAAAAATCAAAAGCATTTTTTATCCAGTGGATGTTCTCTCCATCAATTCCTACTACGTCAAAACGGCAGGGAGGCAGCTCCCGGTATCCATGTGCAATCAGGTAAAACATTGCCACTCTGCTGATGATCCGCTGTTTTTCTCTCCCTACCGCCGCAAAAGAACTTCCACTTCTTCCGTTCTTTCTGTATTTCACTTCTACAAATACCAGATATCTTTCATCTTGTGCAATGAGATCAATCTCACCGCTTCGACAGCGAAAATTTTTTTCCCTGATCTGCAGTCCCCTCTTTTCCAGGAACACTGCCGCAATTTCCTCATAATAACTGCCCTTCTGTCTTTTATTTTCTTTCAGAAAAACATAACCTTTCTGTTTTTGATGTCGGTATCTTAAGTATCTTATCCGTTATACAAAATGTGTGATAAACGTTTTCCGGTGTATCGGACTTGGCCCGTATTTCTTCAGTGCTTCAATATGTGCTGCAGATCCGTAACCCTTGTTAGAGGCAAATCCATACTCCGGAAGAACTTTGTCATATTCTTCCATCATCCGGTCTCTGGTCACCTTTGCCACAATACTTGCCGCTGCAATGGATACGCTTTTTGCATCGCCCTTGATAATGGGTACCTGAGGGATCTGAACCTCCGGTATGGTAACTGCATCGTTCAAAAACAGCTGTGGCTGCACAGAAAGTTTGCTTATCGCCTGACGCATTGCCTCATAGGTTGCCTGCAGGATATTGATCTCATCAATTCTTTCCGGACTTGCCATTCCGATTCCAACAGAAACTGCACCTTCCAGGATCACATCATACAGCTCTTCTCTCTTTTTGGCTGTAAGCTTCTTGGAATCATTCAGCCATAAAATATCGCAGTCTTTCGGAAGGATCACCGCACAGGCTACAACCGGGCCGGCAAGCGGTCCTCTTCCCACTTCATCGATCCCGCAGAGATACCCAAGATGCTCATATTTATGTTCATATTCTTTCATGATTTCTGTGCGCGCACGTTCATTTTCCAGTACCTGGAGCTTTTTACGATACTGCTGGATCAGTTTCTGTACACCGCTTCTTTCATCGTTTTCATAATGCTGAAAAAGGGCGTTGTATTCGCCCTCCTTCGCTGACGCAAAATGCGCCCTGATATCTTTCATTGTTTCCATTATGCTTCCTCTGTTCCTTTCGGAAATTCCAACGTTACTTTTCCAAGTTTTCCGGAACGGAATTCTTCCAGCAAAAGACGGGATGCTTTTTCATAATCAAGTTCTTCACCTTTTTTCAGACATCCTCTCGCTTTTGCAACTGCAATAATCTTGTCCATTGTTTTTTCCATTTGTCTCCTCCTGTCGGCCGTCTCTGCGGCATATGCATATATTGAAAGAAGCCGTTTATGTTTACTTCTTTGCTCGCTGTTTATCGTGTTATATCAAAATGTGCTGCCCCAAAAATACTTCTGTGCAGACATATTGTGATCTCAGACTTTTCCCTGACATCATTCATATATGACAAATGTCAGTGTATGTTTTACTTCTTCTGCGTCATCTGCGGTATCGGAAGCTTCGTTTCCTGCTGCGGACTTACTTTCGGATTCTACTTCAAACTGGCCTTTCTCCGCATTGCCATCGGATTTTGATCCGCCGTCTGTGCTCTCACTTTCCGATGCTGTCTCCGTCTCGGATTCTGCTGCCTTTTCCCGCTCTTCTGAAATGCTGGTTGCCGTCTTTTTTCCGGTGACAACTGCATCCGTCGTAACGTAAAGGATCTTGCCCGGAACTTCGATATCCATCTCTTCCGAACAGATTACAACGTTGTAGTTCAGACCGCTCAAAATATCGGATCTTGTCACACTTCCTGTAACTTTTCCGTTTTCCACTTTCTGAAATTCATCCGGGAATTCGTACTTCTGATTGTATGCTCCCTGCAGGTCTCCCGCATAAAAGGTCACATTATTGAAATCCTGATAATCCCTGGAAGCCGCATAGTTCATATACAGCTCTGCTTTTCCGTCTGTGACGTTAAATTTTTTGACAACGATCGGATCACCTTCCTGTGACTGATTGTACGCACTCACAGAATCATCGATCGTCTGCTTCAGCTCATCCTCGCTGTAGTAGGATTTGTCCAGCGTGTCGATCACCGCCGCCTGTACACTGCCGTCCCGTTTCACTTTTACTGCATTGTGCTCTGCCTGAAACTGACTGCAGCCGCCAAGACATCCGGTTATCAGGATGACTGCCAGAATTCCCTTCCATTTCTTCATAATATTTCCCATCCAGACACAGCAAAATCTCCTTCGCTGCCCTGCCTTTCTTGAAACTTACCATATACCCTTCTGTATATAAAATACAGAATACGCCACCTGTTCGCATGGCATTTTTCATCATACCATTATTGACCGTCCTTGTAAAGAGCGTTTCTGGTATGCCGCATGATCTCCAGAATCTCCAGAGATTTGAAATCCCGGTCTATGTAACGCCTCCGGAATTTCTCAACCAGACTGATAAACTCTTTCTTTACCTGTGCTGATAGTGCAAAGGCAAAGAGGCGTTCGACCGGCGTACTGATCACATATTGCATCGTATAGATTGTCGATTCCAGAACCGGTGTGCTCCTTTGTACTTTTGAGACACAGCTGCGGCACAGTACGCTGTTCTTATCTGTAAGGAAGGCACAAAGATCATGCTTTGCTCCACATACTGCACACTCGAACACTTGCGGATATTCTCCGCCTGCCGCCATCATACGCAGTTCAAAGGCATAACGGATCAGTTCCCGGTCCAGTTTTTGATTGAGCACTGCACGCAGTGCCCCGTAGAGCAGCTGGATGATCTGTGTGCCGTCATCGTTCTCTCTGGCATAATAATCGGCAAACTCCAGAAAATAGCTTCCATAGCAGGCAGCCTCCACATCTTCTGTGATCTCCCGGAAATAATTTCGAATCTCTGTCTGCACAAGCTGATAGGCAGTCCTTGCTTCTTTTACATAAAAGGTTCCAAAAGCAAAGGTGTTTGCGGCAGCCAGAAAGGGATTGCCCGGTCTTCTGGCTCCTCTTGCAAATACAGTCACCTTTCCCCGCTCTCTTGTCAGCAGCACCAGCCGTTTATCTGATTCTCCGATCGGTGCCGCTATAAGCACAATCCCTGTCAGTGCAATTTTATCATCCATATATTCTCTCATATTCTTACAGTCCCGTCAGCAAATGCTGATGTCTGTACGGAATCGTCGTTTCTGATTTCAGATATCTTTTTTATCGTATCCGAAGTTTTTGATCATGAAGTCACTGTCTCTCCAGTCTTTCTTGACTTTGACCCAGAGCTGGAGATTGACTTTTTCTTCGAGCATATCCTCGATATCACGGCGTGCCTGTGAACCGATCCTGCGGAGCATCTGTCCGCCTTTTCCGATGATGATTCCTTTGTGAGAATCCCGCTCGCAGATGATCGTCGCCTCGATATCACAGATGCTGCCGCCTTTGCTTTTGCGTTCTGTCATTTTTTCAATAGAAACGGCAATACCGTGCGGGATCTCCTCTTCCAGAGAGCGAAGTGCCTTTTCGCGGATCATCTCTGCCACGATCTGTCTCTGCGGCTGGTCTGTCACCGTATCTTCATCATAAAACTGCGGTCCGTACGGCAGATATTTGAAAATACTCTCGATCACAGTATCCATATTGACACTGCGAAGTGCCGACACCGGGATGATCTCCGCAAAATCATAGACTTTGCGGTAAGCATCCATATATTTTATGATCTCTTTTTTATCTACTTTATCAATCTTGTTGATGATCAGGATGACCGGTGTCTTTGTTTTTTTGAGCTGATCCACAATGTGACGCTCGCCGGCTCCGATAAAGGTACTCGGCTCCACCAGCCAGAGGATCACATCGACCTCATTGAGGGTGCGTTCTGCCACATTGACCATGTATTCACCCAGTTTGTTTTTCGCCTTGTGGATACCCGGTGTGTCCAGAAATACAATCTGTCCTTTTTCGTCTGTATAGACGGTCTGGATCCGGTTTCTCGTTGTCTGCGGTTTGTTGGACGTGATCGCGATCTTCTGCCCGATGAGGTGGTTCATGAGTGTGGATTTTCCTACGTTTGGTCTGCCGATCAGGGTCGCAAAACCGGATTTGTAACTTTTCTCTGCCATCTGTATATGATTCCTCCTTAAAGTGGTCCGAGATTTCTAAACATCTCTTTCTCTTTTTCCAGTGCATCTTCGTTTCCGAGCACGCAGATGCAGTCTTCTGCCAGGATTGCACGCATCAGCGGTGCCAGGGCACGGATATCTTCCTGTGTCGCATAGAGTACCTGGTCACGCTCTTTCTGAAGGTCGCTTTCAGTCACATGTCCGAAATAAGCAGCATCAGAACGTGCTCCCTGTGCTCTTGCTGTGAGTGGCGTATCCATCTCACTGATTGTTCCGATCACGTATTTTGTCATATCACGCTCTTCGACGTTGAAATGTTCCACGTATTCCGGCACGCCTTCGTAGATCTCGTTGGTCTGACGCAAGTTCGGATCACGGTAAGAAGCAAAATAGGAATTGCCATTTCTGCCGAATCCACTCATACAGCCATACGCCCCGCCTTTGACACGCACATTCACCCAGAGATATTCATAGCTCATGATCACCTTCAGGATCCGCAGTGCCCCGGTATAATCATAGCCTGCCTCGCGGTAATTTCCGGCACGTGTCACATACTGGATCTTGGCGGAGGTCTGGAAGCCTTCGTTCAGCTTTCCGTATGCAAGGGTTTCTTCTGAAGGTGTTCTCTTATCCAACGAAAGTTTTTCGCATAATCCTGTCACTTTCTCTTCCAGTCCGGCAAGCCCCTTCTCTTCCGCTGTTACGGAAAATACCATGGCATTCTGTCGGAAAATCACGTTCATCAGCTCTTTCAATTTACTCTTCAGATTCTCTTTTTTCGTTTCAAAATTTGCATCGAGGTCATCGAGCATGCGATAGTAGTCAATCCCGCTGCTGCGATCACTGAACGCAGCTGTCTCGGAGAAATAAGCCATGGCACGGGTTGCCGCTGCCGAATGTCCCGCCGTTGTCAGCCGCATCTGTGTCCTTGATTTCTGCTCGGAAACGATCTCTTTTAAGCGTTTCTCATCGTCCAGTTTGGATGTGAATAAAATCTCCTCGATCACATCAAACACAAAGTCGATTTTATCATAAAGTGTGCGGGCTGATACGGTAAACATCGGATACATCTTCTGTGTGTCCTTTTCTGGAAATACGACCATCCCAGTACCGATACCTCCGGTCTGCATATTGATCTCATTGAACAGATCTCCGTAAGCATAATGCTCGGTGTCGATCATGCCCAGCACATTTTTCAGAAGGCCGACATAAGGCAGATCCTCTTTTCTGACAACGGACAGATCAAAATAAAGGGTCAGATAAGCGATGCCGTTCGTGTTCACATCATGCCACAGAACTTTGGTGTTGCCAAAAGAAAGCTCTCTGTTGCAGATCGGTCTGCATTTCTTTGTGATATCCTCCCTGGTAAGCATCGGGATTTTCTCCAGCTCTTCCTGTGTGGACGGTGTCTCCTGGAATTCCTGCAGTTTTGCTGTTTTTTCTACCAGCTCCTTTACCTGTTCTTCACTGAGACCTGCCTTAAAATCTGCCAGTTTCTTTGCCGTCTCTGCCTCCAGTTTTGCAGTCAGTCCCTTTTCCGGTGCAACGACAACAACCGCCACATGTGTGTTATCCAGCAGATATTTCTGCACCAGTTTCTCGTAATAATCACTCTCTACTGCATCACGGAGTTCCTTATAAATATCCAGCTGTTTGACATAGGCAAACGGATCACCCTCGCCGTACAGCCAGCTGTCCATAATGTCGATTCCGTACATCAGGCCCTTCGGATAAGAGCCGTAATCTGCCTCACGAAAACGGAACTCGGAAGAATTGATACCTGCCAGCAGTGCTTTTTTATCGATGCCGTTTTTCACCTGCTCTTCCAATACCTTGCGGATCACTGCCAGGAACTTTTCTTTGTCACCGACATTTGCATTTTTAGCGACTACCGAAAGGGACGGCTGCTGAATGCCGCTCTCAAAAGAGCCTAGGATATCTTTTCCAATCCCGGCATCCAAAAGAGCCTGTTTAAGCGGTGCCCCAGGTGCTGACAAAAGTGCATATTCCAGGATTGCCATGGCAGTCACAAGACGTACATCGCTGCTTATGCCAACGGACACATTCCAGGAAAGATAGGTGTTGTCTTCTTCCGATTCGGATGTGGAAATAGAATATTTTTTATAGATCTCATGCGGAGCATCGAACGCTTTCTGCATACTGATCTTTGAATCTACCTCTTTTTCTCCGTATTTAGAGAGATATTCCTGATCCAGCCAGGTAAGGCGTTCCTCAACATCCATATTTCCATAGAGATAGATGTAGGCATTGGACGGATGATAATATTTTCCATGGAAAGCCAGAAAATCTTCGTATTTCAGATCCGGGATACACTGCGGATCTCCTCCGGACTCAAATCCATACGGTGTATCCGGATAAAGTGCATTTAAAATTTCGCGATCAAGCACATCTTCCGGTGAAGAATAAGCTCCTTTCATCTCGTTGTATACCACACCATTGTAGGTGATCTCATCCTCCGGATTTTCCAGATGATAATTCCAGCCTTCCTGACGGAAAATCTCTTCTTTTTTATAAATATTGGTATGAAAAACGGCATCCATATAGACATCCATCAGGTTTGCAAAATCTTTGTCATTGCAGCTTGCAATCGGATACATGGTCTTATCCGGATAGGTCATCGCATTCAGAAAGGTATTGAGCGAACCTTTTACCAGCTCCACAAACGGATCTTTGGACGGAAACTTTTCGCTTCCACACAGCGAACAGTGTTCCAGAATATGTGCTACCCCGGTGCTGTCTACCGGAGGTGTACGAAATGTAATATGAAATACTTTATTATCGTCATCATTTGCAATGACCATGATGCGTGCACCGCTTTTTCTGTGACGCAGCAGATAGCCGGGTGAATGAATATCGGAATGCCCCTCTTCCCTTAAAAGTTCGTACGCCTGTAATTCTTTTATTGCCATGAAAAAACCTCTTTTCTTTTTATTTATTCATAAAAACTGCAGCCCTTTCTGCCATATTCTTTTACATAATAGAGTGCCTGGTCTGCATCTTTAAAAATACTCTCTCCTTTATTCGGGCGGTCTGAGTTTCTGTCCCGTCAAAATATCTTTTCAAAATATCCAGAGCTTTCTCTCTGCTCTGTTTTGTTTCTGCTTCTTCAAAATAAGCATCCATATATTTACTTTGCCCGGTCATCGCATAAAGCCTGACCTGCTCCGTCAGATAATCGGATCCGTTCTGCAGCTGCTTCGCTGCATTTCCACATGCAATATACTGGTTTGTCGTCGTATGAAGTACATGAAACTCCTTTCGGCCAATAAAGGAAATTATCTTCTGAATTCTCTCATGTACAAACCCCTGTTATATCAACGGAAAAAGTGCGATCCCATACGTGACACCGCACTTTTCCTGTTGGATTACCTGTTATTTATTTACGCACAGTTTTCTGACCATATCTGCCGGAATCATTGTACATGCCAGCAGAACAACTGCAATCCAGCCTTTGATTCCAAACGGAACACAGCTGAACATTTCTCCAATCCACTGGAACGGGGCCAGCGGAACGATCGCCGCATTTACGAGCAATGCCTGCACGATTATAATAATCAGAAATACTTTAATAAAATCTTTATTCTCATTCAGACCGGCAAAAATTGCAAATCCATCGTCACGCACATTAAAGCCGTTGAACAAAGCTGCCACAATAAACAGTACAAAATAACCCGTCAGGTGCTGTTCCTCATTTGCAAACAGATTTACAAAGAACGGCACTTTCAGATAGATAAAGCTTACCACGGTAAGCCAGATTCCCATTGTGAGGATCTGTCCCATCATTTTTTTGCTTACAATACTTTCATCACGTTTTCGCGGTGCTTCTGCCATATATTCTTCTTTTGCCGGTTCATTGCCAAGCATCATCGCTCCCAGTCCGTCCATGACCAGATTTACAAAGAGAAGATGTGTTACTTTCAGTGGTTCATCCACACCGAAAAACGGTGCGATCGCACTGACCACAACGGCTGCCACGTTGATCACCAGCTGGAATTTACAGAATTTCAGGATGTTATGGTAGATGGTTCTTCCATAGAGGATGGCATCTTTGATGGATTTAAAATTATCATCCAGAATAACGATCTTACCTGCTTCTTTTGCTGCTTCTGTTCCGCTTCCCATGGCAAAACCAACATCTGCACGTTTCAGTGCCGGTGAGTCGTTGACACCGTCACCTGTCATGCCGACTACCAGGTTCATCTCCTGGCACAGGCGTACCATACGGGACTTGTCGGTCGGCAGTGCTCTTGCGATCACACGGATATTCGGTATGATCTTCTTCACTTCTTCATCACTCATCTCATTGAGCTGTGCGGAGGAAAGTGCACGGTCGCTGCCTCCTTTTAACAGTCCTGCATCTTTTGCGATCGCTACCGCTGTCTCAAGGCGGTCACCTGTGATCATAACGACCTGAATACCGGCTCCCTGTACTTCCCGGATCGCTTCTTTTGCTTCCGGACGTACATCGTCACGAATGCCCACCAGACCAATGATCACGATATCATCATTGATTGAATTTTCAACCATGTCTTTTTCTGAATAACCAAAGGCCAGCACACGCATTGCTTTTGCTGCCAGTTCATCGATCTTGCGGTTCAGGATGGCGTTGTCCATGGTACAGATATTGCCGTCTGCATCCAGATATTTCACTGCATTTGCCAGAAGTTTTTCCGGTGCCCCTTTATAGAAAGTTTTACCGGTGCTGTCGATGCGTGCCTGACTGAATTTATTTGCAGAGTTGAAAGACTGCTGTTTTGTTATTTTATATTCGCTGCTGTTCTCCAGCGTCTTGAATGTCTCCTCACCCAAAAACTTCATCAGTGCCTGATCGGTTGCATTTCCGCCGATGACTTTATGGGATGCATCAAACATGGACTGTGTATTCTTACCGATGGCAAGATCCACAAGACCTTTTACCTTGCTGTGTTTACTCAGCTGTGCAATATCAATGGAATTGCCGTCGCCGGTAAAGAAATCGACCACTTCAAGCATACCTTTTGTGATCGTTCCTGTCTTATCACTGAAGAGAATGTTTAAAGAACCTGCTGTCTCGATACCTTCTGCTTTTCTTACCAGGACATTGTGGTCAAGCATCTTGCTTGTATTTTGCATCAGTACGAGGGAGATCATCAGCGGAAGTCCTTCCGGAACTGCACAGACGATGATGACAATTGCCAGAGAAAGAGCCCTTACAACATCTTTGACAACCGGTTCAATCCCCATTGCAAAGTACTGGGAAACTCCGCCCGCCTGCATAACAAAGTAGACCAGGTAAAGTACGGCGATCAATACCGCACCGATATAACCAAACGTGGAAATCTGTTTTGCAAGTTTGGCAAGTTTTACTTTCAAAGGAGAATCCGGCTCGTCTTCCTGCATCTCTTCTGCCATTTTTCCCATCATGGTCTTCAGTCCGACCTTGCGTACATCAAGAATACCTTCGCCGTCAAATATCACTGCTCCGCGGAACAGGGAGTGTGCATCGACAAAGGTATCGCCTGTGATGTCATCTTCCAGCTGAAAATCTTCTGATGCTGCTGTTTTTTTACATTCTTCTGCCTCGCCGTTCAGTGCGGAGTTGTCCACACGCAGTGCCCCGTCGATCAGTACACCGTCTGCCGGGATTTTATCACCGGACTGCAGCAGGACTTTGTCACCGACTACAACATCATCAACATCGATCACCGTGATCACGCCGTTCCTGTGAACTTTACACTTGTCTTTCTCTGTATTGTCTTTCAGTTCACGGTACTTGGTATCGCTTGCAACACCGGTCTTTGCAGATACGGTTGCCACGATCAGCACTGCAACGATCGTTCCGAGCGGCTCGTAAATCTCCGCATACCCAAAGAAGAACATCACGATCATCAGTGCTGCGATCGCCAGCAGGATCTTGATCATCGGATCACTGAACGTCTCTTTGAATTCTTCCCAGAACGTGGTCGGCTCGGAATCCGGGATCTCGTTGGAACCAAATTTACTTCTGGACTCTTCGACCTGTTTGTCTGTCAAACCATTATACTTCATCTTTTTGTCTCCTGTTTTTATTTTTCTGCTTATAAGCAGGGAGAAACTATATGAATCACTTCATCTCAGATATAGTCTCTCCCATATCGCACCATGTCATACCGGTACGCTCTTATTTCTGAAATCTTGCTGCCATCTCACCGATGCCGCCGTCCCTTGTTCCCTGTCCGATGGCACCGAATTTCCACTCACCGTTGTAGCGATAGATCTCACCGAAGATCATCGCCGTCATTCCGGAGTAGTCCTCTGTCAGGTTATACTTTAAGATCTCCTGGTCATTTTTTCCGTCTACCAGGCGGATAAACGCATTCTCGATCAGTCCGAAATGCTGCTTTCTCTGCTGTGCCTGATAGATCGTTACAACGATCACGATCTTGTCATACTCAGACGGCACACGGTCCAGGTCGATCACGATCTGCTCGTCATCGCCTTCTCCTTCGCCGGTCAGGTTATCACCCATGTGACGGACGGTTCCGGATTTGTGTGTCAGATTGTTATAGTATACCAGATCATCTCTTCCTGCCATTCTGCCGTTCTGCAGTAAGATTGCAGAAGCATCGCAGTCGATCGGTGCCGGTTTCAGTGCAAAAAATCCTCTGGATCTTTTGACTTCATCCCATCCAAGTCCTACTACGACTCTGGATAACCCCTTTTTCTCTTTGGACAGATTCACTTTCTGTCCTTTCTGTAAACTGATAGACATAATCATGCCCCCTTTTCCAGGTTTTTAAGCATTGCTCAAATTCATTTTATCTGCCTGTACTACTTATGCGACTTCGATTCCATAATGTCCGCACAGTGCTGCCAGACCGCCCTGGAATCCGCTGCCGATGGCGTTGAATTTCCATTCTCCGTTGTGCTTGTACAGCTCGCCTACCACAACGGCTGTCTCAATGGAGAAATCCTCTCCGAGGTCAAAATGGATCAGTTCTTTTCCGGTTGCATCATCCACAATACGAATAAATGCGTTGGATACCTGTCCGAAATTCTGTCTTCTGACATCTGCATCGTAGATCGTCACGGTAAATGCGATACGTTCGATGTCGGATGGAACCTGTGTCAGATCGACCATGATCTGTTCGTCATCGCCTTCGCCGGAACCGGTCAGATTGTCGCCCATATGTTTGACACATCCGGTCGGATGTTCCAGATTTCCGTAAAAGATAAATTCTTTTTCGGTCGGGCATTTTCCGTTGGAACCGCACATAAATGCTGCTGCATCCAGGTCAAAATCTGCTCCTGTATCAAATGCGTTCACATCCCATCCGAGTCCTACCATAATGCTTTTCAGTCCCGGATTTCCTTTTGTCAGATCTACTTTCTGTCCTTTTGATAAATTAATAGGCATAATGTTTCCTCCTTTATGGATTTATATTAAGGTGAAGATTCACCCTATTTGCTCTCAGTATCTCTTTGTCGGCATGTGGTACATCTGGTTGAATTCCTGCTTGATGTTCTCAAGTCTTGCCTGATCTTCATGCCGCTGTTTTCTTGCATTTTCCTGAATCTGTCTTGTCTCATCGATACCGTTTACGATCGTTTTCCAGGTCGTCTCCAGCGTCTCAATCTTGATCGAACTGCCGGATGCCAGCTGTGCCGTCATCTTGGACTGCTGCACGGTATTCTGTGCATTTTTAATAAGCATCTCATTTGTTTTCTGGTCCAGTGCAGAAATGGCTTCTGCCTGGATCTTCTGGCGTTTCAGCATGATCGCCTGTGCCAGTGCCTGCTTAAATACCGGAAGTGTGATGATAAATGCGGAATTGATCTTGCGGACCAGGTTCATGTTGCTGAATGCCATCGTCTTGATCATCGGGATCGACTGCATGGCAATGTTTTCTGCGGTACGCAGATCCTGTGTCCTCTGCTCCAGCATCATCAGTGCCTGATTTAAGCTGGTAAGCTCAAACTGGATCGACTGATCTCCGGTAGCCTCCATATCTGCCTGACGCTGTGCGATATAGGCTTCCAGCTCCTGACAGCCTTGTTCTCCGGCAAGAATGTATTTCACCAGCTCGTGGTAATAATTTACATTTGCCTCAAACATCGTCTCTAATTTGCGGTTGGACTGCTTGATCTCTGTCTCATACTGTTTGAGCTGAACATAGATCTGATCTACTTCTTCGCCCATTGTATGATATTTGGCAAGAATCTTGTCCATCTGTTTGCGAAGCCCGCCGAACAGTTTGTCAAACAGGCCTTTGTTTTCTTTTAATTCATCCGGATCAAACTTCTCCATGATCTTTGCAAGCGTGTTCAGCATCTGACTGGACTCATCCAGCTGTTTCATATCCATGCTGTTTAACACCACATCCGATGCTTTGGAGATCTCTTCTGCGACCTCTGCCCCAAACGATACGATCGTCTCCAGATTGTTGACCTCGATCGTGCTGACGATATCGTCCACTTCTTTGGAACCAACCAGCTCTGCACTCATCTGCTTTCTGTCCACAACGATATCATAAGACTTCACCTGTTCCAGTTCCGCCTGTGCGGCCGGAGCTGTCTGCGTTGGAGCATCTGGTCTGTTAAAATTAAGTCCCATCTTTTACTCCCTCCTGAATAGTATGTCCCGCCAGGATTTCTGGCGTGCCTTTGGTAATGGAACCCTCGTCAGATCCGGGACATTTAAATCATATAAATACTCCCCGATCTGATGCTCTTCCATCTGTTTTCTGTTGTAAAAGTTCTCTATATTCTGATATCCGGTCGGTATGAAAAACAAAATGTCAAAACCGGCCAGATTCAAAAACGCGGTAAGGATCGCATCCTCCAGTGAGATTACTTTCTCACCGGGATTGATATAGATCAGTTTCGGATTTTTCTTTGTAAAATCAAATTTCTGAAGCATCCGCAGGATTTCTTTCGGCAGGTTCAATATCGTCGAAAGGATCGTGTACTCCGTGCCGTTTTCAAAGGTGCCGCGGATCAGCTTCTGCTCGATCAGGATCTGCAGCTTGTCCAGAATGTGCTCCTGGATCTCTTCTCTTAAAAAGCCATAGGCATACGCCGGATGGTTTTTGATCTTTGCCTTCTGCAGTCTGCCGTTTTTGTAAAATTCAGTCACATAAGGCTTGATCGGATTGGCTGCAAGCGGCTGAATATAAGGAAAGCTTTTAATCACCATGGTATCTTCTGTGATCAGCTCCCGGATCGATGACCAGTACTCGGATACTTTTCCGTCTTTTACGCCGGAAACTTTTGCAAAAATGACCGGGATATTGACAGTGCTTTCCGTCGTACTGAAATTCGGCCGGTATTTCACTTCTTCGTTCCATAAAAGCCGGATCTCCTCGTACATCGTCTGGAGATTGATGATATCCGCCCTCTGATACTGCTGGTTGCGGTACAGTCCACTATCCTGATACATCAGAGTATCCAGTTCCCGCTCCGCATGATAGGCAGCCGTCCCCATCCGGACTTCGGTATTTTCCTGCGGAAAACGCTGTAAATGCAGCGTCTCCGTAAAATTCATCTGATAGAGCAGCTGATCTTCCAGTACAAACGCAGCACTGCGATCCGGATCGAGGATCAGTACATCCACCGGAAGTCTGCCCAGCATTTTCAGAAACAACGCTTCAAAACGATTTTTGCATCCGCCCATATAAAAAAAGCATCCAATCTGCGGCATACGCCAGCTTTTGAATAACTCCGGCAGATAACGCATCATCCAGCAGATCAGATAGACTGCCTTGTTGGTCAGTTTGTTGCGGTTCTCATCCAGTGCTTTTTCCTCCTCCAGAAGCACATCAAGAAATGCTTTGATCATCAGGCTCTGAAGCTCCCGGTTCGCCGGATACTGAAGATTGCGTTTCAGATCCAGAAGCATCTCATCGGTTTTGCTGTAATTTTTTCTGGAAACTTTTGCGATCTCCTCCGGAGTCGGCGGCTCGATCTGCCCGTTTATGATCACAATGTTTCGCTTCCGGGCTTTTAATTCCTGGTAAAGCTGGTAAAGCTCGTTAGTATAAGAGATTTTATCTTCTACACCATTTATCTGGCAATAACAATTATAATAAAATTCAGGATCACTGCCCCGCACGGTTGGCGGCTTTGCAATATCCAGAAGAGGCTTTCCCTCAATCCATGCATTGGTGCAGTTTCTGACATCCGGAAGTCTGCCGTAAAGGCGGCTTCGCTCCATCTCCTGTTGCTGCTGCATGCGAAGATTCTTCAGACTGAAATCCCCCGGAAATGCCTGCATATCCGGCAAGGTCAGCGGCATAGAATATACATTCGCCGCATCCAGTCTCTGATAATTCTGATCTCCGTGGTACTGCAAAAGTACAATATCGCAGCCCGCATGGCACAATATAGACAAAAGCATCAGCTCATAATGGCTGATGTCTCCCTCGTACAGAATCTTCGGGACGGAATTTTCACCGAGCAGATTGACGATCCGCTCGAACTTATAATACAGCCAGCACATGAACTTGATGTAGGCATTTTTCAGCATACCCTCTGTCTTGCCTGCCCTTTGCATAGAAGCAAAAAAATCATACATGGACATCGCCATATTTTTCCGCTGGTACGGATTCATCCGCGGAAGCCATTTCTGTAAACGACTTTCGATAAAACCAGGAGCCATCTGAAAATCCATGCCCATCATCTCTTCATAATAAGAAAGATTCTGCCCGGCAGGATTGGGAATCCTGCCTTCGATCACAACGCCGCGAAGCCTCGCCTCCTCATAATATTTCCGGATAAAGGCCGCGACCTGCGGTGTATAACCGCTGATGCGGTAAAAGTATACTTCTTCTCTTGTCGTTCTGACCGAAAGCTCTTTAAAATAATCGTCAAGTATGCTTAATTTCTGTTGTCTGAACATAGGTGAAATGCGAATGCCGCCCTCTCCTTTTCTGTAAAATTACATATAAATCACTATATCATTTTTTGCGTTTCTTTTCAAGCATTTTAAGAAACGACCAGGCAATCGTTTCTCTTTGCATACTGTCGCCGTACAGATACCTGAAAAATCGGATCCAGACGTGACAATTTCTGCTTTTTAGCGTATACTCAAAGCAGATAAAAGAAAAGGAGGTTATTTTATGCTTGTTCTTCCAAAAAAGACTTCGCACCCCCTTCACACAGATTCGATCCTTGAGATCAACCGTGTCACCTCCAGAGCTGAGGACTATACAGGCATACACAACATAAATCGCGTGACGCAAAGTGAATCTCTCTCCTCTGCAGAAGCCGCGCCATTCACTGTATCCAGGGCATCGGAAACTCCTATGTCATCCCGTGTTTCGAATCCATCACCGTCTTATCGGAGATCCGCACAGCAGAATATATTCACGTCATCTGCTCCTTCCGGCATCTCACACCAGATCATGCCTGCTCTGATAAATCAAACGAGGAAAGGACAGAAAACACTACTTGGAGATGCAATTTCTCTTGGAAAGATCAAGGCCTGCCTTGGCTGGAATGTCAAAAATCCGGCCTGTGATGTGGATGTTTCCGCATTTCTTCTTGGCCGTGACGGAAAAGTTTCAGGCGATGACTGGTTTGTATTTTACGGGCAAAAAGAAAGTCCGGATTGCAGTGTGATTTTTTCTGATCGGGAAAACACGGACCGCGAGTCCGTTGCGATCGATCTTTCCAGACTGAATCCATCGATCACCCGGATCGTCTTTGTGCTGACGATCAATGATGCCTTTTCCAAACGCCTGAATTTCGGCATGATCGAGGATGCCTATGTGCGGATTTTAGATGCCGCTTCTGACCGGGAGCTGGTCAGCTTTGTGATGGATGAATATTATTCCAATGTCATCTCCATGATGATCGGAGAAGTCTATTTACATAACGGAAACTGGAAATTCAATGCCATCGGAAACGGGGTCGCCAAAGACCTGGAAGGCTTATGCGGTCTGTATGGTGTACAGGTTAAACAGACTTGAACACCGTTTCTTTTTAAGGAGGAAATCGTTTTATGTTAAATTTTGAAGTGATCAATGAACTGAGTCTGAAAGTTACCTGCACTGGAAATGATGTACTGTTCACAAAGGCCGGTGCTTTTATCGCCGGCGAAAGCCAGGGCGGAAAAAATTATCGTTTTGAAAAACTGCTGCTCGGTCCACAGAGCAACCTGATGCAGGCAGCCCTCGGTTCCCTGACAAGACGCGTCACCCGTGAAAATCTGCCTCTGATGAAAGTCACTATGAATGGCGATTCTGTCACTTATTATGCAAATCATGGGCAGCATGTAGTTGTGTATAAACTTGCCCAGGGTGAAATCCTTTCGGTAGAATCCGAGAATATTCTCGCTTTTACACAGGACTGTGATTACAGCGTCCGCTTTATCGGCTGCGGTATCTTTTCCCAGAAAGGTCTGGCAACCTCAACGCTGACCGGAGCCGGTCCGAATGCCTATGTCGCTGTGCTCTCGGACGGCAACCCAATCGCCATGGACAACACCGACAGCCATGCTACAATTTCTGTAGACCCGGATGCCGTGATCTGCTGGATGAGCCGCCGCGGATATGGCGATCCGCAGTGATCTTTCCTGGAAAAACCTGATCGGGCAGGCTTCCGGAGAATCCTATGCCTATGAATGGTCCGGCAACGAACCGGTCTGCGTACTTTTGCAGCCATGTGAACGCTCCGGCGGTATCCGCGTCGGCATCGATTAAATGCAATTTTATCATTCAAGATTCACGTAAAAGACCGCAGGGCATTTCGCTCTGCGGTCTCTTTTATATTATCAGCAAATGCTGATCTTCTCATTATTCTTCTGTTTTATTTGCACCATACAGTGTGATCAGTTTGTTCAGGTATTCATAACGAGCTTTTGCTTCTGCTTCATTCTTAGCGAACAGTTTCTTAGCCTTTTCAGGGTTAGAACGCATCAGGGAGTTGTAACGAACTTCGCCGTTCAGGAATTCCTGATATTCTCCTGTCGGAGCCTTGCTGTCCAGAGTGAATGCATCTTTTCCTTCTGCTTTTGCAGCCGGATTGTAACGGAAGCAATGCCAGTAACCAGCTTTTACTGCCAGTTCTTCTTCTGTCTGAGCTTTTGCCATACCTTTCTTGATACCATGGTTGATACATGGAGCATAAGCGATGATCAGAGATGGTCCCGGATAAGCCTCAGCCTCTGCAATAGCTTTTACAGTCTGGTTGAAGTCAGCACCCATGGAAATCTGAGCAACGTATACATAGCCATAGCTCATAGCGATGGAAGCCATATCTTTCTTCTTAGTCTCTTTACCGCCTGCAGCGAACTGAGCGATAGCACCTGTAGGTGTAGACTTGGAAGACTGTCCACCTGTGTTAGAGTAAACCTCTGTATCGAATACCATAACGTTGATGTCACGTCCACTAGCGAGAACATGGTCAACACCACCGAATCCGATATCGTAAGCCCATCCGTCACCACCGAAGATCCACTGGGATTTCTTAGCGAGGAAGTCTTTGTTCTTAACGATGTCTCTGCAAACGTCGCAGTCAGCGTCTTTGATTGCTTCTACAAGTTTCTCGGTTGCAGTTCCGTTGGTAGCGCCGCAGTCAAAGGTATCCAGATACTCTTTGCATGCTGCTTTTACTTCTTCCGGAGCTTTCTCGGAGTTCATAACATCCTCAACTTTGGCTTTCAGGCCGCCGCGGATTGCTTTCTGAGCGAGAAGCATACCATAACCGAACTCTGCGTTGTCCTCGAACAGGGAGTTGGACCATGCCGGGCCCTGTCCTTTCTCGTTTACAGTGTAAGGAGTGGACGGTGAGGAGTTACCCCAGATAGAGGAGCATCCTGTTGCGTTTGCGATGTACATTCTGTCACCGAACAGCTGGGTGATCAGTTTTGCGTAAGGAGTCTCGCCGCAGCCTGCGCATGCGCCGGAGAACTCAAGCAGCGGTTTCTTGAACTGGCTGCCCTTTACGGTATTCTCTTTGAATTTTGCTACAACATCTGTCTTCTCTGGAAGAGCTGCTGCATAATCGAAGTATTTCTGCTCTGCTTCGTGTGCTGCAAGGCTTTCCATAGCCAGTGCTTTCACACCCTTCTTGCCCGGGCATACGTTTGCACAGGAACCGCATCCGGTACAATCCAGAGCAGAGATAGCCATGGAGAACTTGTATCCTGGCATACCAGTCATATCCTTCATCTTCATATCTGCAGGAGCCTTAGCAGCTTCCTCAGCAGTCATAGCTACCGGACGGATAACAGCGTGTGGGCAGACATAAGAACAGAAGTTACACTGGATACAGTTATCAACGTTCCATACAGGAACCTTAACAGCGATACCACGCTTCTCGTATGCAGAAGAACCGGATGGTGTAGAACCATCAACGTAATCCTTGAATGCAGATACAGGCAGTGTGTTACCTTCCTGAGCGCTTACCTTGGTCTGGATGTTGTTTACGAAGTCTACAACTTCCTTTCTTCCCTCGGTAACTACCTTGTAGTCAAGTCCTTCATCTTCGCAGTTAGCCCAGCTTGCTGGAACTTCTACTTTGTGAACGCCCTTGGCACCAGCATCGATAGCTGCCCAGTTCTTCATGACAACGTCTTCACCCTTACGTCCGTAAGTTGCCTTTGCAGCAGCCTTCATCAGCTCGTTAGCCTTTTCAGCTGGGATGATT
>ERZ826051.1673-NODE-1673-length-19386-cov-3.949201_pt1 | contig 19386 bp, 13 predicted proteins | sample MGYA00519928_ERZ826051 | MGnify/ENA primary metagenome ERZ826051 (study PRJEB31778, sample SAMEA3449219) | human gut metagenome | biome: human gut; feature: human-associated habitat; material: faeces | place: United Kingdom | collected 2010/2012 ...
AAATATAAGAAAACTGGAGCAGGATATATTTCCCCTCCAGTTTTAGTATAGAGCCGAAATCTACTTCTTTTTTTAATAAAAAATGGAAGCGGATACATAATTTTGTTGACGGTGTGTGAAAATGGGATATGGTTGAAGGAAAAGATAAAAAAGGAGAAAGGAAATATGAAAAAATACTTTCATTTTTTTATATTGTTTAATGGTTTTAACATTAACAGGATGTGGTGGATCAAGTGGAGATGACATTTCGACTTATACGTATTCAAGTGAATTGGATATCAAAAACTTAGATTCATCAGATGCTGATGATCAATGTCCATTGCGTGCTATCCATGCTGTTATTGATGGGTTGATGAAAACAGATAAAAAAGGAAATATTACGTATGGTATTGCGAAAAGTGAAGAAGTTTCAGAAGATGGATTAGTTCATACTTATAAACTTAGAAAAGATGTAAGATGGGATAATGGTGATCTTGTAACAGCTCATGATTTTGTTTATGCATGGCAAAGAATCTTTAAGAAAAAAGGCAGTTATTATTATATGTTTGCAGATGGTATAGCAAGCATTCAAGGTGCACAAGAATTATCAGATAAAATAGATGCTGGTGAAGAACTTACAGATGATGATTTAAATTCTATGGGTGTAAAAGCATTGGATGGTTATACATTAGAAGTAAAAACAACAGTACGCGTTTCGTTTTTAGATGAATTGCTTGCTTTTCCACCATTCTATCCAATTAATGAAAAATTTGCTGAAAAACAAGGAAGTAAATATGGTAAAAGTGCTAAAACAATTTTAGGTAATGGAGCTTTTAAGATGATTAATTTGGAACCTGGATCAGTAGCTGAATTTAAAAAAAATGAAAACTATTATGATCAAAAACATGTAAAACTTCAAAGACTTGTGATGAAACTTGTCCAAGAACCTAAAGTAGCTGCACAAGCTTTTGAAGCAGGTGAAACAGATTATGCGCCAATTAATTCTGATTTAGTTGATAAATATAAAGAATATGACTCTTTTAAACAAGTTTATGATGGCTTTTTATTTTATATCTCAATAAATTTTAAAAATGAAGATCTTGCAAATTTAAATGTAAGAAAAGCCATTTCATCTGCTATTAATAGAAAAGATTTATGTGAAAATGTTTTAAAAGATGGTTCACAAGTTGTTAAAGGATTTATTCCTTCAGGCTTAGCTACAAGCCCATGTGGTGTAGATTTTAGAAAAGATTCTGGTGATTTTACCTCTTATGATAAAGCACAAGCTCAAGATTTATTAGATGAAGGGTTAAAAGAATTGGGGAAATCTGAAATTACTTTAAGAATTACTTATGGAACAGATGAATCACCAATGGATGTATTTTCGACATATTTACAAAATGCTTTAAGTAAATTAAATGGCATTAAAATAGAAATGGTTGCAACAACAAAACAAGATCGTATTTACAACAAACAAAAAAATGGTGATTTTGATTTAGTTGTGACGCGTTGGGGACCTGACTGTGGAGATCCAACAACATATCTAACAATTGCTTTATCAACGAATAGTAATAACTATGGCAAGTGGAAAAATAGTGAGTATGATCAACTTGTAAATCAAGTCGGTGTTGAATCAGATGTTGAAAAGCGCTGGCAAGAAATGAAGGATGCAGAAAAGATATTATTAGATGATTATGCGTATATTCCTGTTTTTGAAAAAGGAGCGGCAACATTACAAAATCCAAAAGTAAAAAATCTAGTTATTAAACCATGTAGAACAATTTCTTTTGAATATGTAGAAAAAACTGAATAAAAAGAGAAAAGGCATAATGAGAAAATATTATGTCTTTTTTGATAAAAAGCTATCATATTAATAAATTTATATATTGTATTGTATACAAATATGCAAAATAGTATTGACTTTTAAAGACTAATCCGCTATTATGAAGTTAATAAATCGATAGATTGTATACAATATGTCGATTTATTGCACAAAAGATAATTTAAGAAGGGAAGAGAGAATATGAAAAAACTATTATCAATGGTGCTTTGTGCTATGATGGCTCTAACTCTTGCTGGTTGTGGGGGATCAGGAGGAGATTCATCTACTTACACTTTCTCAAGTGAATTAGATATCAAAAACTTAGATTCATCAGATGCCGATGACGGATGCTCATTTACAGCAATGCATGCTGTTATTGATGGGCTTATGAAAACAGATAAGAAAGGTAATGTCGTAAATGGTGTTGCTTCATCTTCTGAAGTTTCAGATGACGGGTTAACTCATACTTACAAAATCAGAAAAGATGCAAAATGGGCTAACGGTGATCCTGTTACTGCAAATGATTTCGTTTATGCTTGGCATAGAATCTTCCAAAAGAAAGGTCAATATTACTACATGTTCTGTGATGGTATTGCAAGTATTGTAGGGGCACAAGAAATGTCAGATAAAATTGACAATGAAGAAGATATTACAGATGCAGATTTAGATGCAATGGGTGTTAAAGCTATCGATGATAAAACATTAGAAGTTACTACAACTACTCGTGTTTCATTCTTTGATGAATTAATGTCATTCCCATGTTTCTATCCAATTAACCAAAAATTCTGTGAAAAACAAGGTGATAAATATGGTAAGAGTGCTGATTCTATTTTAGGTAACGGTGCTTTCGTTATGACAAACTGGGAACCAGGTTCAGTAGCTGAATTCGAAAAAAATGATAAATTCTATGCTGCTAAAGATGTAAAAATCGACAAATTAGTGATGAAATTAGTTCAAGAACCAAAAGTTGCTGCTCAAGCTTTTGAAGCAGGTGAAACTGATTTCGCTATTATCAACTCAGACTTAGTTGATAAATACAAAAAAGATGATTCATTCAAACAAATTAATGAAGGTTACTTATTCTATATTTCAGTAAACTTCCAAAATAGTGATTTAGCTAACTTAAATGTAAGAAAAGCAATCTCACTAGCTATCAACAGAAAAGACTTATGTGAAAATGTTTTAAAAGACGGTTCACAAGCTGCTAAAGGTTTCGTACCTTCAGGATTATCAATTTCTCCAGAAGGAAAAGATTTCCGTGATGAAGCTGCAACATATACTTCATATGACAAAAAAGCTGCACAAGCTGCTTTAGATGAAGGATTAAAAGAATTAGGAAAATCTGAAATTACTTTAAGATTAACTTATGGGACAGATGAATCTCCAATGGATGTATTTGCAACTTATTTACAAAACGCTTTAAGTAAATTAGATGGTATTAAAGTAGAAATGGTAGCTACTACTAAACAAGATCGTATCTACAACAAACAAAAAAATGGTGATTATGATTTAGCTACAACTCGTTGGGGACCTGACTATGGTGATCCTACAACTTACTTAACAATGGGTATTTCTACTAATGGTAACAACTATGGTAAATATACAAACAGTGAATTAGATGCATTAATGGATAAAGTTGCTAATGAATCTGATGCTAATACTCGTTGGAAAGAAATGATTGATGCAGAAAAAATTATGATGGATGATTTATGTTACATCCCAGTATTTGAAAAAGGTACTGCAACTTTACAAAATAAAGATGTAAAAGGTTTAGTAATTAGACCTGTAGGTGTTCCATATACATTCCAATATGTATCAAAATAGTCGATAAAATTAACAGAAACACAATATTTCGGTATTGTGTTTCTTCTTAAAAAAGAATAAAAAAATATGTTGTCTTCTAATTAATATAAACGTCAACAATTAATGTATAAAAAACAATTGTGCTATTTTGTTCTTGAATGTAGATTGAAAAATATATTTTTTGTATAAACACTAATGCAATTTTGTATACAAAGTTCGTCTTTTTTATTGACTTCTATAACGCATTGTACTAATATTAAAGCATAAATTTTTATTGTATACGTATTAGTGTATACAAAGGTGATTTATAGAAGGGAAGAGAAAAAATGAAAAAATTATTATCTATGGTACTTTGTGCTATGATGGCTCTAACTCTTGCTGGGTGTGGGGGATCTAGTGATGATTCATCTACTTACACTTATTCAAGTGAATTAGATATCAAAAATTTAGACTCATCAGATGCCGAAGACGGATGCTCATTTACTGCATTACATGCAATTATTGATGGGCTAATGAAACCTGCTAAAGATGGTACTACTACATATGGTATTGCTAAATCTTCAGAAGTTTCAGAAGACGGTTTAACACACACTTATAAATTAAGAGATGCTAAATGGTCTAATGGTGATGCTGTGACAGCAAACGATTTCGTTTATGCATGGCAAAGAATTTTCAAAAAGAAAGGAAACTACTATTACATGTTCTGTGATGGTATTGCTAGCATCGCAGGTGCTCAAGAATTATCAGATAAAATCGATGCAGAACAAGATTTAACTGATGAAGACTTAAACAAATTAGGGGTAAAAGCTGTAGACGACAAAACGTTAGAAATTACTACAACTACAAGAGTTTCGTTCTTTGATGAATTAATGTCATTCCCATGTTTCTATCCAATTAACCAAAAATTCTGTGAAAAACAAGGTGATAAATATGGTAAGAGTGCTGATTCTATTTTAGGTAACGGTGCTTTCGTTATGACAAACTGGGAACCAGGTTCAGTAGCTGAATTCGAAAAAAATGATAAATTCTATGCTGCTAAAGATGTAAAAATCGACAAATTAGTGATGAAATTAGTTCAAGAACCAAAAGTTGCTGCTCAAGCTTTTGAAGCAGGTGAAACTGATTTCGCTATTATCAACTCAGACTTAGTTGATAAATACAAAAAAGATGATTCATTCAAACAAATTAATGAAGGTTACTTATTCTATATTTCAGTAAACTTCCAAAATAGTGATTTAGCTAACTTAAATGTAAGAAAAGCAATCTCACTAGCTATCAACAGAAAAGACTTATGTGAAAATGTTTTAAAAGACGGTTCACAAGCTGCTAAAGGTTTCGTACCTTCAGGATTATCAATTTCTCCAGAAGGAAAAGATTTCCGTGATGAAGCTGCAACATATACTTCATATGACAAAAAAGCTGCACAAGCTGCTTTAGATGAAGGATTAAAAGAATTAGGAAAATCTGAAATTACTTTAAGATTAACTTATGGGACAGATGAATCTCCAATGGATGTATTTGCAACTTATTTACAAAACGCTTTAAGTAAATTAGATGGTATTAAAGTAGAAATGGTAGCTACTACTAAACAAGATCGTATCTACAATAAACAAAAGAATGGAGATTTCGATTTATCAGTAACTCGTTGGGGACCTGACTATGGTGATCCTACAACTTACTTAACATTAGCTTTAACTGACAACAATAACAACTATGGTCATTGGTCAAATGCTGAATATGATTCAATCATGGGAAAAGTTAACAGTGAAACTGATGCTAATGCTCGTTGGCAATTAATGATCGATGCAGAAAAAATCTTATGTGAAGATTTAGGATATATTCCAGTATTCGAAAAAGGAACTGCTACTTTACAAAATACAAAAGTTAAAAACTTAGGTATTAAACCAGTTGGTGTTCCATATACATTCGAATATGTATCAAAATAGTTCAATCTAAAAAAGAACATAGAGAAGACAACACAATATAGTATTCTGTATTGTGTTTCTTTTTTAAATAAATATAGGAGGAAAAAAGATGAGTAATTCAACCTTAAAATATATCGGAAAACGTTTAGTTATTTCGTTAATTACTTTATTCGTTATTTTAATGGTATTATTTTTAATGGTTAAATTTTTACCAGGTTCTCCAATTAACAATGAAAAACTAAGTGCTTCAGCCAGAGCTGCTATTGAAGCACAATATGGATTGGATCAACCAATTCCGGTTCAATTCGTACGTTATATTCAAAATATGTTAACAGGGGATTTCGGTGTTTCATTTAACTTATATAAAGATATGCAAGTATCTTCACTTGTAGGAAGTGCTGCAAAATTATCTATGATTTACGGTTTATGTGCAGTAATTATTGGAACAGTTATTGGTATGTTCTTAGGAGTATTTGCTGCATTACATAAAAATACAATTTGGGATACAATTGCTACTGTTATTTCTGTAATTGGGGTTTCCATCCCATCATTCGTATTTGCAATGTTAATTTTATTATTATTTGCTTCAAAATTAAGATTGTTACCAACTTCATATAGTTCATCGAATGCAATTAAATCATCAATTATGCCAATTTTAGCTTTATCTGTCGGTGTTATTGCAAACGTTGCACGTTTTACACGTACTGAAATGGTTTCAGTTTTAACAAGTGAATATATGACTCTTGCAAAAGCAAAAGGATTAGATCGTAAAACTTTAATTTTCAAACATGCTTTACGTAATGCTTTAATTCCAGTTATTACAATTTTAGGACCTATCTTAGTTAACTTAATGACAGGTACTATGGTTGTTGAAAAGATTTGTTCTGTTCCTGGATTAGGTAAATTATTAATTAATAGTATTTTATCAAATGATTACAACATCATTTTAGCTTGTTCATTCTTATATGCTGCAATGTACATTTTCATGATGTTAATTATTGATATTTCTTATGGAATTATTGATCCAAGAATTAGATTAGGAAAGGATGATTAATAATGGATTTAGAAAAGATTGAATTTTTACCAGACGATTTTGAATTCGTTGGAGATAAACAAGACATTACTAAAGACGTTGTTGCTCCATCACTTCCTGCTTGGAAAGATTCTTTAAATCGTTTTAAAAAGAATAAAGGTGCCGTTATCGGTTTAATTTGTATTTTAGTTATCGCAGTATTTGCAATTTTTGCACCAATGTTTTCATCATATAAATTTGATGCAATCAATACAAAAATTGCAAGTATTTCGCCATGTGCTGAACATTTCTTTGGTACAGACACTTATGGGCGTGATTTATTTGTACGTGTTTGGACAGGTACAAGATATTCATTATTTATTGCTGTAGTCGCAATCTTCATTGACGTGATTGTAGGTATGACATATGGACTTATCTCTGGTTATTTCGGAGGTAAAGTTGATTCAGTAATGCAAAGAATTCAAGAAATCATAAACTCTATCCCAACTTTAGTAATATTAACATTGTTATTAATGGTGATGAAAGCATCATTATTCACAATTATCATGGCTTTATCATTTACTGAATGGATTGGTATGTCACGTATTACAAGAGCTCAAGTTTTAAGAGTAAAAGAAGAAGAATTCGTTTTAGCTTCACGTACTTTAGGAGCTAGTAACTTATTTATTATCTTTAAAGAAATTTTACCAAATATTTATAGTCAAATGATTATTATGATTATGATGTCTATTCCAAATGCTATCTTCTATGAAGCATACTTGTCTTTCGTTGGTTTAGGTTTACCAATTCCAATGGCTTCATTAGGTACATTAATTAATGATGGATTTAACTCAATTACTATTTACCCTTACATGATGGTAATTCCAGTTATTATTTTCTCTATCTTAATGTTAAGTTTCAACTTATTTGGTGATGGACTTCGTGATGCACTTGATCCAACTATGAAGGAGATGTAATTATGGCAGAAAGAGAAAAAATATTAGAAGTCAGAGATTTAAATATCTCTTTTAAAACTGATAGTGGAACTGTTAATGCAATTCGTGGTGTTAACTTAGATTTATATAGAGGTGAAACAATTGCTATCGTTGGTGAATCTGGATCAGGTAAATCAGTTACTACTAAAGCAATTATGGGTATCATGGCTGGAAATGGTTCAATTGATGGTGGTTCTATTAACTACACTTGGACAGATGAAAATACAGGTGAAAGAATCACAAAAGACATTTGTCAATTAAGTGAAAAAGAAATGCAAAGCGAAATCCGTGGTCGTAAGATTGCAATGGTTTTCCAAGATCCAATGACATCATTAAACCCTACAATGACAATTGGAAATCAAATCATGGAACCGATGATTCATCATTACAATACACCAAAAGAAGAAGCTTATAAAAAAGCAGTTGAATTATTACAATTAGTAGGTATTACTAATGCTGAAAAACGTATGAAAAACTATCCTCACCAATTATCTGGTGGGATGAGACAAAGAATTGTTATCGCAATTGCTTTATCTTGTGATCCTTATGTTTTAATTTGTGATGAACCTACAACTGCATTGGATGTTACTATCCAAGCTAAAATTCTTGAATTAATTCAAGATATTCAAAAGAAAAAAGATTTATCAGTTATTTATATCACACATGACTTAGGTGTTGTCGCTAAAGTAGCTGATTATGTAAATGTTATGTACGCTGGTAAAATCGTAGAAACTGGAACAATTGATGAAATTTTCTATGATCCACGTCATCCATATACTTGGGGATTATTATCATCTATGCCAGATTTGGATACTGATGATGATGAATTATACACGATCCCTGGTACACCACCAAACTTAGCACATGAAGTAAAAGGTGATGCTTTTGCTCCACGTAATAAGTATGCTTTAAATATTGACTTAAGAATTGAACCTCCAATGTTTAAAGTACCTGGTAGTACAACTCATAAAGTTGCTTCATGGTTAATGCATGAAAAAGCTCCAAAAGTTGAAATGCCAGTTGAATTAAAAAACAGATTAGAAAAAATGAAAAAGGAGGGTGTTGAATAATGGAAAAGAAAGAACCTATCCTTGTCGTTAAAGATTTAAAACAACATTTTAAAATTAATCGAAACTTTACTGTAAAAGCAGTTGATGGTATTTCATTTGATATTATGCCAGGTGAAACTTATGGTTTGGTAGGTGAATCTGGTTCAGGTAAATCAACTACTGGTAGAAGTATTATTCGTTTATATAAACCAACTTCTGGATCAATTGTTTTCAACGGAAAAGAAATTGGTGGAAAATTAAATAAGGAAACATCTAAAGAATTACATACAAAGATGCAAATGATTTTCCAAGATCCAATGGCTTGTTTAAATCCAAGAAAGAAAGTTATTGATATCATTGGTCAAGGTTTAGATATTCATAAATCTTATTCTTCTATCGAAGAAAGAAATGAAAAAATTTATGAAATGCTTGAACTTGTTGGTTTATCAAGAGAACATGCTTCACGTTATCCACATCAATTCTCAGGTGGACAAAGACAACGTATTGGTATTGCCAGAGCTTTAATTATGAATCCTGATTTAATTATTGCTGATGAAGCTATTTCAGCGTTAGACGTTTCTATTCAAGCGCAAGTTGTTAACTTAATGAAAAAGATTCAAAAAGAAACAGGAATTGCTTATTTATTCATTGCTCATGACTTATCAATGGTTAAATATATTAGTGATAAGATTGGGGTATTACACCTAGGACATTTAGTAGAAACAGGAACTACTGAAGAAATCTTTGATAATCCAATTCATCCATATACAAAATCATTATTAAGTGCTATTCCTCATCCTAATCCACGTGTAGAAAAAGTACGTAAATCATTTACTTATGATTATAAAGAAAGTGGAGTCGATTATACAAAAGGTACTGAACATTTAGTAGATGGAACTCATTATGTTTTAGCTACTGATGAAGAATTTGAAAAATGGACAAAAAAATAGTTTAGGAGGCACTTAAGAAGGCAACCTAAAATATTATAAGAAAATATTCAAAAAAAGAGAACAAATGCGAAATATTGTTCTCTTTTTATATAAATAAAAAATATTACAAAATAAAAAGGCTGTTATGAAATTATTTATTGAATTTCGTAACAACCTTTTTTGATAATTTCTTTCAATTTTTATTAATAATAATTGTGAAATTGAAAGCTTTTTTCGATTTGATTGTAAATGCTTACAGAAGATTGACTTACAAGTTGTTGTTAATTATGATGAAGATGTCTTCTAGATAAGAAGATAATTAATTTGTATCTTTTAACCGGTGAAAAGAGGAAATATGATGATTATTGACAAAATGAAAATATTAGACCATTTAACAATTCAAGAAAAGTATTTAGTGGATTATATAATAAATAATCAAGAAGATATTTTAAAAAAGAATATTAATGAACTGGCAAAATTAAGTTATACCAGTAGTGCAACAATTTCTAGGTTGTGTAAGAAACTGGGCTTTAATGGATATAAAGAATTTAAATATCAATATGCAGCTGAATATTCTCATTTACTTGAATTGAAAAATGATTTTAAAATTGAACCTTTTTCAAGTGAGAGTTCAATTGATGATGCTTTAAATAAAATCGAACTTTTACATAAAAGAGCGATAGAGTATACAAAAAGTTTACTAGATAGACAAGTTATAGAAAGAATTTATCAACTTATTAAAAATGCTAAATATATTGAAATTTATGGAACTGGTATTAATTTTTCTTTAGCAGAAATTTATAGTTTAAATTTTGAAGAAGAAGGGGTTATTTCTAAAGCATATAACAGTTTAAATCCAATGCATCTTCAATACTTAAAGCAAAGAAAACCAAATGATACAGTTTGCATTTATTTAACACATACAGGTCAAAATAAGGAAATGTTAAAAATAGCAAAGGATATTCGCAAATTTCATGCTAAATCAATTGTGATTTGTGATCATAAAAAAAGAGAAATTTGTAAATATTGTGATGAAACAATTGTAATTATGACCACTCAAAATACAACTGAACTATCTAATGCTGTTTATATTGCTTCTTTACAGTATGTTTTTAATATATTTACTTCGTTAAAATTGATAAGTAATTATTCTTATTTAGAAGAAACAACGAAAGCTGTTGATAAATTTAAAATGGGAGAATGATTATGAATAAAAGTTTTCTATGGGGTGGTGCTGTTGCTGCTAATCAATACGAAGGTGGCTATCAAGAAGGACATAAAGGATTAAGTGTAACCGATGTTATGTCAGCTGGTGATGTTGATCACCCTCGAGAAATTTCTTATGAAATATTAGATGATAAATATTATCCTAACCATTATGGAATTGATTTTTATCATCATTATAAAGAAGATATTAAATTATTTGCTGAAATGGGCTTTAAATGTTTCCGTTTAAGTATTTCATGGCCACGGATCTATCCTCAAGGTGACGAATTAGAGCCTAATGAAGAAGGGCTAGAGTATTATGATCATATTTTTGATGAATGTTTAAAATATGGAATAGAACCTATTGTTACTTTATCTCATTTTGAAATGCCTCTTTATTTAGCAAAAAAATATGGTGGTTGGAGAAATAGACAATTAATTACATTCTTTGAAAGATATGCGATTACATGTTTTAAAAGATATAGCAAAAAGGTCAAATATTGGATGACATTTAATGAAATTAATAATCTTATAGATACCGATAATCCTTTTAATGCTTGGACTGGAGCAGGTGTTTTATATGAAGATAATGAAAATATTGAACAAACAATGTATCAAATATCTCATTATCAGTTTGTTGCAAGTGCTAGAGCAGTTCAAAGAGCCAAAGAAATTAATGCCTCTATGCAAGTAGGTTGCATGTTGCATTTTGGCCCAATTTATCCTTCTTCTTGTAATCCACAAGATATTCTTGCAGGAATTAAAGCAATGGATAAGAGGTATTTCTTTAGTGATGTTCATGTAAGGGGATATTATCCAACATATACTTTAAAAAAGTGGGAAAGGAGTAATATTCAATTAGATATAACTGATGAAGATTTAAAAGATTTAAAACGAGGTACTGTGGATTATATAGGGTTTAGTTATTATAAATCAACGATTGCAGAATATGATAAAATACATGACTTTATTGAAGTACAAAATCCATTGTTAAAGAAAAGTGATTGGGGTTGGGCTATTGACCCTACAGGATTAAGGATTATTTTAAATGAAGTTTATGAAAGATATCAAAAACCAATGTTTATTGTTGAAAATGGTTTTGGAGCTTATGATAAATTAGAAAATGGAATCATTAATGATGATTATCGTATTGATTACTTAAGAAACCATATTTCAGAAATGAAAAAAGCAATTGAGTTAGATGGTGTAGAAGTCATGGGATATACTCCTTGGTCAGCAATCGATATTGTAAGTGCTTCTACTGGTGAATTGGCAAAAAGATATGGATTTATCTATGTTGATTTAGATGACCAAGCTAAAGGTAGTGGAAGAAGATATCGAAAAGCTTCTTTTGAATGGTATAAAAGAGTTATTTCATCAAATGGTGAAATTTTATAGGAGATAAATAATATGAACAAATTTATAAATGAAACATTAGTTATTTATATATCGAAGTTTACAAATACAAAAGTTATAAAGGCTTTAAAGGATGGAATGATGTTTTCTTTACCGTTTTTAATGATAGGATCATTGTTCCTGTTGATTGCCAACTTACCAATTGAATCAGTAAGTAAAGTAATTAGTGAAAGTGGAATAGGAGATGTATGTTCTCAAGTATATTCTTCTACGTTTTCATTAATGGCCTTCTTTACAGTAATAGGAATTACTTATTCTTATTTGAAGAATGATCAAGTAATAACAGCTATAAATGGCGCTTTAACTGGTTTAGCAGCTTTTATTTTATTAACTCCATCTTCTAAGGTATTAGACAGTGGGGAATCAGTTACAGGAATTATTTCTAAAGATTGGACTGCTGGTCAAGGAATGATTTGTGCTATTTTAATTGGTTTTTTAGTTGGATATATTTATTCTTTATGTGTAAAAAAAGATATTAGCATTAAAATGCCAGATGGTGTGCCTAGTGGTGTTGCAGATTCATTTTCGTCACTATTACCAACTGGAATTATTATTACTATTTGTGCAATTATTTATGCTATATGTCACTTTATATTTAATACAACATTTGCAGAACTTATTTATTCGGTAATTCAAATTCCTTTACAAGGAATTACAGATTCGTTCTTTGGCGTTATTATTATGACGGTTGTTATGTCTTTATTATGGTGGACAGGCGTCCATGGTGGTTCTATATGTGGAGGAATTCTTTCACCAATTTTACAAGCAAATATGGCAGCTAATCAAAAAATTATAGATTCAGGATTGCCTCTTACAATTCAAAATGGTGGACATATTTTTACACAACAATTTTGGGACAATTTCTTATGTATGTCTGGTGCTGGAATTGTGATTGGGTTAGTGATTTATATTACATTTTTTGCCAAATCAAAGTCATTACGTAGCTTAGGTAAATTATCCATTGTACCTAATATCTTTAACATTAATGAACCAATTATTTTTGGGACACCAATTGTACTTAATATATATTTATTAATTCCATTTGTTCTTGTTCCTTTAATTATAGGTATAAGTAGCTACTTATTAATGTATATGGGAATTTTACCATTATTTAGCGGGGTTATGGTTCCTTGGACAACACCACCAATTATATCAGGACTTTTGATTGGTGGATGGCGTGTCGCATTATGGCAATTTGTGATGATTGTTGTATCTTTTGTTATTTATTTACCATTTATTAAAAAAATAGATACTTTGGAATTAAATAAAGAAAATCAAAAGTAACTTATAAGAAATACAAATATTTAATCTTAATATCAAAAAGTCGTGAAAAATCACGGCTTTTTTTTGTAATGCTATTAAGTTAATACTTTTGCTTTATTTATTGTTTAAGAAATCTACACGATTTTTGTTACTGCTTATTTAGAAGCAGTGCTTTTTAAAATATGAAGTAAGATTTGAACTTGTTTTTCCATCATTGTTAAGGAACAATATTCATAAGGTCCATGATAGTTAAAACCACCTGTTCCTAGATTAGGACAAGGAAGTCCCATAAATGTTAAACGTGCACCATCTGTACCACCACGAATTGGTGAACAATAAGCATCCAAACCATTTTCTTTAATGGCAGCTAAAGCTTGTTCAACAATAAACATATGATCTTTTAAAGCTTCTTTCATATTTAAGTAGCTTTCAGTAATTGTTAAATCAATAATTTGATAACCATATTTTTTATTTAAGAATTCAACAATGTCAATAAATTCTTGACATTGTTTTTTTGCTTGTTGTAAGTCATGATTTCGAATTATATAATCCATTGTTGTTTCTTCACAAGTTCCTTGAATAGCATGAAGATGATTGAAACCTTCATAGCCTTCAGTAGATTCAGGACGCATATGAACTGGTAATAATGAATCAAATTCATAAGCAACACGTGTAGAATTAATCATTTTATTTTTAGCACTTCCAGGATGAATACTTCTACCATGAATATTCACTTTTGCTGAAAAAGCATTAAAGTTTTCATATTCAACAATATGAATATCTCCTCCATCAATTGTATAGGCATAATCAGCATTAAAGTATTTCACATCAAAATGATTACTTCCACAACCAATTTCTTCATCTGGTGTAAAAGTAATTTGGATATCATTATGTTTAAATTCAGGATGTGTGTATAGATACTCAACCATTTGCATAATGATAGCAATTCCTGCTTTATCATCAGCTCCTAATAAAGTTGTTCCATCTGTAGTAATTAAATCATGATGAATAAGATGTAAGAGTTGAGGATATTGTTCAGGGTCTAGATAAAGTTTTTTATCTTCATTTAAAGTAATTTTTTGTCCTTGATAATTTTTGATAATTTGTGGATGAATATCTTTACCACTTGCATCAGGGGAAGTATCCATGTGGGCAATAAAACCTATGACATCTCCTTGATGATTATTATTACTAGGAATTGTTCCATAAACAACACCATATTCATCTATTTTTGCGTTTTCAATTCCTAATGATTGAAGTTCTTCAACAAGATATTTTCCTAATTTTAATTGTTTTGATGTTGAAGGAACTGTTTGTGAATTTTCAACAGATTGTGTATCAAAACTGACGTAATTTAAAAATCTTTCTTTAATTTCCATTTGTCTTCCTCACTTTCTTCATTATTATACAACGAAAAACTATAAACTTCTATGAAATACTTTACAAATCAAAAAATGTATGTTACCATACAATTCGTAGCCGAACAATATAGGAGGAGTTATATGTATAGAGATCCAATTGGACATCGTATTAAGACTCTAAATAATCTTATGAGAAAAACAATGGATAAGCAGACGGGACGTCCTGATCGTGCAACATTAATGCATTGTTGGATTATTGGTTTTGTTGAAGAAAGAGAGTATATAGGTCTTGATACATTTCCTAAAGATATAGAAAAAGAATTTTCAATTAATCGTTCTACAACATCAGAAATGTTGAAATTGATGTGTAAAAATGGAATGATTACAAGAGAAGAAGTGGATTATGATGCAAGATTAAAGAAGATTGTTTTAACAGAAGCTTCAAGGCAACACAATCGTAATATTGAAGATAAGATGAGAAAAATGCATCAACAATTAATTAAAGATTTATCTGATGATGAAATTAATGCATTTATTAAAATTTCAGATAAGTTAATTAATAACATTAAAGAAGGTTTATAAATATTCATAAGTTCGGTAATGAATAGGAAAGGAAGTAAATTATGGTCAAAACTTTAATGAAACAAATTAAAGAATATAAAAAAGATTCTTTACTTACAATGTTATTTGCAACATTAGAAGTTGTTTTAGAAATTATGATTCCTTTACTTATGGCAAGTTTAATTGATAAAGGAATTGAAGCGGGGAACATGTCAAATGTCACAAAATATGGGGCTTTGATGTTTGTTATTGCCCTTGGAACATTATCTCTCGGTTTTTTAGCAGGAAATCACGCAGCAAAAGCTTCTACAGGATTTGCTGCTAATTTAAGAGATGCGATGTATACTAATATTCAAACATACTCATTTTCAAATATTGATAAATACAGTACAGCTGGACTTGTAACACGTCTTACAACAGATGTTACAAATGTACAAAATGCCTATCAAATGATTATTCGTATGTGTATTCGTGCACCAATGAATCTTATTTGTGCCCTTGCAATGGCGATGATGATCAACTTTAAATTAAGTATGATTTTCGTTGTAGCGATTGTTTTCTTAGTAGCTGTGCTTGTAACAATTATGTATCATGCTACAAAATACTTTAATGATGTTTTTCCTAAATATGATACTTTAAATGAAAGTGTTCAAGAAAACGTTGTAGGTATTCGTGTTGTTAAATCTTTTGTTAGAGAAAAATATGAAAATGAAAAATTTAGAAAAGCAGCACAAAATATTTATAAATTATTTGTTAAAGCAGAATCTGTTTTATCTTATAATAGCCCAGCAATGTTAATTGCTGTCTATGGTTCAATTTTAATGCTTTCATGGTTAGGTGCTAAAGCGATTGTAGGAGGAACCCTTACAACAGGTGAACTTACAAGTTTATTTAGTTATGTAATGAACATTATGATGTCATTAATGATGCTTTCAATGGCATTTGTTATGATTACAATGTCACTTGCTTCAGGAAGACGTATTGCTGAAGTTATTAATGAACAATCTGATTTAGTATCTCCTCAAGAAGCTTTAACTGAAGTAAAAGATGGTTCAATTGATTTCAATCATGTTGTTTTTTCTTATAAACATGGTAGTGGAGAAGCTGTTTTAAAAGACGTTGATCTACATATTAAAAGTGGTGAAACAATTGGTATTATTGGTGGTACGGGAAGTGCTAAAAGTAGTTTAGTTAATTTAATTTCACGTTTATATGATGTAGATGAAGGTAGTGTTGTCGTTGGTGGACAAGATGTGCGTAATTATGATCTTGAAGTTTTAAGAGATGAAGTTTCTGTTGTCTTACAAAAGAATGTCTTATTCAGTGGAACAATCTTACAAAACTTAAGATGGGGTAATGAAAATGCCACAGAAGAAGAATGTAAAGAAGCTTGTCGTTTAGCTTGTGCTGATGAGTTTATTGATCGTTTTGAAGATGGTTATAATACGTATATTGAACAAGGTGGTTCAAATGTATCTGGTGGACAAAAACAACGTTTATGTATTGCTAGAGCATTACTTAAAAATCCTAAAATCTTAATTTTAGATGATTCAACAAGTGCAGTTGATACTGCTACAGATGCAAGTATTCAAGAATCATTTAACGAACGTATCCCTGATACAACTAAAATTATTATCTCTCAACGTATTTCATCAGTACAAAATGCAAGTCGTATTATTGTTTTAAATGATGGAGTAGTTGATGGATTTGATACACATGAAAATTTATTAGAAACAAATGAAATTTATCGTACAATTTATGAAACACAAATGAAAGGAAAGGAGGAAAAATAATGAAAGAAGGAACAATGAAACGTTTACTTAAAATGTTATGGAGTAAATATAAAATCCATTTAGTTATTGTTTTTCTATGTATTGTAGGAAATGCTTTATTTAATGTTCAAGGAACAATGTTTATGCAAACATTGATTGATGATTATATTGTTCCTTTATTAAAGAGCTCTTCTCCTGATTTTAGTGGATTATTACATGCTTTAATTCGTGTAGCTTGTTTATATGCTTGTGGGGTTGTATGTGCCTTTACCTTTAACCGTATTATGGTTTATGTAACACAAGGGTTCTTAAGAGATTTAAGAATTGATATGTTTGAACATATGGAATCTTTACCAATTCGTTATTTTGACAGAACTCCTCATGGAGATACAATGTCAGTCTATACAAATGATATTGATACCTTAAGACAATTGATTTCTCAATCAATTCCTCAACTTATTTCAAGTTGTATGACAATTGTGACAACATTTGTCTCAATGATTATCTTAAATATTCCTTTAACTGTATTAAGTGTATGTATGTTAATGGTAATGCTTGTAGTTTCAAGAAAACTTGGTTCTTTATCAGGAAAATTCTTCGTTAAACAACAAAATGATTTAGGTAAAGTTAATGGTTATATTGAAGAAATGATTTCAGGTCAAAAAGTTGTTAAAGTGTTCAATCACGAAGAACAAGCTATTGCTGATTTTAGAAAATTAAATGATGAATTAAGAGAAAGTGCTTATCAAGCTCATAAATTTGCGAATATCTTAATGCCAGTTACGGTTCAATTAGGAAATGTTTCTTATATTATTTGTGCCATCGTAGGAGCAATTCTTGCTTTAAATGGACATTTCTCACTTACAATTGGGACACTTGTTGCTTTCTTAACACTTAATAAAAGCTTTAATCAACCAATTGGACAAATTTCTCAACAAATCAATGCTGTAGCGATGGCACAAGCAGGTGCAGGACGTATTTTTGATTTATTAGATCAAGAAAGTGAAGATGATCAAGGTGTTGTGACTTTATGTCGTGTAGAAACTGTTGATGGAAAAATGGTTGAAACAGATAAAAGAACTGGGCATTGGGCTTGGAAACATCCACGCAAGGATGGGCAAGTTGAACTTGTAGAAATGAAAGGTGATATTCGTTTAGAAGGTGTTGATTTTGGCTATTTTGATGATCGTATGGTTTTACACAATGTTGACGTTTATGCAAATCCTGGTGAAAAGATTGCCTTTGTTGGAGCGACAGGTGCAGGTAAAACAACGATTACTAACCTAATTAATCGTTTCTATGATATTCAAAAAGGATCAATTACTTATGATGGTATTGATATTAAATTGATTAAAAAAGATGATTTAAGAAGATCATTAGGTGTGGTATTACAAGATACACATTTATTTACTGGAACAGTTATGGATAATATTCGCTATGGTCGTCTTGATGCTACGGATGAAGAATGTATTGAGGCAGCAAAACTTGCTAATGCTGATTTATTTGTAAAACATTTACCAGAGGGTTATCAAACAATGCTTACAGGAGATGGAGCTAATTTATCTCAAGGACAAAGACAATTATTAGCGATTGCCCGTGCTGCTGTTGCTAATCCTCCTGCACTTATTTTGGATGAAGCAACTTCTTCTATTGATTCTCGTACAGAAAAACTTGTACAAGATGGTATGGATAAATTAATGCATGGTAGAACAACTTTAGTTATTGCCCATCGTTTATCAACGATTAAAAATAGTGATTGTATTATGGTTTTAGAACAAGGTCATATTATTGAAAGAGGAAATCATCAATCATTGATTAAAGAAAAAGGTAAATATTATCAATTATATACAGGAGCTATTGAAATGGATTAATCCATCAATAGCTTTTTCTTTGGACTAAACGTCCATTGAAAGAAGAAAAATTGAAAGATAAAATAAGTATAAGAAATGAGGCATTTGTGAGACAAACTTGGGACAAATATTAAGTACATACATGTTATAATCTATTTGTAATAAATCTAGATGACGTTACTTCAACTCAATAGAAAGTAGGTAATGTGTATGATACCCATCAATAAGGTAACCTCTGATAGTGCATGTCGGACATTCTTAAGTAATGATGTCAGTTTTGCATCTTTTTATAATGCAGCTATATTTGAAGGAAAATAAATCATTCATCCTGAAAGGTTGGTACGTTTTGAATTTGATATTTCTTTTATTATCAATGATTCAAAAAGAGCAGAAGATAAAAAAAGAAGAAGGAATATTGTCGTTAAAAGTGGTATTAATGGAAT
>ERZ826051.1705-NODE-1705-length-19179-cov-3.019034_pt1 | contig 19179 bp, 17 predicted proteins | sample MGYA00519928_ERZ826051 | MGnify/ENA primary metagenome ERZ826051 (study PRJEB31778, sample SAMEA3449219) | human gut metagenome | biome: human gut; feature: human-associated habitat; material: faeces | place: United Kingdom | collected 2010/2012 ...
CGTCGGCACATTGACAGACGGATCTTTTTTCCGTGCTTCCTTTAACTGCTCGATAAGAACAGCCGGGTTTTTGTCACTCTTTGCTGCTTCGACCAGATTTCCGAAATAACCTTCTTCATGTGCAAAGCTGTCCGCTCTGCTCTCTTCCGGATTTTCCAGCACATGAAGTGCACCGGACAGGCAGATCACAGCCCCGAAGGTATCGTGATATTTCAGGCCATTTCTGAGTGCGCCAAAACCACCCATGGAAAGGCCTCCGATAAAGGTGTCTTCTCTTTTTCTGGACAGCGGAAACATTTTTCTTGTAATCTCAACCAGTTCTTCTCCGATAAACTGTCCGTGCATGGCACCGATGGACGGCTGATCCACATAAAACGCATTCTCGCCGGCCGGCATGACAACGGCAAGGTTTTTCTCCTCTGCCCATCTTTGGATTCTGGTTCCATGAACCCAGTCTGTCTCATTCCCAAAAATGCCATGCAGCAAATACAGCGTTTTAAACGGTTTTTCCTCGCGCTCCGGCTGCCCAAAGGTAAATTTGTCGACCGGCAGAATAACCTGCAGCGGTACGGTGCGCATTAAAGTTTTTGACATGAAGCTTACCTGAATAAATGCCATAATAAAAATCCCCCTGTGGATATATATTTTTCTTTATTTTACGCCTTATTTCCGCATTTCGTCAACGTGGAGTTTTGCGTTCCTCCGGTTCCGGCTTGCACCCCGAAGCAATTCACGATATAATTATGTTTATAGCAATCCCAGAAAATAATGCAAAAAATTCAGCACTGCAGAACGTGAATTACTGCGTCACGGATTTTCGTCGTACCCCGGTACGCCTTCAAATCCGTTCCTTGTAATTCGCGCCCTGCAGCACTGCCTTTTTTGCGTTATTTTCTGGTCTTGCTATAGTTTGAATTTTTTCTGTGACAAGATAAGGAGATTTTCTATTATGATAAAGTTGATCGCAACCGATGTCGATGGAACGCTCGTCAAAGACGGCACACTTCTGATCGACCCGGAATATATGACTGTTGTTTCCAGGCTTGTCGACCAGGGCATCTATTTTGTTGTCTGTTCCGGCCGCCAGTTTTCCAGTGAACAGAAGCTTTTCGCTCCGATCAAGGACCGCCTGCTCTACATCTCCGATGGCGGAACTGTCGTGCGCACACCGGAAAAGATTTTGAAAACATATCCGATGGAAACGGCACTCTGGAAATCCATGTGCCGCATGGTACACGACAAACTTCCGTCCTGCGACTGCTTCGCCGCTACCCCGGACTACTGCCTCGCCGAAGATGCCGGAAGCCGCATGTTTCACTGGCTCCGCGACTCCTACGGCTTCGATGTCCGCGAAGTACCGGATCTGTCGAAGGTAGAAAACGAGGACATTATCAAATTCACGATCTACCATCCAACCTCCTGTGAAGAGCTTTGCTCCCCAAATTTCATCCCGGCGTGGAAGCATCAGGCAAAACTCGCTGTCGCCGGTAAGGAATGGTTGGACTGCAACGCCCGCGGCGTCAGCAAATGGACCGGTCTCTCATTTCTGATGAACTACTTCGGCCTTACCTCAGACGAAGTCTGCTGCTTCGGCGACAACCTGAATGACATCGAGATGCTTCAGAACGCCGGCGAAAGCTACGCCGTCTCCAACGCCCGAGCGGAAGTCATCGCCTCGGCAAAACACACCTGCCCGCCGTACTGGGAGAACGGGGTGCTGCAGGTTCTGAAAACGTTTTTGAAGGAAACGACAAACCCGTTTTGATTCAAAAAATCCAGGCATCCTATACGGATGCCTGGATTTTTAATTCTCTGTTTCTTTACAGTACCCCATGCGGCGCAATGCCGATCGCAAATTCGACTGCAATCGCTACCAGGACTACCAGCAGCGAAATGATGAATCCGTGCAGCATCGGCTTTGCGCCGGAGCGGCAGAGGGATTTGAAATCGGTGTTCAGGCCGATGGCCGCAAGGGCGGCTACCATCAGAAATTTGCTGATGGTTTTTAATGCGGCTGCTGTGCCTGCCGGGATAAGACCTAAGGAGGTCAGTGCTGACATGGCGAGAAAGCCTAAGATAAACCATGGAAAAATGGATTTGATGCTTACCTTTACGGCGGTTCCTTCTGCTGCCTGCGCCTTCCGTTTCAGATGTACGTTGATGGCGGCGAATGCCAGAACAGCCGGAATGATGGCAAGGGTCCGTGTCAGTTTTACCATGGTTGCGAAATCACCGGCAGCCTCGCTGAATGCGTAACCGGTGGCAACGACGCTTGAGGTATCGTTGACCGCAGTTCCGGCCCAGAGGCCAAACGCGGCATCTGAAAGGCCCATCCAGTGACCGAGAATCGGGAATACGACAATCATGACCGTATCAAATAAAAACGTTGCGGAGAGGCCATAGGCAATGTCCATATCGGTCGCCTCGATGACCGGCGCGATTGCCGCGATCGCGGAACCGCCGCAGATACCCGTGCCGGCGTTGATGAGGCTGCTCGTCTTCCAGTTCAGTCCAAGTGCTTTTCCGATCAGTGCGCCGAGGCCAAAGCACGTTGCCAGGGTAAATACCATAACCGTCAGGGAAAATCTTCCGACCGTCAGCACCGTGCGGATATTCAGGCTCGCCCCGAGCAGAATAATCGCAAATTTCAGGATCTTCTTCGATGTAAATTTAATTCCCGGCGCTGTCACGCTGTTCGGCTTGTAAAAGGCATTCACAATCATACCGATAAACATGGCGATGACCGACGCCCCGATAAAGTGCAGTCCGGCACTCTCCTCCAGGCTTTCCAGGAATTTCGCCGCAGCGGCAATCACCAGTGCAATCGCCGCTCCGGGAATCATTTTTTTTACGTTTTTCACAATAATAATTTCCTCCAGATGTATCGTTTTTTCTTTCTCTCTCCCCAAAACATTCCGTATTTTTCATCACATCTGATTCTGCCACTTCCCGCTTCGATAGCGAATGACAAAGAAAATGGCACGAACAACCCAGTCCATCGTCATGGCGACCCATACACCGAATACGCCGAATCCCATACGCACACCGAGCACATAGCTCATGCCGATTCTGCAGATCCACATGGAAAGAATCGAGAGAATCATGCAAAATGCCACATCATTGGACGCGCGGAGTACATTCGGCAGATTGAAGGCAATTGGCCAGATTATCATACAGCAGATGCCGTGGTAAACGATGATATCTTCCGTCATGGCAGTTGCCTCCGCAGACAGACTGTAAACGTGAAGCACTGCCGGAAGCACCGCGATGACACCGAGACAGCAAACGATCATCAGGCCATAAATGATGATGTGCAGCTTTTTCGCATAGTATTTTACCTGCTCATAGTCTCCCGCTCCCGCGCACTGTGCGCTTACGGTCAGCACTGCATTTCCGATCGCCATACCGGGCAGTGTCTGGAAGACAGCAATCGTGTTGGACACGGCATTTGCCGCGATCGACGCTGTTCCGAACTGTGTGATCATACTTAAGACCATAATTTTGCCGAGCTGGAACATACTGTTCTCGAGGCCGTTCGGAATGCCGATGCCAAGGATTTTTTTCAGCATATGGAAATCCGGTTTTAATTTCACCGGATAAGAGCACCGCACCGGATACCGCTTATTATGTACGAGAACAAATGCTGCCACAGCCGCGTACATACGCGAAAGCAGCGTCGGAATCGCAACGCCGTCCACGCCGAATTTCAGCGCATAGACCAGAAGCGCATTTCCCGAAATATTGATCAGGTTCATGACGATGGATATTTTCATCGGCGTTTTCGAATCACCCTGCGCACGGAAAATAGCCGCACAGCCGTTGTAAACCGCCAGAAACGGAATGGAGGCCGCTACAATCATCAGATAAATATTGCAGTTTCTTTCTACCTCTGCCGTAATGTTTCCAAACACAACATGCAGAATAAACGGCTTTAAAAGATAGACCGCCGCCATGATCACAACTGACAGCGCCGTTGTCACCAGCAGAAGCTGGTCAGCTGCCTCACATGCTTTGTGTGGCCGCTTCTTTCCGATATACTGGCCGCACACGACGGCTCCGCCGGTTGCAATCGCGGTGAACATGTTGATCAGCAGAATAAAGATTGTATCAATCAGCGACACACTCGACACCGCCGCCTCGCCGACACTGGATACCATAATTGAGTCCGCCATGCCGACTGCGATGGCAAGAAGCTGTTCAATCAGAAGCGGCACAATCAGCCGTTTCAGATCCGCATTGGAAAACAGGTCACCATCCCGTTCCTTCAGATAATTCATCTTTTGTTTCCTCCATTTTCATACCTTCTCCGTTGATGATTTTTTACACATGCGTATCCTTCTCATGCTGTTTTTATCTTACCTGTATTTCTCCGTAAAAGCAAGAAGAACCGGCATCATTTCTTTACCGGTTCTCCATTGATTGTCTGTACCAGGACTTTGTCAAATCTTGCATATTTTTTTACTTCTTTCATCAGCGTATCGAGGTCTTTCACAATCTGCTCGCGCTTTCCTGTCGGTCCTATGAAATATTCCCTGCCGCCCATTTCCAGCGGATTTCCTGTCGTTCTTGTCCGTACACCGAATTTAAGTCTTCTGCTACCCCTCCGGTAATAAATCGTATAGGTACGCGGTACATAATTAAACAGAGAGCTTTCTATTTCAGAAACCTTATAAAATTCGCCGCTTTCTTTCGCCGCCGCGTACCGCCGGTCCTTCAGGCAGTCCATTTCAGCTACGGAAATAAAGCAGACCAGATAGTCCAGAAACGAAAACACAACCAGAATCATTGCTTCCACAATTCGTCCCAGATTTGTTCCATCCAGAATATGAACATAGATGTCACCGTAAAATACCACAAAGAAAAGAACAATACTTAAAATAATCTTAATTCACGGCCAGAGACGGGATTTAATTTTCCGGTTTACTTTAAAAACATTGATCCAGTCAAGCAACTGTTTTTCCTCCAAAGCTGTAATTATACATGTATTTATACTACAATATTTCCTACTGCGTCATAAGTTAAGGACAGTTTCTTTCCGTTATTGTTGATTTCTTTGAGAAGCAAGGTTGTAATTCCCGTTTTTCTTCCCGGTACAAAAGTGTACCTGTTCTTTCTGCAATGCAGATCGGCATGGAACTCGCAAAAAGACAGCCTGCTGCCTGATGGATTAACTCCATTCTTAAGGCAGCAGGCTGTCTTTTCCGCTATACCCGCTCCACTAATAACTGCTGCATCGGTGTGAGTGTTTCGGTTTTCAGTTCATTTAATTCCCTGATCTTATCTGTCGTCGTATAGAATTTCTTCGCGATATCCCACAGAGTATCCCCCGGCTTGACGAAGTAGCAGGTGATGCCCGGGAGGCTCTGCAGTTCTTCCGGATCTCGGTCTTTTTCTTCGACGTACTGCATTACCATCTCTTTTCTGCGGCGGAAGACGAGGGCGTTCAGGTTCAGTACGACTTTGGCTTCGATGTCGCTGCTGTCCGGCATGGTTGTGGAGAGCTGGTCGATGGAGGACTGGAGTTCGTAGCGGCAGTCCGGTCCGATTCCCGGGACTTCGATGGTGTGGCGGAAAGGGAGGGCGGTTTCGGCGGCGTAGAATGGCATTTCATCGTCGCTCACGACATAGAGCGCCCTGAGTTCCACCACGCCGGTTACTTCGATGCCGTTTTCTACGATTCTTTCCTCGTCGATCTTGATTTTGCCGTCACTGTGGCAGATCTGCAGAATTTTATTTTTCGGCACGCGCATCTGCAGTTTGTCGGTCAGGCGGCATTTGGAGGAATTGCGGATCAGAAGGCTCTCCAAAGTCTCCTCCTGCACTTTTGGAATGCATTCTCGGTGCGGATGGTAAACGTCCTGCAGAAGTGATACGGTTTCTTCCTGATACAGACAGATGTCAAGTTCGAGTACGGCCTCCGCCTGCAGGACCCGCTCCTCGCCGTCGGAATCGGGCTGGATTTCGAGTGTGGTCTGGCCGAGTGTGCTTTCGATCCGCGGGATCATCTCGGAGATGCAGCCCTGGCATTCCACTTCTGCCTGGAACGGAAGCGCCTGCTCCACCCACTGCAGCGGGTGATCCTCCTCGCCGTCGCTGTACAGACAGAAGACAAAGAGTTCTCCCTGCGCACTGACCCGCCCCTCCTCAGAGCGGAGATCGAGACCGCGCACTTCCAGATCCTGCCAGAGAATCTCGTGCAATTCCGGCTTGCCGGACGGAATCGTAAGCTCCTTTTTGACACGCAGCACATCTTTTTTCTGCACTGCAAGCTCAACCACGCGATATTCCTGCCTTTTTACCGCGACGTCGCTCTCCCCGCGGATTTCCATCGGCACGGCAAGGTCGCACAGTTCCTCGATCCACGCGTGCAGCGTGACGATCGCGCGCACGCCCAGCTTCCGCGAGTTGATGAGATGCAGGTTCAGATCTTCCACTTCCCAGGTGATGCAGACCTTGTCGCCCCCTGTCAGACCATCGAGATGGATCGTCTCGTCGATCGGAAGCTCGCCGGAGAGCTGGCAGATCCGGCGCCGTTCGCCGTCGGAGACGTACAGCAGATGAAAGGTGAGGCCGCCGAATACACGCGCTTTTCCTTCCGAAATCTGCACATCCCCGATCGTCACCTCGCCTTTTTTCTGAATCATCCGCCCCACATCGGGCCGTGCGTCCGGCACATTGTAGTCCTCATCAAACGTAATCTGTGACACCGCTTCGCTTTTTCTGCTGATCTGATGCAGAATCTTTTTTACAAAATCCATAAGGCTCCTCCCACTCTAATCCTCAAATACGACTGAGATTCCCGCCGCCGCTTTCGTTTTCAGCACGACGTAAGGGCAGGAGGCGGCGCCTTTCTGCTCCTCCTTTGCGGCAGGTCCGACGAGTTTTGTCCGCACGAAAACGGCGTTTTCCGATTTCGATACTTCTTCGATCTGTATGGAAAAGCCTCCGCTTTTCTGCTTTCCGTAGCCGCGCAGTATGTAGAGATCGTCCCCGCTCTCGTACGCCATCTGGAACGCGGATTCTTTTTTCCTGCGCAAAATCTGATCGATTTCCGGCGGAAAATCGCCCGGCTTTACAATTGCATACGACAGTTCTTTCCGCTCGCCCTCGCTCACATCTGTGATCCGGCACGATGCCAGGAGCATCAGGATCACCGCCGCCAGAAGAACTCTTCCCCGTCTCTTTTTCTTCATCATTCCAAACGCCGCTTCCTGCTCTTTCTATCCATTGTATGACGGGCCACAGTCTTCTATGACGCAAAATCTTTTTCCGAAAAAGACGAAAGTTATTGCAACCCGCCCCATATATGACGTATACTGAAAAGTACGCAATAACTGAATATCACTATTTTTACCAAGAGGAGAAAAAGATTCATGATTCGTTTTATTCTGGTCATTCTGACCGCTTTTCTGTATCTGATTCTGTCGATCCCGGTGCTTCTTGTTCTGCTTCTGATCCGGAAGAAAAAGCCGGAGGTCTGTGACAAGGTAAGCCGTGCGCTGATCCGCTGGATTTTCCGCGTGATTCTGTTTTTTTCCGGCACGAAGGTCACCGTAAAAGGTCAGGAAAATATTCCAGAGGACCGGGCTGTTCTATACATCGGCAATCACCGCAGCTATTTCGATATCCTTGTAACCTACACAACGGTTCCGGGCTCCTGCGGATTCGTAGCGAAAAAGGAGCTGGCGCGCATTCCGCTCTTAAAGAACTGGATGGAACTCATCCACTGCCTGTTTCTCGACCGTTCCGACATCAAGCAGGGTCTGCAGATGATCCTTGCCGGATGTGAGGAGATCAAAAGCGGCACTTCCATCTGTATCTTCCCGGAAGGCACCCGCGGCAAAACACCAAGCGAGCTGGAGCTCGGCGAGTTCCACAACGGTTCATTCAAGATGGCAACGAAAACCGGCTGCCCGATCATTCCGCTTTCCATCTCCGGTTCCAGAAATATTCTGGAAGCACACTTTCCGAAGATCCGCGGTACCCACGTTACCGTAACGTACGGCAAGCCGATTCTTCCGGGTGAGCTTACGAAGGAAGAGAAAAAAGAGATTGGAAATTATACGAAAAACATTCTGCTGGAACAGCTGAAAGAAAATCCGGCAAGCTAAAATCAATGACTGGCCTGAGCGTGTCTGAAAAACCATTTCCGCAATCTGAAAGCGCCACTTTGCGGTATGGCTTGCCCTCATAAGGCAGACAAAAAGCGGGAATCGTTATTGGGGTCCTCGCTTTTTCTTTGTCCTGTTCTGTCTGAAAACAGCGGACAGAGTCGAAAAAAGAGAAAAAGAATCGGTAAAATTTTGCTTAAATTACCAAAAATAATTGCTGTTTTGGGACAGTTATGGTATATTATGACTATACATACATTTATGTGGCGCTACATGGGGACATAAGAGTGAGACATAAAAGAAAGGTAACTATTCAGAACCCCATCTCGATTCCGCTTGCGCTGCATCTCGATGTTGCTTCTCGCCATATGAAATTCCAGAAAACCGCGCATTCATGCAAGCATGATTCATGATTTTCTTCTCTTTCGCATGGCGCTGAATAGTTACAAATAAAGAATAGAACAGGAGAAAAAAAGATATGTATCTGGAAGAGTATAAGAGATGGCTGGCAGCTGATCTGGAAGACGCAGATCTGAACCCGGAGCTGGCACGGATTGAAGGAAACGATGAGGAGATCAAGGACCGTTTTGCTGTATCTCTGAAATTCGGAACCGCAGGACTTCGTGGTGTGCTTGGCGCAGGAACAAACCGTATGAATATCTATGTAGTGCGTCAGGCAACACAGGGCCTTGCAAACTGGGTAAAAACACAGGGCGGAAACCAGACCGTAGCCATCAGCTATGACAGCCGTATTAAGAGCGATGTATTCGCAAAAACAGCAGCAGGCGTTCTGGCAGCAAACGGAATCAAAGTCAGAATTTACGACGCACTGATGCCGGTACCGGCACTTTCCTTTGCAACCCGTTACTATAACTGCAATGCAGGTATCATGGTAACTGCATCCCACAACCCGGCAAAATACAACGGCTACAAAGCCTACGGCCCGGACGGATGCCAGATGACCGATGATGCTGCAGCAATCGTATACGCAGAGATTCAGAAAACCGATATCCTGACCGGCGTAAAATATATGTCGTTTGCACAGGGAGTAGAAGAGGGACTGATCCGTTTCGTCGGCGATGACTGCAAGAATGCACTGTACGAAGCCATCGAATCCCGTCAGGTTCGTCCAGGTCTCTGCAAGACCGCTGGACTGAAACTCGTTTACAGCCCGCTGAACGGATCTGGTCTTGTACCGGTTACGCGCGTATTAAAAGACATCGGCATCACCGATATCACCATCGTTCCGGAGCAGGAGTACCCGAACGGATACTTCACCACCTGCAGCTATCCGAACCCGGAAATCTTTGCTGCACTGGAAAAAGGCCTGGATCTTGCAAAAGAGACCGGCGCAGACCTGATGCTGGCAACCGACCCGGATGCAGACCGCGTTGGTATCGCCATGAAATGCCCGGATGGAAGCTATGAGCTGGTAACCGGAAACGAAGTCGGCGTTCTGCTTCTCGACTACATCTGCGCAGGCCGCATCGAGAAAGGCACCATGCCGGAGAAACCAGTTGCTGTAAAATCCATCGTATCCACACCGCTGGCAGATGCTGTTGCAGAGCACTACGGCGTGGAACTCCGCAGCGTTCTGACCGGATTCAAATGGATCGGCGATCAGATTGCAAACCTTGAGGCAGACGGCGAAGTAGACCGCTTCATCTTCGGATTCGAGGAGAGTTACGGATACCTGGCTGGCCCGTATGTAAGAGATAAAGACGCAGTCATCGGCTCCATGCTGATCTGCGAGATGGCAGCTTACTACAGAAGCATCGGAAGCTCTCTGAAACAGAGACTGGAAGAGATCTATGCTGAGTATGGCCGTTACCTGAACAAAGTAGACAGCTTCGAATTCCCGGGTCTGAGCGGAATGGACAAGATGGCCGGCATCATGGATGGCCTCAGAAAACAGCCGCTGACCGAGATCGCAGGTTCCGCTGTTGTCAAAGTAACCGATTACGAGAAACCAGAAGAGACCGGACTCCCGGCAGCAAACGTTCTGATCTACAAACTGGCAAACGGTGAAACCGTCATCGTCCGCCCGTCCGGAACAGAGCCGAAGATCAAAGTATACTACACAACACTTGGCAAGGATCTGGCAGAGGCAGAAGCTGAGAAAGAAAAACTCGCAGAGGCTTTAAAACCGATTCTGGCATAAAGAAAACAAAAAAGAATAGAAGGGCGTGGCTTCGGCTGCGCCCTTTTTCGAACCTGAATTTTTTTTCGAAAAGTGTAAGATTTTCTGCAGAACAGCGTGATGATAGATGAAAGGGGGAAGTTCCATATGGAAGATGAAAGAATTGTCCTGCTGTATTGGGACAGAGATGAAGCTGCGATCAGCGAATCCTCGATGAAATATGGTGCATACTGTACATCTATTGCACAGAATATTCTGAAGAATCCGGCGGATGCAGAAGAATGCGTCAATGACACCTGGCTTCATGCGTGGAATGCCATGCCGCCGCACCGGCCGTCTCTGTTATCGACATTTCTTGGAAAGATAACAAGAAATCTTTCTTTTGATTTGTATAGAAAAATGCATCGCGGAAAACGCGGAGGAAGTCAGGTTGATGCGGTGTTGGACGAGCTGGAAGAATGCGTTTCGGGGAAAGATAATATTGAGCGGCAGTGGGAGATGAAAGAACTGGTAGCGGAAATCAATCAGTTTCTGCAGAAGCTGCCGGAGGAGAAACGATGCATGTTTGTCCTGCGGTACTGGTATGTGGACAGTATCGGCGAAATCGCGGGGCGTCTGGGCAGAAGCGAAAACTATGTTTCAGTTACGCTGAACCGGATCCGTGGGAAACTGCACACACACTTGACGGAAAGGGGGTTCGAAGTATGAAGAAAGAAGAACTGTTTGAAACACTGAGTGACCTGGATCCTGCTATGGTGAAAAAGGCGCGGGACTATCAGCGTTCCCAAGGGGCTGCATGGAAAAAATGGACGGCCGCGGCAGCCTGCGCGGTGATCATCGGCGGAGCTGTGCTGGGGGTTACGACATGGAGAAATGGACAGGAGAGTTCGGCAGTCTGTTACCCGTCGGGGCTAAAGACGGTTATGGCAGCTTATCCGGCATCTGTGGCGCAGACGATGGATGCACAGGAATTTATGGAAAGTGATGCGCACTGGGACTGGTGGAATTCCTACAGGGAAAATCAGCGGAACTGCAGTCGGGAATGGATGCGTATTATCAGAAACTGATGGAACAGATGCTGGTTTCCGATAATGAAAATACCGTCTGCTCGCCGATCAATCTGTATATCGCGTTTGCGATGCTGGCGGAAACTTCGGATGGAAATACGCGGCAGCAGATTCTGGATATGCTTGGTGCGCAGGATATGGACACCTTACGGAAAAATATTTCTTCGCTCTGGAAAAGCAATTATGCAGACACGCCCGCGCTGAAAAGTGTGTTGGCAAATTCGCTGTGGCTGGATGGTGAGGAAACATACAATGACACAACGCTGCAGCGGCTGGCGGAACAGTATTATGCATCGACCTTCCGTGGGACTCCCGGATCGGAAGAGATGAATCAGGCCCTGCGGACGTGGACGGATGATAATACCGGCGGACTTTTGAAGGAATATACAAAAGACATGGCGATTGCCCCGGAAACGGTATTTGAACTGGTATCAACCATCTATTATAAGGCGATGTGGAGGGAAAATTTCTGGGAAGTAGATACAGAGAAGGAAACCTTCCACGGAGCTGCGGGAGATACCACTGTGGACATGATGAAAAAAACGGAATGGATGGATGTCTACCAGGGCGAACATTTCCGTGCAGTCAGCCTTAGCCTTCAGGACAGCGGCTCCATGTATTTCCTGCTTCCGGATGAAAATACCGATGTCAATGAACTGGTATCATCGCCGGATCTGATGAAGGTTATACGGCGGGATGAAAGCAGTGATAACTGGTATTCCCCTATGGTGAACCTGTCTGTTCCTAAATTTAAAGTATCGGAAAAAACAGACCTGATCGAAACGGTGCGCGCACTAGGTGTAACGGATGCGCTGGATACGGATCTGGCAGATTTCAGTCCATTAACAGGGGACAAAGAGAATTTATACCTGAGCAAAGCAGATCATGCCGCCACGCTTGAAATCGACGAAAACGGAGTAACCGGAGCAGCGTATACAGAACTCGGCATTTCAGAAACCGCAGCAGAAATACCGGACGACGAAATCGACTTCGTACTGGATCGTCCATTCCTGTTTCTTGTCACGGGGCAGGACGGATCGATTCTGTTTTCGGGAGTTGTGAGAAATATTGCAGAGACATGAAAAAAAGGAGTCGGACTGTCCGGCTCCTGTGTCTGAGACACGTTACAGTATCTCTTTTGTGCTTATTTTTGCTCTGCGTTCCTTTGTCGGAGCAGAAAAACAGACAAAATCAGTACAGCAGGGAAAATGCAGCCGGCCAGCATACCTGCCTTCAGATCGTCGCCGGTGTTTTGTGTGACAAATCCAATAACAAATGGGCCAATGGAACCACCCATATCTCCGGCCATGGCGAGAAGTGCGAACAGTGCAGTTCCGCCGAGTGGAATTTTAGAGGATGAAATACTGATGGTTCCCGGCCACATAATTCCTACGGAGAAACCACACACAACGCAGCCTATAAGATTTAAAAGAGGATATGGTGCGAGAGCTGCAGCCAGATAACAGATCAGGCAAAGTGTACCGGATGCGATCATAAATTTTGTTAAGTCAATTTTTTCCCCGTATTTACCATAGAAGGTTCTGCTGATGCCCATCATCACAGCAAACAGGCACGGTCCTGCAATGTCTCCAATGCTTTTTGAGAGACCTAATGCAGACTCGGCATAAGCGGAAGCCCATTGCGCCATCGAAATCTCGCTTGCTCCGGCGCAGACCATAAGAACAAGGGAAATCCAGAAAATGGGAAGACGGCACAGCTGACGAATGGTAAGTCCTTCTTCGCTTCCGGTCAGTGATTCAATCGGGCAGGAAAGAAAATTAAACGTATTGTACAGTGGAAGTACAGCCCAGATACATGCGAGGATCGGCCAGCGTTCCATACCAAAAACTGCCAAAAAAGCAGTGGAGAGTAAGATGACGCCTACAGACCCCCAGCAGTAAAAGGAATGAAGCAGACTCATAACGCTGTCCTTATTGTCAAACGGACAAGCTTCTACGATTGGGCTGACAAGAACCTCAATCAGTCCGCTTCCGGCGGCATAGATCATGGCACTGAGCAAAATTCCTGCATAGGCATTTGGCAGAATATTGGGCAGAAAGGCAAGTCCAATCAGGCCGCATGCGGAAAGAATCTCAGAAGCAACGACACACCTGCGATAACCGATTTTATCGACATATCTGGCACAGAACAAATCGACAAGAAGTTGTGTGAAAAAGAATATTGTCGAGATAAACGCAATTTTTCCAAGAGAAATATGGTAAGTTCTGTGAAAGGTAAGAAATAGTAAAGGTGCAAAATTTGCAGAAATTGCCTGCGTGATAAATCCAAGATAACAGGCAATTAAGGTTTTGTGGTAGTTCTTTTTCATAGTGATATACTCCGTTTTTTAAAATGGCAGAACTGCTGCGGCCGTAGTGTTCGTTTCGTTGCCGTTCACCGTGTTCCATGGAGCGACAACGATTCTTTTTGTATAATAACGTAAAATAGTGTCGCTTTCACTGGAATATATCGTCTGTTTATTGTATAATATCGTAAAATAGAGAGGGGCGTGCCTGAAAAACGGAGGCGGGGAAAGATGGAATTTAATACATTTTATAACAAGATCCAAACGGATGAAAGCATGATGGAAACGATACAGCATGGAAACAGTGAGTATCCGTTTCAATTGTATTACGACGATCTTGCGTTGTTTGATTTTCATTGTGTAGAATGGCACTGGCATGTGGAGTTTGAGTTTGTTTTTGTACAGGAGGGAACAGCAACCTTCTGGGTTGGCGAAAAGCAGTTTTCACTGGGACAGGGAACGGGCATTTTTATTAACTCAAAGATTTTGCATCGCTATTTTTCTGAAGGCCATGCGATTGTGCCAAATTTCGTTCTGAAACCGACATTTCTCGCTCCGGCAGACAGCCTGATTTACAAAAAATACATTGCACCGATACAGGCGTGTAAGGTGGACTGCATTGTCTTTTGCAGGGAAATAAAATGGCAGGCAGAAGCACTGGAGCTCATGCAGAAAATTCTCAAAGCGCAGGAATCAGACAAAGACCGGGAACTGGTTACTTTATTTCTGACGCAGGAATTGTGGCACTTGCTTTATTTGCACATGGATTCGGAAGTGCTGCAGAAAAAAAGAGAAAATACGGCATCCTCACAGGGAAGAACACAGCTGATGATGCAATATATTCATCAAAATTTCCGACAGAATCTTACCTTGGAGGATATTGCCGGGCAGGCTATGGTGAGCAAGAGTACGGCATTGAATCTGTTCCGAAGATATCTTCACGATACGCCGGTGCATTATCTGGTGAAGTATCGTCTGCAGGAGGCTGCAAAGCTTCTGGCCACGACGGAGAAAAAGATAACTGTAATTTCCGGCGAGACGGGATTTGAAAATATGGATTATTTTTGCAAGACATTTAAGAAATATTATGGGAGGACACCAACGGAATATCGAAGAAAAAAACAAATGGATACGGATGACAGAGAATGGATCGTTCAAGATGTAGTGTAAGAGGAAATGGAAAAATTACATTCTGAAAAAGGAGCGGAATCTGGTGTGGGTTCTGCTCCTTTTTAAATGGAAAATTATGGAATATACTTATTCGGCACAGCCAAAAACTCTTCTACATATTGCTCCAGTGCCGCAAGCAGCTCTTCAAGCGGAAAGACCTTCAGATCCTGCGCGGCTTCCGGCGGGACGGAGAGGAAGTGATGGAGGAGGTCAAGTACCTGTTGGACGTTCTCATACTGAATTTCTGTGATTCCAGGGTTCGTGACGTTAGGATTGAGATCGAGCGGGATGCAATAGCGGTTGACAAGATATGTATTCATTCGTGTATAGTCCCCGTAATAATACTCCTCCGTGAGATATCTGGAAAAAGGAATGGATGTCCGCGATTTTTTGATATAAACCGTTGCAATCTCATCTCTCATATCTGTAATTTCCCCATCCGCATTATAAAATTCCACAATCTGCGGAATGAAATCCTTAAAAAATTTCCGGTCAATATAAAGATGAAAATAATATCCCAGTGCGCTCGAATCTGGCAGAAGTGAACGGTATTTCGCTGTAAACCGTGTAAGATCCGGGAATACCATCATTTTTTCGCGGTAAAGCGGATCGCGGAAATGGGAGGATTCTTTCTGCTGCGTCGCATCCGGCAGAAGATTTCCGATCAGAAAATCATTTACCGATGAAATCGGATATGGAAAATCCGGGTGGGACGGGAGGTGCTTTAACAGCATTTGGGCTGCGGTGAGATGTAAAATAAAACCTGGCATGGGAATGAAGGTGTCCTTTCGTATTTGCTTCTAATCTAAACAAAATGGCAGCGTTTGTCAAATTCTATTTGAGTGGCGTAAATTCTAAAAAAAACATAAACACCGGCAGATTTCTTGACATAGAAATTTGCCGGTGTTATTATTTAACGCGCGTAAATAAATAACACTGTTAAGCATTTGCGGCAAAAGGAGGGGGAAAACATGAAAGATGCATTTGAAAAACTGTTTCGTGCGGTGCACCAGTTTAAAAAACTGAACGTATCAGACCTGATTCCGGGACTCAGCAGTTCCGAATTTTCCGTTATGGGTGCGATTTTGCAAATGGGAGAAAACGGAAAAATTACAAGCTCAGAGCTGGCGGCGAAGACCAAAACACTTCCGCCGGCTGTGTCGCGCACACTGCGCGGACTGGAGGAAAAAGGATATGTAGAGCGGAGCGTTGACAAAAAAGACCGCAGAAATACGTATATCAGTCTGACAGAGAAGGGCTGGAAAAAAGGGGAAGAGGTACGGGACAGAATGCAGGACTTTGGCTGCTCTGTGATGTCACAGTTAAAGGAAGAGGATATAGATCAGCTGGTTGCTTATCTGGATCGTATCTATGAGATCGCAGAAAAAGAAATTGACACCCGAAAACGACAGAATTAGTGTGCCGGCAAGCTGGTACACAAAAAAAGACAGAAAGGGGAAAAAATGAGTAAGATTTTCAAGAACATGATCCCGTACTGGAAATCGATTCTCGTGATTCTTGTGCTTCTGTTTGTCCAGGCGTGGTGCGACCTGTCGCTCCCGTCGTACACATCCGATATTATTGATGTGGGCATTCAGAACAGTGGTGTTGAGCACGTTACACCGAAACGAATCACAGAGGAAGAATTTCAGACGGCCGAGTTCATCATGACGGATGATGAGGCAGACTTGTGGGAAAGCCTTTATACGAAAAAGGACGGCTATTACGAACGGAACAAAGCTTCTGAAAAAGAACTTGATGAAGCAGACGATACACTGACCGTTGCACTGCTGATGAATTACCAGATGGGTGCGATGGAGGAGGATACCTTTAAACAACTCATGACACAGCAGACCGGTCAGGATGCGTCGGTGTTTGAAAACATGACGATTGAGCAGATCGGCGAGATGATGCATGTGGAGCTGAAGAGCTTCCAGCAGGAAAAAGAGGATGACGATGGAAACAAAGTCAAAGTCACCTGTGTGGATGTCCGTCCAATCTTTGCAGCGATGCTCGAGAGCGGACAGATGGATAAAGACACCGTGCTCTCGATGCGCGACAGCATGGAAAAAACGCTTGATACGATGGGAAGCTCCCTGGTAAAATCGATGGGCATTGCGTATGCAGTTTCCGCAGACAAAGCGGCGGGCCTCGATGTAGACCAGATTCAGAAAACGTACCTTCTGACCGCAGGCCTCAAGATGGTCGGCATGGCACTCCTGATGGGTGTGGTAACTGTTCTCGTCGGACTGTTTGCCTCCCGCGTCGGCGCCGGAATCGGCCGCGATCTGCGCGAAAAAGTATTCAAACGGGTTGTCGGATTCTCCAATGCGGAGATGGATCAGTTCTCCACCGCATCGCTGATTACCCGAAGCACGAACGATATCCAGCAGATCCAGATGGTCTCCGTCATGGTGCTGCGAATGGTTGCCTACGCTCCGATCCTTGGCATCGGCGGTGTGCTGAAAGTCATGAAAACGGGAGCCGGTATGGAATGGATCATTGTTCTTGCGATCATCGTCATTCTCGGCTACGTGATGCTGCTTGTCTCCCTTGCGATGCCGAAATTCAAGCTGATGCAGAAACTGGTCGACAACATCAACCTCGTATCGCGTGAAATCCTGACCGGACTCTCTGTCATCCGTGCGTTCGGAAGAGAGGACAAAGAGGAAGAGCGCTTCGACGGTGCGAATAAGGAACTGACCAAAACAACCCTGTTCACCAACCGCGTCATGACCTTTATGATGCCTGGTATGATGATGATTATGAACGTGCTGACCGTCGGAATCGTATGGGTCGGTGCACATAAAATCGATGCCGGCACGATGCAGGTCGGTGCAATGACTGCATTTATTACCTACGCCATGATGATCGTCATGTCTTTCCTGATGCTGACAATGATGTCAATCATGCTGCCGCGTGCCGCTGTTGCCGCCGGCCGTATCGATGAAGTCATTCAGACAGAATCCTCCATTCAGGATGTCAAAAATCCGGAGCAGCTGGAGGTTCACAACGGAGTTGTCCGCTTCGATCACGTCAACTTCCGTTATCCGGGCGCCGAGGAGGATGTGCTGCATGACATCGACTTCGTTGCCGAGCCTGGCAAGACGACAGCGATCATCGGAAGCACCGGCTGCGGTAAATCGACGCTGGTCAACCTGATCCCACGTCTCTATGATGTGACGGGCGGAAAGATTACGCTCGACGGAAAAGATATTCGAAACATTACGATGAAGGATCTGCGCGATGAGATTGGTTTCGTGCCGCAGAAAGGTGTGCTGTTCTCGGGAACGATCGCATCCAACCTGCGCTTCGGAAAAGACGATGCGACGGATGCGGAGATCGAAAAGGCAGCCGCAATTGCGCAGGCAACCGAGTTTATCGAGGCAAAAGATGACAAATACGAAACCGCGATTGCACAGGGCGGAGCGAACGTATCCGGCGGACAGAAACAGCGTCTGGCGATTGCGCGTGCGATTGCAAAAGACCCGAAAATCTTTATTTTCGACGACAGTTTTTCTGCACTTGACCTGAAAACGGATGCGGCGCTTCGAAAAGCACTGGCGGAGAATGTCAAAGACAGCACCGTGATCATCGTGGCACAGCGGATCAGCACGATTCTCCATGCGGAGCAGATTCTGGTGCTCGATGACGGAAAAGTAGTCGGAAAAGGTACGCATGAGGAACTGCTGAGAAGCTGCGAGGTTTACCAGGAGATTGCGAAATCCCAGCTGTCAGAGAAAGAGCTTGGACTGAAGGAAAGTGAGGTGGCTGACCATGAGTAATGAAATGAACCAGCAGCCGCGCAAAAGAGGACCGATGGGACGGATGGGCCGCGGCATGCAGCCGGGCGAGAAGCCGAAAGATCTGAAAAAATCGATCAAACAGCTCGCCCAGTACATCGGAAAATATAAAATTGCGATTTTTATCGTTATGATCTGTGCCGCATGCTCGACGGTGTTCAACGTTGCCGGACCAAAGATTCTCGGAAAAGCTACGACCGCACTGTCCGAGGGACTGATGGAAAAGATCCGGGGCACAGGAAGCATTGATTTTGCAAGAATCGGAACGATTCTGCTGTTTGTACTTGGCCTGTATCTGATGAGCGCCCTGTTCAGCTTCATCCAGGGATGGATCATGACGGGCGTGACGCAGAAGGTGTGCTATCAGCTTCGAAAAGAGATTTCGGAGAAGATCAACCGTATGCCGATGAAATATTTTGAGAGCCGCACGTACGGTGAAGTGCTCTCACGCATCACAAACGATGTCGATACGCTTGGCCAGGGACTGAACCAGAGTATCACGACGATCATCACCTCGGTGGCAACGCTCATCGGTGTTCTGATCATGATGCTGAGTATCTCCCCATTGATGACGCTGATCGCG
>ERZ826051.1716-NODE-1716-length-19101-cov-4.194214_pt1 | contig 19101 bp, 22 predicted proteins | sample MGYA00519928_ERZ826051 | MGnify/ENA primary metagenome ERZ826051 (study PRJEB31778, sample SAMEA3449219) | human gut metagenome | biome: human gut; feature: human-associated habitat; material: faeces | place: United Kingdom | collected 2010/2012 ...
TGTGGGCGATGTCCTCTTTGGTCAGCATCTTGCGCATATCGGTGCGGCCGGAGGGGTCGCCGATCATGGTGGTGCCGCCGCCGATGAGGGCGATGGGCTTGTTGCCTGCCATCTGCAGACGCTTCATCAGGGTCAGGGCCATGAAGTGGCCGGCAGTCAGGCTGTCGGCGGTGCAGTCAAAGCCGATGTAGAAGGTGGCCTTGCCGTTGTTGATGAGGTCGATGATCTCATCATCGGTGATCTGAGCCACGAGGCCGCGGGCCTTGAGTTCTTCGTACAGAGTCATAAAAATTTCCTCCTGTTTGTCGGGCAGAGGGAAAATAAAACGCCCTCTGCCAAAATAAATTTGGCAGAGGGCGATAAAATTCGCGGTACCACCTCTGTTTGCCGCCTCTTCACAGAAACGGCCTCACGAGTGCGCACCCCAGAGTAGAGTGACACTCCTGCGTTTGTAACGCTCGCACGCGACACAGCCTACTAGCTCAGACAGCATTCAGCCTGCAGCTCCGGGAGGTATTCGCCTGCTGTTCTGCGGCCCCTTGCACCAACCGGGGTTTCTCTGGACAGAACACTTCAGGGTACTTATTCCCTTCATCGCCATTAACAAAACTTACTTTATCACAAGAACACGGGCTTGTCAAGCCCCGGATTCCGACGGGAACGTTCCCCTGTTACTGGCGGCCGGTACCCAGCATTTCCCGCGCATTTGCCCGTGAAAGCCCGGTCACATGATCGCCGGAGATCAACCGGGCCAGTGCTTCCACGCGGCCCTCCGTATCCAGCGGGTGAATCTCGGTATAAGTGCGGTCGTTCGTCACATTTTTCTGGATCAGCAGGTGGCAGTCAGCCAGTGCGGCGATCTGTGCCGTATGGGTGATGCACAGGATCTGATGTCCCTGTGCGCTCTGCCGCAGCACCTCACCGATCCGTCCGGCGGCCTTGCCGGAAACACCGCTGTCGATCTCATCGTAGATCACCGTGGGCACTGCATCCCGGTCTGCCAGCGCATTTTTGATGGCAAGGGTGATGCGGCTCAGCTCACCGCCGGAGGCAATGCGGGCCAGCAGTTTCGGGGCTTCACCGGCGTTCGTGGAGATGTAGAATTCCACGCTGTCCTGTCCGTGGCTTGCCAGCGGCCCACGGGCGTGGTGCAGCGTCATGCGCACACCCGGCATATTCAGGAACTGCAAGGTATCGGTAATGCGTGCATTCAGCTCGTCAAAGGCTTTCAGACGGGTCTGGGTCAAGGCCTCCGCCTTTTCGCGCGCCAGACCATACAGGCGCAGCTTTTCCGCCTGCAGCTGATCGTGCCGCTGCTCCGAGAACTGGATCTGCTCCAGTTCCTCCCGTGCTTTCTGTCCAAAGGCAATGATGTCCTCCACCGTATCACCGTACTTGCGTTTGAGACGGTACAACAGATCCAGCCGCTGTTCGATCTCATCCAGCTCGGCGTCGTTCGTGTCGTAGGCATCCAGCCGGTCGATCAGCTCTGCCGCTGCGTCCTTGGCCGAATAGTACAGGTCCATCAGCGTGCCGGACACCCCGGAAAGTGACTCGTCCAGCTGGGCGGCCGTATCCATGGCGTTGGATGCTTCACCCAGCAGATCCACTGCGCCGGGGGTGTCATCGTCCCCGGACAGCAGCGCATGGGCCTTTGCCACCCGGTCCCGGATGGTGGACGCGTTGGCCAGCACCTTGCGGCGTGCTTCCAGGGTCTGTTCCTCGCCGGCGGTCAGTCCGGCTTCTTCGATCTCCTGTACCTGATAGCTCAGCAGGTCGATCCGTCGCTGCTTTTCCGCCTCGTCGGTGATCATGGCGTCCAGTTCCTTCTTGACCTTGACCAGGCTCCGGTACAGCACATAATACTCCTGATAGAGTTTGTCGTTCTGCGCATAATCGTCCAGAATGCTCAGATGGTGTGCCGGATTCAGCAGTCCCACCGAGTCGTGCTGGCCGTTGATGTTGATCAGACCTCCGCACAGCTCCCTCAGCACAGCCGCCGTGGTGGGCATGCCGTTGATCCGGCAGCTGCTCTTTCCTTCGGCGGTGATCTCACGGCTCAGAAGCAGCTCTGCCGAGCGCTCATAACCGGCCGCTTCCAGTTTGTCCAGTACCGCATCCGGGATCTGCGCAAAAGATGCACGAATCACCGCTTTGGACGCACCCGTGCGCACAAGATCCTTGGAAGTCCGATTGCCCAGGATCGCGTTGATGGAGTCGATCAGAATGGACTTGCCCGCACCAGTCTCACCGGTGAGGACGTTCAGCCCCGGCTGAAAATGAACTTCTGCCTTCTGGATGACCGCGACATTTTCAATTTGCAGGCAGCTTAACATGGTTTATCGTCTCTCCCGCGTTTGTTTTACCCGATGTGCCGGGTCAGTTCCGTGCAGATGGTCTTGGCGTCCCGCTCGGAGCGGGCAACGATCAGAAAAGTGTCATCACCCGAAAGGGTGCCGACCACGTTTTTCCACTGCAATGCGTCAAATACCTCACAGGCTGCATTGGCCATGCCGGAATAGCACTTGACCAGCACCACATGGCCTGCATAGTCCACCCCCAGCACCGACTCATGAAAGATCGTCTCAAACCGGCCCTGGGTCTTGGGGTTAAAGCTCTCGTTCCGGCTGGAAACATAGCGGTAGCCCTCTGCAGTGGCAGCCTTGACCAGGCACAGCTCCCGGATATCCCGCGAGATCGTGGCCTGAGTCACATCAAACCCTTCCTTGCGCAGATAGTCCAGCAGCACTTCCTGCCGACTGATCGGATGCTCCTGCACAAGACGGAGAATGGTCTGCAGGCGGTCTCCCTTACTTTTTGCTTCTTCTTTGCGGACATGTGCCATAGCTCGTCGTATCTCCTTTTATCGTCTGCTGCGCAATTTCTGGTCGATGGCCTGGAACTGATCCGCCTTGCTGAAGGTGATCAGCTGCACCACCTGATCCGAAAGCCGGACTTCTGCCGTTGCACCCGCCTTGAGCGGGAATCCTGCTGCACCGTCACAGCTGATGAACACCTCGCCGTCGGCCACTTGACCGACGCAGATGTTCAGCTTGCGTTCCTGCGCAAACACCATGGCCGGACTGGCAAGACTGTGGGGACAGATCGGCGTGACGACCACGCCTTTGGTCTGCGAATCCAGAATGGGCCCGCCTGCAGCCATCGAATACGCAGTAGAGCCGGTCGGCGTCGCAACGATCACACCATCGCCCCGGTAATGCTCCACCAGAATGTCATCGCAGTAAATGCTGAAATCAATGGCCTGCTGCAGGCGGCCTTTTGTCACGACAACGTCGTTCAGTGCATGGCCTTCCCAGCCGTCATGGCCCAGAACATGGGCGTAGAGCAACATCCGGTTGTCCAGCTGGAACTCGCCCCGCGCCACGGCAGGCAGCTTGCTTTCCATCTCGCTGACCTCGCAGGTGGCCAGAAACCCGCAGCGGCCCAGGTTGATGCCCAGGATCGGCTTTGCATGCTTGAGCGAAAGATTCGCCTCATGCAGGATCGTTCCGTCTCCGCCGATGGTCAGGATCACGTCCGCACGTTCCAGACACTGTTCCAGCGGCAGATATACAACGCCGGCCGCATTGCAGACCGTGCGCAGATCCTCGCACATCAGCACCGATGCACCATGATTCTGCAGGATCTGCGCTGCACGCAGAGCGACCTCACTGGCCGAGATCTTTCCAGGGTTCGGAGAAATGTAAACCGTCATGCCGAAGCCTCCTGTTTTGGTTCTGTATCCGTATCGTTCAGCGGTCCAGCGTGGAATGGCTTGCAGCCACGACCTGTTCGGCGGCCGCATCGTCCAGCACGCAGGGCTCCTCGCTCTTCTGCACGAACATCAGATATTCGATGTTGCCTTCCGGACCTTTCACCGGGCTGAAATCCAGCCCGCGCACAGCAAATCCGTTGGCAGCCGCATAGCCCATGGCATTGTGCAGCACTTCGCGGTGGGTGGCGGGGTCACGCACCACGCCGTTCTTGCCCACTTTTTCGCGCCCGGCTTCAAACTGCGGCTTGACCAGACAGACGCCCATGGCGTCCGGCGTGGTGATGGCCTGTGCCACCGGAAAAATATGATGCAGCGAGATAAAGGAAACGTCCACGCTGAAGAACTCGATCGGTTCATCCAGAGCCTCCGGCGCAACGTTGCGGATGTTGGTGCGCTCCATGTTGATCACGCGCTCATCGGTGCGCAGCTTCCAGGCCAGCTGGCCGTAGCCCACATCCACTGCGTAGACCTTGACCGCACCGTTCTGCAGCATGCAGTCGGTAAACCCGCCGGTCGATGCACCAATGTCCATGCACACCTTGCCCTTGGGCGTCAGCGGAAAACACTGCATGGCCTTTTCCAGCTTCAGGCCGCCGCGGCTGACATAACCGATGTCGTGCCCGCGCACCTCCACCTTGGCATCATCCTTGATCATCTCACCGGCCTTGTCCACCTTCTGTTCGTTGACAAACACCACACCGGACATGATCATGGCCTTGGCACGTTCACGGCTCTGGATCAGACCATGCTGAACCAGATATTGATCCAACCGAATTTTCACGATATGTTTTCTCCTTTCATCCAGGCATCCATCACCTGCTGTGCAAGGGTGTCGGCATCCAGCCCGGTGACCTGCTTGATCTGCGGGACGGTTGCATGGGGCAGGTTGGCCGTATGCACAGCGGCGTGCAGGAAGGTTCCATTCCAGCCCGCCTGCTGCAGACAATAGGCCAGATGCTCCCCGATGCTGCCCCATTCCACACATTCTTCTGCAAATAGCACGATTTTATAATTCTTCACATCTTCGATCATTTTTTCTGTAAAGGGGAACAGCTTTACAAGTTTAAGCGCGTCGCAATTGATACGATGCTTCGTAAGTTTTTCACATGCAGTCAAAATATCATCCATTTCGTCTGCATAGCTGATCAACACCGCCTGGGCGCCCTCGGTTCTGTGCAGGAAATCATAGTCTTGTCTGCTGCAGCCATACTGCGCCAGACGGGCATTTTCCCCACCCCGCGGATAACGGATCGCACGGGGGCCTCTGCAGCCGTCCTTCAGCAGCTCGTGCAGCCAATAGGTCAGCTCCGCATAATTGGAAGGTGCATAGAGCGGCATACCGATCTGGCTCAGGAAAGCCGGGTCGTAAACGCCCTGATGCGTTTCTCCGTCTGCCGGAACAAAACCCGCGCGGTCAATGGCGAACACGACGTTCTCCTGCAGCAGGTTCACATCGTGCAGGATCTGATCGTAAGAGCGCTGCAGGAAGGTGGAGTAAATGCACACCACCGGCAGCATGCCCTGACTGGCCAGACCTGCCGCAAAGGTCACGGCGTGCTGCTCTGCCATGCCCACGTCAAAGAACCGCTCCGGCGCACTGTGCGAAAAGAACTGCAGCCCGGTGCCATATTTCATGGCCGCGGTAATGGCGCAGATGCGGCTGTTCTGTGCAGCTTCCCGCGCAAGCGCCTGCCCGAAGGTCGTCGAAAACGATTCCTTGGGAGCCACCTCCGGGTCGGGCATCCCGTCCGGGTCAAAGGCCGATACCCCGTGGTAGTTGCCCGGGTTCATCTCGGCCGGCTGATATCCTTTGCCCTTTTTGGTCACAACATGCAGAAAGTGCGGGCCGGGCCGCTGGCTGATGGTGCGCAGGGTCCGCTCCAGTTCTTCCTCATTGTGTCCATCCACCGGCCCAATGTACTGGAACCCCATGTCCTCAAACATGGTCGAGTGGTACATTGCCCGTCGGAGCAATGTTTTACCCTCGGTCAGGGCTTTTTTCAGCGGGGTGCCCACCACCGGGACACTGTCGAGGAAGCTCCGCACATTGTCCTTGGCGTCAAAATATGCCGTCGTCGTGCGCAGGTGGGTCAGATACCGCGCCAGCGCGCCCACATTGTGGGAAATGGACATCTTATTGTCATTCAGGATCACGAGCAGATTGTCCAGGGAGCCGATGTTGTTCATGCCCTCGTAGACCATGCCGCCCGTAAAGGCACCATCGCCGATGACCGCAACCACCCAGCCCGGCTCATGCCGAATCTTCTTGGCCCAGGCCATGCCGATGGACAGCGAAAGCGCTGTGTTGCCGTGCCCTGCAATAAAGGCATCGTGCTCGCTCTCGTTCGGGTTCGGAAAACCGGAAATGCCATCCAGCTGGCGCAGTTTTGCAAAGCCGCTGCGTCGGCCGGTGAGCAGTTTGTGCGTATAGCACTGATGCCCCACGTCAAAAACGATTTTGTCCATTGGCGTCGTCATCACCCGGTGCAGGGCTACCGTCAGCTCCACTGCGCCGAGGTTGGACGCCAAATGACCGCCTGTGCGGGAGATATTCCGCAGCAAAAACTGACGGATCTCCGCACAGAGCTTGTTTACCTGTTCTTTGTCCAGATTTTTCAGATCGCTGGGTTGATCAATGTTGTCCAGCAGCAACGATTCCATAACCAAATCACACGTCCTTCATGCAATGTTTCCTACCCTGCTGGCACGTCTCACAGGGCCAGAGGGTACAGCAGGCCGACCACAAGGCCCACCAGAAAGCCTGCGACCACCTGCAGCGGAGTATGGCCGACCATTTCCTTCAGATGCATGTTCTGCAGGAACGGGGCGTTCTTTTCGCTGACCTCGATCCACTGGTCGATCATCTGGTTCAGCACCTTTGCCTGCTCGCCAGTCTCATGGCGCACGCCCATGGCGTCGTGCATGGTGATGATGGCCACCACACAGGCCACTGCAAAAATGGCAGAGTCAATGCCCTCACACCGTGCCGTGGCAATGACCATTGCGCAGACGGTGGCGCTGTGGGCGCTGGGCATACCGCCGTCGCCCCACATGCGCTCCAGCTGGAATTTGCCCAGCAGGATGAAGTTGATCAGGGTCTTGAGCACCTGCGCCACGAACCATGCCAGGAGCGACACGGTCAGGATGCGGTTGAATGAAAGGATCTCATAAATGAACTGCATAGCGTTTCCTTTTGCTTTCCCGGACGACGATCCGTTTTAGTTTTTGCGTGTCAGGAGCTGCTGCGCAAGCTGCTCCAGAAAGGCCGATTTTTCGCCGAATGTTTCGCGCAGAGCGCTGCAGGTCTTTTCGTTTACGCGCTGTGCAAGAGCCATTGCGCCCTCCACGCCATACAGCGTTGCAAACGTTGTTTTTCCGTTTTCACTGTCGCTGCCAATGGGCTTGCCCAGCTGTTCCGGCGTGCTGGTCACATCCAGCACATCGTCCACGATCTGGAACACCAGACCAATGCCGTAGGCGTATGCTTCCAGTGCTCGGCACTGGTCGGCGTCGGCACCGGCGGCAGCTGCCCCCATCTGGACGGCTGCGTTGATCAGAGCACCGGTCTTATTGCGGTGGATCAGCCGCAGCTGTTCCTCGGTCGCTGCCAGTGCTTCGTATTTCAGGTCCAGCTCCTGCCCATACACCATGCCGCGGCTGCCGGCACCAAGGCCCAGCGCCTTTGCGGCCTGCACACAGGCCTGCGGGCAAGCCGGTGCATTGGCGATTGCTTCAAAGGCTTCGGTCAGGAGCACATCTCCTGCCAGCATGGCCGTTGCCTCCCCGAATGCCTTGTGGCAGGAGGGGCGACCGCGCCGCAGGTCATCGTTGTCCATGCAGGGCAGATCATCGTGGATCAGCGAATAGCAGTGCAGCATTTCCACCGCAGCGCTGAAAGCTCTGGCCGTCTGCGGATCACCGCCCAGCATATCACAGACGCTGAGCACCAGCACGGCCCGGATGCGTTTTCCGCCGCCCAGCAGGCTGTACCGCGCCGCACGGCATACCTCCGATTCCTCCGGAAGAAACTTTGCACAGGCGTCTTCCAGCGCGGCAGAAGCCTGCGACAGATACATCTGATATTGTGTTTTGTAATCCATCAGTTTTCCTCCCGCTGTTCCTGCATGGTCTGCGTGATCTTCGCGTCGATCTCCTCGATCTGGAGCGACGTTTTTTCCAGCGCAGTATGGCAGTATTCCATCAGAGATGCTGCCTCCGCATACAACTTGACGGCTTCTGCAAGAGTCGTCTGCTCGTCCTGCATTTTGGCCAGAATGGCATTCAGGCGCTCCATGCCCTCTTCATAGCTTTTGGGTGCTTTCATCAATTTCCTCCACGGCCTCCACCCGGCACTTTGCCCGGCGGGAAGCGCTGCGAATGTAGATGGTCTTGTCCGGCTCCAGTTGGTCTGCCGGAAGAATCTGTCCTCTGCCCGTGGTGATCATTGCATAGCCTCGGGCAAGGACCCGGTACGGGCTCAGAGAGGCTGTCAGTGCTGCGGCATGTTCCAACTGCATATTTGCAGCCTGCATCCGGCGCTGTATCTGGATCTGAATCGTCTGTCCAGCCTGTTCCAGCTGGTCAAAATCCCTCTTCCAGATGTGATGCGCAGGCTTGCGTTCCAACGCTAAGTTGTATTGCTCTAGCTCATTATAGCACAACTTGAGCCGTTTTTGCATATTTTCAGAAATATTTTGTTGTAAATTTTGCAAAATATTCCATTGTTCTTCCCGGTCCGGCACCGCAAGCTCTGCCGCTGCCGAGGGCGTCGGGGCTCTCTGGTCTGCCACGAAGTCCAGGATCGTGTAGTCGATCTCGTGTCCAATGGCGCTGATCAGCGGTGTTTTGCAGGCAAAGGCTGCCCGCGCGATCACCTCAGCGTTGAACACCCACAGATCCTCCCGGCTGCCGCCGCCGCGGGCCACGATGATCACATCTGCCCTGCCGCTGCGGTCCAGCGTTCGGATGGCCGCCGCAATCTGCGGAGCCGCTTCAAACCCCTGCACCATGACCGGGCAGAGCAGCAGCCGGATACCCGGCCAACGGCGGCTGATCACATTGCGGATGTCCTGTAAAGCCGCGCCGGTCTTGCTGGTCACCAGCCCAATGCATCGGGGATATTGCGGCAGCGGCTTTTTGTGTGCCGCATCAAACAGGCCCTCCTGTTCCAGCCGGGCCTTGAGCTGCTCCAACGCCAGCTGTGCTGCACCGATTCCGTCCGGGAACATCTCATTGACATACAACTGGAATGCGCCATCCCGCTCATAGAGCGTTGCACGGCAGCGCACGACCACACGCATCCCCTCTTCCGGACGGAACGCAAGCCGCCGCGCATCCGAGCGAAACATCACCGCTTTTACGCTGGCCTGCTCATCCCGCAGGGTGAAATAGCAATGCCCGCTGCGCGCGTTCTGCACAAAATTTGCCACCTCGCCGCGCAATGCCAGATCAAACAATCGGTCGTTTGCATCAAAAAGAGATTTGACATAGCGGTTCAGCGCCGAAACCGTGATCACTTCAGCCATAAACCGGCCTCCCGTGCCGCAAGAATGGACACACCAATGGCATTGTCACTGGAATACTGTCCCGGCACAAAATACACCTGAGGCAGGCGTTTCTGCACCCATTGGCGGATCACATCGCTGCTCATCACGCCGCCGGCGCATACCACCGGCAGACCCGGGTATTCCTTCTGCGCAGCCTTTGTCATTTTGACCACCGTATCGGCCACACAGAGCAGGCAGTACTTGCACACATATTTCGGGCTTTTGCCCGCAGCAAGCAGGGCATTGCACTGATTTTCTAGGCCGGAAAGGCTGCACTGCATGCCCCTCACGCTAGATTTCGGCCGGATCTCTTCCGGGCACGCTGCAGCAAGGCGAGACACCTCTGCACCCGCCGGGAAGGCAAACCCGAGCTTGACGCCCACGCGGTCCACAGCCTGTCCGGCGTAAAGGTCCGTGCTAGTGCCAAGTTGGGTGATCGTGCGTACCTCATCACACAGCAGCAGATCCGTCGTGCCGCCGGAAATATGAAACAGCAGGACTTTCTGCGTAAAAAGGTCTGCGCCGCGGGCTGCAAACAGCGCCGCAGCGGCATGGCCCTGCTGGTGGGTCGTATAAACCAGCGGGATGCTCCGCGCCGCTGCAAATGCCGTCGCCGCGTTCACACCGGCCAGAAAGCACGGCATATAACTGCCCTCTGCCGGGCGCGGCTTCTGGGAGACACCCACGGCGTCGATGCGGGTCAGATCAAACTCCTGCGCAAGCTCATGCAGCATTTCCGGCAGTGCCGTGGTGTGGTGGAACAGTGCATCGCTCTGCCGCAGGCCCAGCTGCCCGGGTTTGACCGGAAGAAACCGCTTTTTTGCACAAACAACCTCTCCGGCTGTATCAAAAACTGCCAGAGAGGTTGCATAGTTGCTTGTATCGACCCCGAGCGTATAACGGCTCACTGTTCAGCCGGCTCCACAGCGGCTTCTTCATTCAGGCCGTGATCCCGTGCCACTGCGCCGAGCAGGCCGTTCACAAACTGATAGTCCTCATCGGCACCATACTTTTTGGTCAGCTCCACTGCCTCGTTGATGGCAACGCCGGGCTTGTTCTCGCCGCCGAACAGCATCTCTGCAATGGCCAGACGCAGCACGGTCAGGCTGACGCGCGGCAGACGCTCCATGGTCCAGTTGCGCAGATGAGCTCGGATCTCGTCATCCACCTCTGCGGAGTGGTCGTAATAAGCATTCAGCAGCAGCTTGCTGAAGCCATCCACCGGGTGCTCTTCGTCGTTTTCCGCATGGTTGGTCAGAGCCTCTGCCAGAGGGACGTCGCCAAAGGTCTGCGAAAATGCCAGCAAAAATGCATTCTCGCGAGCTTCTCTACGGGGCAAAATGTTTTCCATAATATTCCTTTCATAATAGGAGCTCTCCCCGCCGGGAAACCCCGGCAGAGAGAACGCGTTCTATCCATTCTTTTGTACGGCTGCAAGTGCTCTTACTGCTCCGCAGCAAGACCTGCGATCACCAGATTCACACGGCTCACCGTGACACTGGTCATGTTCTGCACGGCCGACTTGACATTTTCCTGCACCTTTTCCGCCACTGCAGGGATGCGTGCGCCGGACGCCATGATCAGATGCAACGTAAGCTCTGCCGTGCCGTCGCGCATTTCCACGGCCACCGGCGGCTGGATGCTGGCTTCCAGCAGATCCTTCAGCTTTTTGTTCTGGGTCCCGCAGGAAACTTCTGCCACGCCTTCCACTTCCAGCGCAGCGCACCGTGCGATCTTTGCAATGACTTCGGTCGAAATCTGAAGGCTGCCGCCCTGAAGATCCATATTCTGTAAATCCATTGTGCTGTCCTCCATTGAAAAGCAGCAGAACTGCCGCTTTTTTTCGGTTCAAAACGGCTTTGCAGCTGCCGCCGCCGAATGGCCGGGCAGCACACCGTTCCTGTTTTCTGATGGTGTTATTATACCATCAATGCGGGGTTGATTTCAATACTTGTTTGGAAAACTCTGTCGGACCACACAACGGGTTCTTTTTCCAGCCCGATTCCTTCCGGTCGGAGGGAAACACTTTTTATTTTACTTCCACCACCGTGATGTTCTGGGCCGTCACACTGCTCTTGCTGAGCACGACGTCCCGGATCTGCGCCACCTGCTCCGCCGTCAGCGGGTCACCGGATGTCATGACGGTCAGATCGGCGCGGCCGGACTGCAGAAAGCACAGGCAGTCCGCAAAGCCCTTGGCTTTGATGAGGGTCTCGATCTCATTTTCGGCGTGCAGATCTTCCAACCCGGCTGTCAGCTGGGCGGTGCAGTCCTTCTTTTCCTCCGCAGAGAGCGAAGAGGACTTCATGGTTTTTTGCAGGGTGTCCATGGCTTCATCGTGCGCCTTTTCCCGTTTCAGGCGTGCCTCTTCAAAGAACTTTGCGCCGCTGTCGCTTGCCACGCTGACCAGCTGTGCTTCCCCGTAGTTTTTGTTCGCGGCCGACACTGTTTCGGCTTCCGTGGGCAGGCCGTCCAGGACCGTGTCCGACTGCACAGGCTCGGCCGAAACGACCTGGGCTTCCTCGTCCGCTGCAATGCCGGTATCGGTGCGGGCATACTGCCAGTTCAGATAAACGGCAATGACAAGGGCAGCGGCCAGCGTAAGCGCGGTCACCCGCCGGGTATTTCTGGAAAGTGCTCTCATCTTGAATCCTCCTTGTTCTGGGTCAGATCATGGCTTGCGCTGTTCCACACAGATCCGGTTGGATGGCAGATCCAGCAGCGCTCCCACCATCTCCGTGATGCGTGCTGCCACGCGGACATCTCCCCCGCCGTCGCACAGCACGGCCACGCCGCGGATCTGCGGCTGATAGATCGTCTCTGCCAGGGCGGAGCCATCTTCCAGCAGAACATGCGTCTGCTGTTCCTGCATCTGCCCGGACTGCGTATCCAGTGCATAGATCGTTTCCTCCCCCGTTTCCAGTGTGAGCATCACCGTCGTCTTTCCCGCTCCGTCCATCTGAGCGATCAGTGTTTCAAGCCGGTTTTCCAGCTGGGTCTGATACGCGACGATTTCCTGTGGGGCTGTGCTGGCGGCAGCAGACTTCGTCCCGGTCGGCATCAACTCCGACAGCAGCAACAGCAGCATGGCCACCCCGCCAATGAGCACCGCAAGTCTTGTGCGCCCCTGCGGGCCTTTGCATCCCTGAAGAACAGTTGTGATCGTTGCTTTTTTCATGGTTCCGCCTCTTCCGCTGCGGTGACAGCGTCGGTGCTAAGTTCTTTTTGCAGAAACTGCACAAGCTGTGTCTGCACCTGTGCCGGGCTGTCCGGCGGCATCCACAGGATCGCGCGAGCTGCGCGGATGCCGTCCGGCGTCTGTTCCAATTCCGTTTCCACCCGGACCGGGATGCCTGTCTGTGCCTCGCATTCCGCTGCCAACATCTCATTCAAGCGCTTCGCCGCCTCCGTGAGGATCGTGGTTTCCACGCCCTCGATGGAGGCAGATGCCTGCACCGGCTGAAGCCACTGTGCGGTCCGTGCAGGCAGTGCAGAAATTGCACGGAGCAGAACTGTTAGAATATATAGCCCCGCAACCACTTTTATGCATCGGCGCGCCCAGCCCGCTTCCACCAGCTGCACCAGCAGCTCCGCGCAGACACATGCAAGGCAGAATGCCGTTACGACCCGCATTTCACCCTCCGTTCATCATTGTCATCAACGCGACACCGACCATTGTCAGCGAAAAGAACAGTGCTGTGACCGCCGCCATGCACCGGACCGCCTCCGTCAGACAGGCAAACAGCGCCTGGCACCGGTCGATGCCGGCAAAGCTGCACAGAAGCCTGCACCCGGACAGAACTGCCAGGTGGAACAACAGTCCCAGATACAGCGGAACAAATTCCGCGCCAAGGATCACCAGTGCCGCGATTCCAAGAGAGCTTTTGAGCAGCTGCAGCCCGGCCAATACGGTATCGGCCGCACCGCTCAATGCCTGCCCGATCACCGGGACACTGCCCGTCAGCATCTGGCCAAGACGGGATGTCGTGTGGTCCAATTGCAGTGTGATCACTCGCTGTACGCCAAGCAGAAGCGCAAACAGTTTTCCGCCCGCCGAAATGCTTTTTCGCAGCAGCTGCCCGCTCATCCTGCAGGCTTCCGGGAGACCCGTCTGCGCGTGGATGCAGCAGGCCATGCTGATGGCCAGATAGCTTTGCAGCAGCGGCCGGATGCACAGTGCGATCCCCTGTGCCAGCAGAGCCAGCACGCTCAGCAGAAATCCGCTGGCCACCGCTCCGGCGTTTCCCTCTCCACCTGCCGTCAGGACTGCGCCGCACACCGGCAGAAATCCCGTGAGGAACAGCCGCCAGCTGTCCATGCGTTCACCGATAGACTGTGCCAGTGTCAGCAGATCACCCCAGATGAGCACCCCGCAGCCACCGGCTGCCGCAAGGTCCAGCAAGGTACCGTCCGCTGCATCGCCAACGAGAAATGACAAAGCTGTGAGCAGCAGCAGAAACAGCAAAAGATCTGCGTAGCTGTGCAGGGTATCGACCAGAAGCTGCACGGGTGAACCCGGCAGCAGGCTCAGCAATGCCGACACCGGGTCCCGGGCAAAATCCGCTGCACCCTGTGCACTTTGGGTCAGGTAGGGCTGCCACAATTCCCGGCCGGGCAGGCTTTCCAGTGCGAAAGCCCGCACCGTTCCAAAAGGCATTGCGGCCAGAAACACCAACCCTGCCAGAAGCCCCCGGTATTTTTTGCCGCTCATCCTGCCAGCCCCCAGATCCGTTGACACACTTCTTCCAGCAGTGGGAACACTGCCGCCAGCACCAGACAGCGGCCCGCAAGCCCTGCACACCAGCCAAGTGCCTCGGCTCCGCTCTCTTTGCAGAGGGTACGGGTATAGTCGGCAAGCAACAGGATGCCCGTGCTGCGCAGCAGGCATTGGAACGCCTGCTTGTCCGTTTGCTGTCCCAGCAGCGCGACACCCTCCAGAACACTGCGGAAGGTGCCGCCCAGCCGCACCAGCAGAAGGACGATCGCTCCCAGTGAAAGCAGGAGCGCATAGGCCGGAAGCTCCTTTTGCAAAAGTGCATGCATCGCTGCCAGCACTGCCACCAGCCCCAGCGTGACCCAGGCGGAACTCACAGCGAAAACAGCGCCTTGATGGTAACAAACAGGGTGCTGATCTGCTTGACCAGAATGGACAGGACCACCACAAGGCCGGCAAGGGTCGTCATCATGGCCTGATCCTCCCGCCCGGAGCGGATCAAGAGCTGATTGAGCACCGCCACAATGATGCCGATGGCTGCAATTTTGAACACCAGATCAATTTCCATCTGCGCTGTTTCCTCCAAGATTTCCGAATTCAGATGAGCAGCAGTGCCATTGCCATCCCGGCTGCAAGGCCCAGTTTGCGGGGCAGACCGGCCTGCCGCCGGGCAGCGTGTTCTGCCGTTTGCTGCAAAGCCCGGTAGTAGTCCAGCTGTTCGCACTCCTGCTGCGCTTCCGCACGGCCAAGGCCGGACATGCACGTCCGGAAGCACTGCTGTTCTTCCCGCGTCAGGCCCTCCGGCGGTGGGGCCTCCTGTAAGCAGCGGGCGCCGGATTCCAGTATGCCTTCCCGGCAGAGCTCTGCGTAAAGCTGCTGCAGGTCTGCCCGGCGGAACGCGACCTCCTGCCGGATGCGTTCCAGAAGCGCAAGGCATTTCTGCAATGCAGCAAGGTGCTGTACCGTACGGGCCTGTATGGCATCCCCGGCCAGCCAGCCGCACAACGGCAACAGCAGAGCACCCAGAATGTGCAGCATCATAGCAGCGGAAGCTGCCGGATCTCCCGGATCCGGCCCGGTGCACAGCGTCCTTCCAGCAGGAAAAGAAACCGCAGTGCTCCCTGCTGCTGTAAAACCCGCACCTGCGGCCTTTGCAGAGCGTCCTCCAGCGTGGCGGCATGGACGCTGGCCACAAACTCCACCCCGCTGAAAAAGCCCTGTTCCAGTGCGGTGACCTCGGTCAGGTCCCCCAGCTCGTCCAGCAGGATCACCTGCGGAGCCAACGTCCGCAGCGCCATCTGGACCGCACGGCCTTTGGGCAGGCCGCTGATGCAGTCAAGGGCATCGCCATTCTGCCGCTCCGGCGGAAAAAGTTCCCCTCGCTCGTCGATCACAGCCACGGCCCGTTTCTGTGCAGCCAGTTCCCGGGCGATCTGCCGCAGAAGGGTGGTCTTGCCGCTGTCCGGTTCTCCCACCAGCAGTGCCCCGATGAAATGTCCCTGCAAAAGGGTGCACAGCTCCGCCGGAAGTTCCGTACAAATTGGACGCGCAATGCGGAAATTCAGCGACAAAAGACGCTGCAGCACAACATCCTCCGGGCCGCGCAATACGAACCGACCGCCCACCCCCACACGGCAGCCAGATGCCGTGGTCAGGTACCCCTGCGCCAGTTCGGCCTGATGGGTATGTACTGAACCGCCGCAAAGCACATAAAGGATCTCGTCCATCTGCAGAGCATCCAGCGTCCTGCCGCGCAGGGTCTGCGGGCATTCCGGCAGCTCGTCCAACGTCGTCTGCTGCCCAGCAATGGACAGGCAAATTCCACAGCCTGTCCGCAGCCGCAGTTCGTGCACTTTTTCGGCGGTATTCTGCGGCAGCCGGGCCAGCGGCTGCGCCAGCCATGCAGGTAACAGACGGATCGCGCGGTAATACTCGTCCACAATGGGCACTTCCTTTCAACGAAACTTGTGTTACCAGTGTATGCAGCCCCTACCCGCTTAGAACCGCACACAAACAAAAAAGCCCCTGCGGCCCGAAACGCCGCAGAGGCTATGCAAAATTGTAATTATTCTTCTTTGAGCAGATCAAGGAATTCGGCTTCGGTCAGCACCGGAACGCCCAACGCCTGCGCTTTGGTCAGCTTAGAACCGGCTGCTGTACCGGCGACCACATAGGAAGTCTTTTTGGAGACCGATCCGCTGGCCTTGCCGCCGTTTTTGACGATGAGGGCTTCTGCCTCGTTGCGGGAGAGTGTTTCCAGCGTACCGGTAACCACCAGCGTTTTACCGGCCAGCTTGTCGCCCTTGGGCTCACCCTTCCACTGCATGTTGACCCCGGCATCCGCCAGACGGTGCACAAGGTCTGTGGTGCCTTCCTTCGCAAAGAATTCCACTACGCTCTGGGCCATCACACCGCCAAAGCCGTCGATCTCGCTGATGGCAGCGGCATCTGCTTCCCGGATAGCCTGCAACGAACCGAAATGTTCTGCCAGCAATGCCGCTGCCTTGTCGCCGATGTTGCGAATGCCAAAGCCAAACAGCAGCTTGTCCAGATTGTTCTCTTTTGAGCGCTGGATGGCGTTCAGCAGATTGTCCGCGCTTTTCTCCTTGAATTTGTCCAGCGTCAGCAGCTGTTCCCGGCTAAGTGCATAGATGTCTGCCGCCGAATGCACCATGTCTTTCTCCACCAGCTGCGTTGCCACAGCCGTGCCCAGACCGTCGATATCCATGGCATCCCGGGACGCAAAATGAATGATGTTGCGCAAAGCCTGTGCCGGACACTCCGGGTTCACGCAGCGCAGCGCCGCCTCGTCCTCCAGATGCACCACCGGTGCGCCGCAGGACGGACAAACCGTCGGCATCTCGTAGGGCTGAGCGTCCTCGGCGTGGCGGGTGACCCCGATCACTTCCGGGATGATATCGCCGGCCTTGCGCACCTGAATAGTGTCACCGATGCACAGATCAAATTGCCGGATAAAGTCCTCATTATGGAGGGTGGCGCGTGCCACGGTCGTGCCGGCCAGAAAGACCGGATCAAAGCAGGCCGTGGGGGTCAGGACACCGGTGCGGCCCACGGCCACCTCGATGCTGCGCAGGGTGGTTTCCTTGACCTCCGGCGGGTACTTAAAGGCGATGGCCCAGCGCGGGAATTTGTTGGTGGAACCCATCTGTTCCCGCTGGGCAAAATCGTTTACCTTGATGACCGCACCGTCCATATCAAAATCCAGCTTGGAACGGTTCTGCCCGATCTGCTCGATCTCTGCAATGGCCTGCTCAATGTCGTGTACCACATGGTAGCGCGGCGAGACCGGCAGACCGAGGCTCTTGAGGTAGTCCAGACTGTCCGAATGGCGGGTCAGTTCCTTACCGCGGATCTGCTGGACGTTGAATATGAAAATGGACAGGCCGCGGCTGCCGGTGATCTTGGCATCCTTCTGGCGCAGGGAACCTGCCGCCGCATTGCGCGGGTTCTTGAAGGGAGCGGCCCCCTGCAGTTCCTGCTCCGCACACAGCTTCTGGAAAGCCTCGTGCGGCATATAGACCTCGCCGCGCACCTCCAGAAACTCCGGCGCATTTTTCAGCGTCTTGGGGATGCGTTTGATTGCCCGGACGTTCTGGGTCACATCCTCGCCTACCACGCCGTCGCCGCGGGTGGACGCCCGGACGAGTTCTCCGTTCTCATACTCCAGACTGCAGGAAAGGCCGTCGATCTTGATCTCGACCACATATTCCGGTTCGATGCCTGCATCCCGTACGCGGCGGTCAAAGTCGCGCAGCTCATCATACGAAAATGCATCCAACAAACTTTCCATCTTGACCGCATGGGTCACCTTGGTAAAGCGCCCGCTGGGAGTCCCGCCCACTTTCTGGGTCGGCGAAGTCGGCGTGATCAACTGCGGGAACTGCGCTTCCAACGTTTTCAGTTCCCGGGTCAATGCATCGTATTCAAAATCCTCCAGCTCCGGGGCATCCTGGTCATAATAGAGCCGGTTGTTCCTTTCAATGACAGCGCGCAGCTCCTCCACACGCTTCTGGGCCTGTTCCAGTTCCAAACAAATCACTCTCCTGCCGGGTGACCTGTGTCGGGAGACTGCTCCCACAGGACACCGCTTTTGTACGGTTCTAGTATACCACACCAAGCGGCACTCTGCAAAGCAAAGGGGAAAATACAAATCGTATTTTTTATGCATGAAATCGGTACCATATCGTATTTGTGAGTTGATTTTAAATCAATTCCGAAAGATACTCTCTGTTTATGCCATTAAAATTTTATCGACTTGACGTTAATATCCAGATTGATTCTTGCTGCATTCAAAGAAATTCCAATGCAGACGCTACGGTCCTCCCGGCAAAGCCAAAAGAAAAAGAACCTGCGCTTTCCGTGTGCAAGCTCTTCTCTCTATGCCGGTCCGGCTGTTCTGCGCTCGGCTTTTCCTTTAGCCGATCAGGGTCTGATAGCGCCGTTCCAGCACCTCAAACTGTGCATCGTCCACAGGCACAGTCACGAGAAACTCCATCTTTCCCTTCTCGTTTTTCGCGCTGTGAACAGGAAGCGGACCGCGGATGCCTTCTGCATACAGCATCCGCAGGCACATCCCGAGTTGATGATCCGATTTTGCCAGCAGTTCATGAGCCATTCTGCTCACCTCCTTCATAATGGAAAACGAATTTTTCGCGTCCAGGCCACGGACATTGTCTAGTTCCTAGACTATCAGATGCCAATGGTCTTTGCAACCATCGAAACGACGTGTGCAACACCATTATAACCCAGCAAAAAAGGAGCCGCCCTCTCAGCCTAGCCAAGAGAACAGCTCCAGAAATGCAATGCAGGAAATCAGATAGAAATGGTGTTGCAGACGTCAATCAGGACAGGGTCGAGGGTCTTGGTCATTTCGAGTGCTTCATCCACCGGGTAGTCCACCAGCTTCTCGCCCTTCATGCCGACGATGCGGTTGTACTTGCCCTGCTCCAGCAGGCACACAGCCTGGTAGCCCATGGCAGATGCGTTCACGCGATCACGCAGAGTGGGAGAGCCGCCGCGCTGGACATGGCCCAGAATGGTAGCAC
>ERZ826051.1733-NODE-1733-length-18961-cov-3.941024_pt1 | contig 18961 bp, 26 predicted proteins | sample MGYA00519928_ERZ826051 | MGnify/ENA primary metagenome ERZ826051 (study PRJEB31778, sample SAMEA3449219) | human gut metagenome | biome: human gut; feature: human-associated habitat; material: faeces | place: United Kingdom | collected 2010/2012 ...
ACCCTTTTATATGGGTGACATCCACGTAAATCGCTATTTTTTGATTCTTTAAAATGTCTTAAAAAAAATTGATTTCATCGGCGTTTTTTCGACGACATCCATTTTAACTCTTAATTTTATAGATATTCAACATATACATTAATTAATATTATTTTTTCAGTTATTATTATTTCGTTGATAAGTTTGTCTGCCTCCTATATTAAAAGAATATTTTCATAACATTTATAATTTGATAAAATAATTTTAAGAGGTGATGATGTTAATGATAAATATTTTAATTTATGATGATAATCAAAAAGATATAGGTCAACTTTTACAATGCATAGAAAAATTTTTTATTGAGGTAAATTTGCAATATCAAGTTCATATTTGCAAAAATAAGCCTGATTTATTACAAAATATAAAAAAATCTGATTTACTTTTTTTAGATATGGAAATCAATGAAGAAAATGGTATTGACATAGGATTGGAACTTCAAGAAATCAAACATGATTGTAGAATCATAATAACAACAAGTTATTCAAAATATGCAATTGATGGTTATAAAATACATGCAGATAGATATTTTATAAAGCCTATAAATCAATTGGAATTTAATTTAGAAATGGAAGCAGTAATAAAAAAATATATAAAAAAAACTATCGGCTTCTATGATTCGAAAATAAGCAACCATAAAATTTTTATTAAAGACATACTTTATATAGAATTTGTTGATAGAAAATCAACAATACACAAATTGGATGGTAACACAATTATTACAAATTGTAGTTTAAAATACTGGTATGATAAACTTAATGAATTTGGTTTTGCATACCCATATAAAGCGTTTTTAGTAAATTTTGAGTATATTAGTGCATTTAAAAAAAATGAAATTATTTTAATTAATAACGAGAGTATTCCGCTTTCTAGACACTATAAAAAAGAATTTGATCAAAAATACAATGATTTTCTACACGAAATGCTATGATTATTGTTTCTAATATAGTCTCTTTTTTATTACTAACTTATATTGCAAATTCTTTTTTAATTAAAAAATATTCAAAAGAGAAATCATTTATATATTTTTTTCTCGCTATAATTACTATTAGTGTTTTTAATTATAATGGTGGATCACCTATTAAAGCCATATTTGTATTAGTTATTTATTTTTTATATATAGTTCTTTTATTTAAGGGAGATATTATAAAAAAATTACTTGTAATTATCCCTTTTTTCTTAATACAAATAATTACAGAATTATTAGTAGGTTTTATTTTAGGACATATTCCCATTATAGAATTAACAAGAAATGTACTTTCGTTTGGATATATATTTGGAATTGCTATTTCAATTATAATATCTATTTTATTTACTTTTGTTTATGTTTATATATTAAACAATATTAAATTTCATTATTTTCCAAAATACGCTTGGCTCATTTTTATATTACCAATTATTACAATTGTTTTACTAATTGATGTAGATGATTATTTTAAGCTTTTTAATAGCCATATTAATATTTTTGTTAATATAATAGGTCTTGCTCTTTCAAATTTAATTTTATTTATTATATTTTTATTAGTAATCAACTCTTCAAATATAAAACTCGAATTAAAAATAGAGAAACAAAAAAAGGAATTCGTCAAATCGAAGGCAAAACTGCTTTCTCAACATTATGATTATAATTTTCAATTTTTACATGACTTACTACATACTTGTAATGAACTAGATATGCTTCTAAATAATTCAAAAACGAAGGAAGCAATGAATTTATTAAACCAATTAACTGAGACAACGTATAAAGAATTTAATGCAATTTATAGTAATTCTTTTATTCTCAACTATGTTATTAATAACAACCTAAATCAAATTATAGAAAATAAAATCGATATTAAGACTGTAATAGAGTATAATCTATTTGATATTTTCGATTTTGATACACAATTAAGCTTATTTGAATACCTTATTAATCTATCTATTACTTCTTGTATACAAGTTACTAATTCTGATAGAATCATAATAATAAAATCAGTAAAAACAGCAAATAAAATTATTTTAAAAATATTGTATTCTTGTTTGTCAATCAATGAATCCAATATTAAAAAAAATATTAACGAAATTTTGCTAAATAAATATAGCTCTTTAAGTATTAAAGAGCTTAATAACTCATATGCAAGCATTCTGATATCTTTTGATATTTCTGGTTCATTTTAGAATCAACAAAAACAGTAAAGAAACAAATAATCTTATTAAAATCAAACTCTAAAGTTAGGATCTTCAAAATACTTAAATATTCCAAAACAAAAGGATTCATGGGCCAAATCCCTATAAATCCTTTTATTTATCTATATTATCAAGCTGCTTTTTTAAAAATTGATATTTCTCTACAAATTGGTCATCACATCCAATATAATCATAAGAATATGTTTGTTTTAAAGTCAATGAATTATTATCATAATTATTTATACTTTCATTTCTATCATCTACATCAAATGCACCAAAATGAACACTTGAAAACATATAAGTATTTTTTACATTTACTTTTTTTGATTTTTTTAAAAATACGATATATTCTCTTAAAGGAATCAGTGGTTTCGAGCCCTCAATGTACCCAACAGATGTTTGGTCAATTACATATGTCATATCATAAATATTTATTTTTTGTTTAACTTTTCCCTTGTATGTTCTTAAAACCTCGCATTCATTAATTATTCCATTACCTGCTATACTCTTTTTTGAAGTATTTTTTACTTTTAAAATATAATCTGATTGATCAACAAGTTGCGCCATTGATGCTACTTGCTGATCATTAATCATTTTTTTCGCTGTATCAGGATATAGTTTTAAAAAATCTTGATTGCTCATCGTTGTATACTTAAAATTATTTTCAATATCTAAATATTCTATTCCGTGAAATTTATTCTTCCCATAAAAACCTAATCCAGCAAATAACACTAAACAACAAAGACAAAATATTCTCAAATATTTAATCATTGCTTATCTCCGTTAAAAAATCTTTAACTCTTCCATTTTCTATAAAATAAATTTTATCACATAATAATTTCAAATCATCTAAATCATGACTTGCTAATAATATAATTTTGTCTTTGTTCTTTTCTTCTTTTATAATTTCATGAACATCCTTTAACCCGCTTCTATCTATTCCATTAGTTGGTTCATCAAGTATAATTATTTTTTGATTTTCCATAATTGCTTGAGCAATCCTAAGTCGTTGCTTCATTCCCAAAGAATATTCTTTATACTTTTTATCACCAGCATAATCCAATCCTACACTTTTTAAAATATCGTAAATATGTTGATCATTCTTTTCATTATTTAATCTATATAACATTTCTAAATTTTCAAAACCCGTCAAATGTGGATAAAATCCTGGATTCTCAATTAGTATACCAATTTGGCTCAAATCAAATTCTTCTTTAAGAATTGATTTTCCATCAACTTTTACATCTCCTTTTGTAGGATAAATAAGCGTTGTCAATGCACGAAATAGCATTGTTTTCCCTGAACCGTTTCTTCCATAGAATCCATAAACATTACCACTTCTAAATGTAAGATTAATATTATCCAATATTATTCTTTTATTAATCGTTTTTGAATAATTTTCAATCTCTAATATCATATTTTATTCCTCCTAACAGATCCCTAGAAATATAAATTTTTTTTATAAAATGTAATACAAAGCATATACAAGGAAGTGTTAAAAAATTAAAAGAGTAATTATAGTATAAAGAAATAATAGGAAATAAACTACTTTTTAATATATTTAGCAAAACCAATAATAAAGTTAACTCTATAAGAAATGATATAGTATATTTTTGAATAACAAGTGAAACAAGAATAAGTAACCAAATATAAAACATAATTTCAATATAATATTTGCAAAACAATTCTAATATACCCACATCAAATTTAAACGGTATTCCTGTTAATATCATCAATCCAATTATTTGTACTACTATAAAAGACGTTGTGTAAATTGCATGCTCTTTAATAAAACACAAAAATATATTTTTTAAAAAATTATTCCTGTTTTTATATCTCAAATCAAAATAATTTAGTTCTACATATATTTTTTTTGATATAAAAAATACCTGAATCAAAATTGGAATAAGCCATAGTATATTTACAAATTGGTCACTACCAAAAAAGATAAGCGCTTGATACCACCAATTATCTATATATACTTCGGAAAGATATATACTTTTTAAATAAGTTACGGCTAGTAAAATTAATAGATATATCAAAAAATCTTTTTTATTCACAAATTTCATTTTGTTTTATTATATAATCCCTTTCCTTCATTTTTTTTGATGTTACAAAAAGTAAAACAATATCCAATGTACACATAAATAAAAAAATAAATGGATAAAAGTGATAAACATATGGTAGAACAAGAATTGCATCAAAATCAAAAATATAATGTTCCATATAAAAATAGCTAAAGTGTCCTAATAAAACATCCAAACAAGCAAATACTAATAAAAAAATACTAGTAGAAGTAATTCTGTTATTAATCCATACATTAAGTAATCTAATAATAGCCAGCATAACTGAAAAAATTAAAGTTATATTCAAAATTACTAGCATAATCAAAACAATATTGTTAATAAATTCCTTTGTATTTAATATGAATATGGGCAGATGAAAAATTAATAGTAAAATTACTGACATAATTACTTCTTGTTTCATACTTTTTATTATAAAATTTGACACCGATTTATATCTAAATATAAAAGTGTAATGATTTATTTCTTCAAATAAAAGATAATCTATAAAAAGAATAATAATAAAAATGCAGTATCTTATAGGAACTTGTCCCATTTTTGCAGTATATAACTTTAAAAAATTATGATCTATATTATATCCAACAGCTATACCCAAAAGAATCATAATAACTATCCCAATATAGAACAATGAATTACAAAAAAATCTTTTCATAATATATCACCTTTCTTTGTAATTAACAAAACTGGTGTAATAGCTATTAAAGAAAGTACAATATATAAAATAATACTTTGATAAACCGAGAACGATGAATTTGGCTGTAACTGCTTTATGATTGAAAACTGGCTGATACCAATAAAAGAAAAAACAACCTCGAGTATAATCATAATAAGAGTAACTTGAAAATAAATAATTAATTTTTGCCTTGTAAAAAATGAAAAAGAATAAGAAATTGTTGCAAGTAATCCTATAATTACTGACTCATGCAAACTAATTAAAATAATAAATAGTATAGGATTATAATATCTGATAGAATCTAGAAAAAACTCAGATGCTATTACTTGATCATATGGTAATTCTTGAAAATTTGTTATAAGATTTCCACTACCAAAAATGAAACGTAGTGTTAAATAATTTAATATGAAACCTACAAAACAAATTATAAAAGTTGTAATAAAAGATAGAAATAATCTAGAAAAAATATTTTTTTTAATATTCAAACGTGTATATAAATAATTATTGTACCCTAAATGTTTATCATTCCAACTCGTATCTGATAAAACAAGAGAAGTTAGAATCGGTAACGCTATTATTACCAATGACATTATAGTTACCTCATTATTATATAAAATAAACTGATATTCACCTGTTTTCAAAATCATATTTGGTGAATAGTGATTAATTACCAAAATTACATGAATCGCATTGATTAACAAAACACCAATAATACAATAATATAGCTCTTTCTTTCTTAATAGAATTTTAATATTATATTTAAACTCTTTCATAGCTTCTCTACTTTTTAATAATTAGTTTTTAAAATAATCATCGAAAATTCAATATTATGTTTTCTATTAAAAAAATATACTATTTAAATTATTATATTTTGTACTATACTTTGCATTTATTATTTTTTTGTCATAGAAATTAATCAATTTTACTTGTTTCCTGTATTGTATTATTTTTTTATTCATAATATCTACCTTCTTTCGTATTAAATTATAAAGTCTAGACTTCTTACAAGTCCATTATATGAAAGCGCTATATAGAATGTAAATACATTTTGTTTAAGATGCTCAATTTATGATTAACAGGTAATTTTTTCCACTTTCATGCTCAAAATAATCTTTTTTTCCTTACAATTATGTATGTCATTCGTATAACCTACTTCTTAACTATCCTATCTATAAAATTACTCATTTTTAAGTATAATAATTTTATAGATATCTATATAAAAAAAGAAATGAGGTATAAATATGAAAAATATTATTAATTGTTTTCTTAAAGATGATAAATAAAATGATATTCTTTCCTAGATAGCATTAATATTTATCATCTTTTAATCTATAATTTCTTAATTAAACTCATATTTATTTTGCTTTACAAATTATGATAAACATTTTCAATAAATATTTTTATTTTATGAAAAATCCTTAGAAAACAAATTACAGGGATGTCTTAACTGCACCACCCTTATGCACTTATATAATTACAATTATTCCAAGATAAAGATCAATTAAAAAAATACATGTTAGATGTATTTCCATGGTTTTCTCTTTTTCTTGGAATTTTTATTATGAGTTCTTCTTCTACAAGTATCTTTATTTGTTTTCTTACTGTTCTTTCTGAAAGTCCTGTATCATTGACAATTGTTTTAACTGATGGAAAACAAGACCATGTTTTCCTGTTTGCGTATCGTAGTAATGCTCTATATACCATTCTTCCTGACGGTGTTACATTTGCACTTGATACTTTTGTATAAAAATACATATAATCCTTATTCAACTTTAACACCTGCCTCATTTATTATTTTTTTAAGATCAAATTTTATATTGTCATCTTTTTTAAATTTATATTTTAAAATTGATGTGATCTTATTTATATCTGCATATTTAACTTCTCTCTGTACTCTTTGATTGACTTGATATTCCTTGTCCAACTTTATCTTCCACTTAATGAATAATCTTAATACTGTTTTCATTGGATGCATTCCTGTCTTCATCAAAATAAAATGGCCTTTGGGCATGCTCTTTAATTCATCTGTTGTCATAAGAGGTCTTTCTATCATTTGTAAAGACTGTGATGGATCATTTTTCCCTTTACTGACCGATCCACTCATAACAGTCTTTGACCCGAGATTTTCACTCATTACTTTCGCTGTTTCTGAATTAGGTGCAAAACCGCCAAATAGTGTATCCTGACAGTTATCCACAATAATACTTGCTCCTTCTTTTCCATAATTCTTTTCTAACCTTTTTAAAGTTTCCTAACATATACTTCCTATCTTCTATTAAAAAATACATCTGCAAGATCATACCCTAAATACAATGCCTCTTTAAAAATAACTATTTCATTTTCAATTTCTATTTCTGATGAACATCCTATCCATTCTTCATTTATTTTGTTTGCTTCTTCCTCACCATATACCTGTATCAATGCCTTCATAATTTTTTTATGAATTTCATCTCTGATTTTATTTAACTCACATTTTTTTGAAGAATCCTTTCTAGTATTTTCATAGAATAAGTCATCTCCATAATAAAGCTGTTTTATAAATTCATCCTGTTTTGACATGTAGATCATTCCTTTCTAGACGACATACTATCACAACAGTTTTTATATAGCTATTATGAATCAGGAACCTTTTTGATATTTATTTATATCTTCAAAACTTATCTTGCCATTGGTTGCTTTAACTTCGTTCATACACTTCACTCTTAATTTTTTAAGAGTATCATTATCAACATCAGCTATTGCTGATAGAACATTCATGACCATTGAAAGCTCTACTGTATTTTTATAAAGCAATTTTGAAATACGATCTTCACTTGATTTAACAGTTCCTTGAACTGCACTTGAAATAGCAACAGGCAAATACTGATTTTCCAACGTTGAGCGATTGTAACCATCATAAAACATAATTGCTCTTTCAATAAACTCACTTCGACTTTTGCTGTCATCTGTTTTTGTCATTTCATCCAGTCTGTCCATCACATCTTGACTTAGCCAAATCGTTGTTCTTTTCTTATTCACATTTTATTTTCCTCCAATAAAAAAAGGATACCTTTGTATCCGTTTTTCTCTATTATATATAATTTTAAATTTATCAATTTTATTATTCTGTTTATAATTTTACATTCATTTTTTCATCAAATATTCTTGAATTTTCAAGCAATCAGAAATGACCCCATTTGTGTCGTAGGTAGTGCATAGGTAGTTAATAGGTAGTTATTCTCAATACACTGGTATATTGACTTTCAGTTTTGTATAAACTATAATGTAGTTGAGAAAAGGAACTGCCAGTAAGCGGTTGTCCTTGGATTTTGTATTTTTGTTAAAATAACTAACTCATACTTTTCCAGAGGCTGAGGTAGTTATTTTTTTCACTTTTATCAATTATGATAAGAAGTAATTTAATAACAAGCATCATTAAAGACACGACAAGTGTTAAACAAGTTAACACTACCATGACTGTTTCATATGTTGTCATTCGCATCACCTCCGTTTTTCATATTTTCCCAAAACTTCTAGGAATGTGAATTTCGAAGGATTGCGTACCTTCGTCATGACGACCAAGGATAACCACCTACCGTATACGGCTGTTCCATTTATGATTATAACATATCACATATTTTCAAACTACATTTTTCGTCAAAATTCTGCTTACGCTGTTTTTGACGACCTGTTATCTCCTGTTGTTTCTAGGAGAACATTTAATATACAACGCCACTATTGACGCACTGTCTTCAATAATGACGTTGTTTTTCTTTTGTGAACTTCTTTGAAACAACGGGCATTGCCCGTTGTTGTAAGATGAAGCGACGTCGCTTCTTTAACCTGCACACGCCACATCTTTTAAAAGTTACCCTTATTTTTCAATTCAAATTGGACATTCTATCCATCTGTTTTGAAAAATCTTTAAAATAAGGGCACACTTTTTTAAACAAATAAATTTAGCATATTTATTCCATATTTTTATAAAAATAGCACACGATTAAAATTTACCGCCAAACACTCCTTGATACATTGATTTATGGATGTTCCTCAATGATTGTTCTGGACTTTTTACTAACGACCGGTTCATCTCCTTCTAATTCTTCAATGAATTCTCTGACCTCTGGTTTGACGTGCTTTTTATAGATTTGATTCAAGCTTTCCATAATTTCTACTTCAATTGTTGTATTTTTCTTTGCAAGATTTGAGTTGATTGCTCGAACTCTTGCTTCAGGATATTTTATTTTTATCTCTTTTTGTTTAACCATTTTTAAAACCCCCTTATCGTTATTTCAATTTTTTCAAACACTTCTTGCTGCTCGATTTCCTCTAATTCATGAAATCTTTCTTTATATTCATTGACCTGTTCATCGGTTAAAGAAACTAGATCTTCTGATCCATCATCTCCTGCAATAAAAAAAGTGCCAGCAATAACATCTCTGCCAACATGTCTGTTTGCCTGTAAATTCATAAGTTTTCCTTCCTCGTTACAGACAAGAACAGTATTATCATTCAAGTCAATTTCTTCAATCAGACCACCAACAACTCTTTGCATATCATCCAATGTATTTTCTATATATTCAACCTTTGGTTCTTTCATTGGCTCAACAACGAGTACACGTATTTTTTCATCGGCTTCTCGTATTTTCTCTTGATTTTGAACACTTTCAATAACATAGAAGCTGTCTTCACCTACGATAAGACCTAAACTTTGTCCATTATCCCACTTCATATGGATTGTTCCAATATCATCAACTGTTTCTACAGTTCCTAATGTTCCAGTGGGAACAGGATGATGAGGATCGTCCATAGAATTGAGCATGATCCTTGTTCCCTTTGGATATTTCTGTTTGATTTCCTTAATTTTATCTTGATTCACTTTCCTCACCTCCTTACATTTGCAAACTAAAATTTATTTTATTTTCCTGTTCGATATTCAACAGATCAACTTGAAAATTATCCTTAATAAACTCATTGACTTTGCCTGTTGGATGTCCTATATCTCCATCATCAAAATCACTTTGAAGTTGCATCGCAACAGAATTGATAAGTTCCATAAGATAATCTCTGGAATATTCTGTATTAGGAAACACATTATTGATATAAATACCATTTGTATCAAACAGTACCAAGCCATTGTGCTTTATAGAGATTTCAAGATCACCAAACATCCCTGCATTCTGTACAAAGTTTCCAATTTCTTCATACTGAAGATCTATACATTTTTCATGATTCGTTTTTAAACAGCCAACATATTCTGTATGCAAGTAGTTCTTTATAAATTCATTTTGTTCATTCATTGCTATCGTCCTTCCATCATATTCAGTCTGTAATAACCACTCCAGTAAGACACAGTATTCATGGCAACATTTCTGTCGTTACTGTTTTCATGTATCCACACAGCTTCACCTTTTGCATTCTTTCCTGCATAGATTCCTACATGAGTTGTCTTTCCTGATTTGTTAATTAAAAAGGCAAGATCACCCGCTTTGAGATCTTGCTTTGCTATTTTTTTGCACATTTTTATCTGTCCTGATGTATTTGCATTGCCAAGATTATTGTTCATAACTGTCCAATAGACCCAGTCTACAAAATGTGAACAGTCCAGTCCTTTTTTATTTCTTCCTTTGCTGTCTGGTGCAACAGTTACTCCAAAATCATTACCATCATATCCTGCACACTTGGCAGAACCACCCCAGTAATAAGGTATCTTTCCAACAGCATCCGCAGCCTGCATCACTATTTTCTTTCTGATTTCACTTGTATCTTCAGGCATATTTTTAATCAGTTCATCCATCTGCTCTTTGGAAAGTGTTGTGACTGTTTTTCCGTCATTTCCAATCAATGCACCATAACAGGTTTCCATTGACTTTTTTGTATCTTTCAGCAGTTTTTCATTCATGTTCTTTTCTAGACTGGCATAGATGACGGCGTTTACAGAAGTAGGGACTTTGACTTCTTCACCCTCTGTAAAACTGTTGACCCATGCCTCTGCCATTTCATCTGAAAATACTTTATGCTGTGAAGAGACCATATAACCAATAAAATAGCCTTTAACCTGATAAATATTAAGCGATGATCCATTTGTAAAAGTCTGATTAATTTTGTCAATATGGCTGTCAATCAACACAAGTCCATCCTGTATTTCCTGAACATATTGCTTCATTTCATCTGTAAGTTCACTAATTGGATTGTCTTCAAACAGATCCGTTACAAGATTGTGATTGAATGAAATACCATCTGAAAAAATAGCACCAATTAAAACAGTAATAGCAACAAATGGTGAAACAATAACAACAGCTACATTTCTGACAAACTTCCTGCCATCATCACTGCTAAAAAAAGACAGAGCTAACTTTATAAGTTTTGTTTTCATTACTGTCTGACATCTCTATAACCATAAGGATACATTGCTGCTTCTGTTTGATTTAAAACAGTTTCTTTCATTTTTTCAACAGCCTCATCTAAATACTTTTCATCAAGAGAACAGTCCTTATATCCTTGCTTGATTATTTCATAGTATTCCTTACCTGGTACTCCATATTCATAACCATCATTCATCACATAAACCATCGCCTCAGTTGTAATTGTTCCATTAGAAATTCTCAAATTTTTCTTTTCGTAGAGGTGTGGATAACCTTCATAGCGATCAAGGAAATGCTCATCGTTTTCTGAAATTTCCCAAATACCTACAGGTACTTCCATTCCCTTTTTTGGTTCTACAGTCGCAACTGCATTACTTTTATTTCCTCTAAACACCATTTCATAATTTGACAACATACCTGTTCCAACCAGTTTAGCATCTGGACATCTGTGTGCCATCTGCTCCCTGTTTAAATTACTGCCATAAGCCACATAATATTTCATTCTTTTCTGTTCCTCCTTTACATCTGTTGCATGTGCATTCCAAGTTCTTCTTGAACATCTTCCAATGATTCATTATTTGTTTCCTGTGCACTTTGCAATCTTTCTCTTTGCATAACTGCCTGTTGTGGATCTTTCCATGCAATACATCCATCTAGATTTTTTAAAAGATGATGTCGTGCTGTTTTAAATTCATCGCCAATAAGTCCAAGTCGTAAAAGCCAAGTCCTGAACGTATATTTCTCATTAGACGAATTTGTCTTAACTCTGCTTGCCTTATTTTGAACCAATGCCTGATGAGATATTGCCAAACAAAACTGGATATAGGTCTTGATTTCACCTGCATGAAGTGTTCCATTAAACATCCGAAATTCTATTGTTCCTTTTGAAAAAACACTATGAAAATTTAAGGCATGATACCTCGAATCATCATAGTGTTCGTATTTTCTGCTGGTATTTCCGTCATACCAGAGATTTTCAACTTCCTCAATATCCTTTGGCTTTTTTCGATTGAGCATTTCTAAAAAATCATCATCTATTTTCTTACAGAATCGTACTTCTCTCTGCGTTCTTACCTTTAAAGCTTTAAAGATAAGATCCTCTTTTGAATACATAATATTTGCAATATTTCTTAATGATCTGGCAGTGTGTTTTGAAGCATCCACATGAATGTGAATTCCACAGCTTTCATTGACTTTAGCATGACCATTCCTTCTTAATTCACGAACAATGCTCTGTATCGTTCCAATATCTTCATAATGACAGATAGGCGAAACAACCTCGACTTTATAATCAGGATCATAATCAAATCGATTTCCACATTGCGGTGTAATACTGGCATCTCGTACAATTTTCCATTTTCTTCCGTCTTGATCACAGACAGAATAGGTATCATATACACCACGTTCATGCCTAAAACCTGTATCAAAATGTTTAGCAATAATCAAAGCAGCGCTTCTTCTTGTTAAACCTGTCATTTCTATTTCTATTCCAAAACGCTGACTTTTCATGGATATTCATCATCCTATCTTCCGCCTTTATCACCAAACAGTTTTGATTTATAATCTGGTGCATGAACAATAAGGTTGTATCTTTCACTTCCACATTTATAAAGACAGGCACCTCTTTGTGGATATTTAATAAGTTCATATTCACTTTCTTCAAGCTGTAACGTATCAATATAAAATCTTGCATCCGTATTTCCTGCATTGAACAGGAACGTATGTGTTGGTATTGAAAACAATGGTTTTGTTAGTTCTCTGATTCCTTCAATATTGAAATCTTCCAGATTTTGAGAAGCTAAAATAACAGAACTTTCCTTTTTTCGAACACGCTTCATAAAATTTCTAATGTATTCTACTGCTGTTGTATTTGTTAAAAAAAGATAAAGTTCATCGATTGAAGCTACTGTATATCCTCTTTTCAACAGTTCATTTGACATATAGGAAAGAATATTAAAAAGCATCGCATCTTTTAAAGAATTATTTGCCTGCAAAAGATCCTTAACACCAAAAGTCACAACCTTTTGTGAATGAATATTGGTATGTCCATTAAAGAAACGACTGTCACTTCCCACGCATATTGAATTTAATAAAAGCAGTATTTCACGCAGTGACTCTCTTGTATAAATGTTATTTCTGTTTGTGTTGTAATGTTTGTATTCTTCATCAATGTAATCATAGAGATCACTCAATATTGGGTAGTCGGCATGTTCTAGAACACTAAGATCTGTCTTTTCATTAATGTTGAATCTTTGATAGACCTTTACCAACATAATTTCTAACGTATCGATTTGCTCCTCTGTAAACGCCTTATATGTCTTGAAAAAATCCTTTAAAAAGGAAATATGCTGTGCAAGAACCGTTGATTGTTTGAATGCAACAGGAACATCATCTTCACCTGAATCTTCTATATCCTCTGACCATTGTTTTGGTTCAAGAACATTAATGATATATCGTCCTGCCATCATATCAATAAAAACACCGCCAAGATTAGAGGTTACTTCTTCATATTCATGTTCAGGATCTAGCGTTATTAAAGACATTCCCTGTTCTCTCAAATTCAACAGTAAAAGTTTTAAAAGATACGATTTTCCCTGTCCTGAATTTCCAAGAATAAGAGCATTGGCATTTGTTCTGTCGTCACTTCTTTCATTGAAATCAACAATAATATTGCTTCCAAATTTATCGTGACCTATATAGATTCCATGCGGATCTGTCTTGCCTGAATAGTTAAATGGAAAAAGATTTGCAACACTTGATGCTGGAAGAACACGTTCAAACTGCTCCTTGAATCCATCATAGCCCGATGGAATAACCGCTAGAAATCCTTCTTTCTGTCTTAAAAGAAGACGATCAACATTCAACTTGCTTCGTACAAGTTCTGTCATCATTTCAGTCTGAATAAGTTTAAGCTCATCATAGCTGTCAGCAATCAACTCAAAATAAACAGCACAGTGAACAAGTGGTTCTCTGTTTCGATGCATATTGGCAATCAGTTCAATAACATCATTAAGATTGCTTTGAGCAGTTACTGTTTCTTTTAAATCTTGCGTATTGCTTTGTCTGAGCCTGTTTTTATTAGCTGCATTTCCAATGATCTTCTTTTCTTCTGCAGAAGTGACCTGTCTGGCATAAATATGCAAGGTGACTCCGTCTTTTTCACCCATATAACGTAAAAGTGCCTGTTCATCTGTAGAGGTTGGATACTCTCGTAATGCCCAGACACTTCTGTAGCTGTTGCCACAAATAAAATATTCTGTATAGAAACGTATTGTTGAAGGAGCAATCATATCAAGGTAATCCTGCACTTTGATTTCTTCTTCATCTTCAACTTCAGTCTTTTTGAATTTACCAAATAATTTATTGAACACCATCATACCACCTCTTTCCATCATAATCTTCAAACTGACTTGTTGTAACATTCTGTTCAAAATAGACAGCCAACATTCTTTTAATCATTTCCTTATCTGCTCGTGTTACAGAGATATTTTGCATACGAATGAGTTTTTCAATACGATGGATCAAAGAATGTACTTCTAACTGATCATCAGGTTTTATACGAACAGCGATTAGGAAAAGTCGTGCTGTTGCTGTCTGTGTTTGAATCTTATCCAAATGATAAAGATCTTCTTTAAGAAGCTTGATAACAACTTCTTCTGTTTCTTCCTGAATTCTTTTTTTAAGAAAATATTTGTTTTCTTCAAAATTATCTCGACTGTTCAAACAGATAATTTCAATATCATTTAGTCCTTTTACAACATTTGTAAGTGCAAATATCTTTGCCCCTATATTTTCTTTTGACATAACAGAAAGATTTTGTGGCTGAACAACAAAAAAGACGACTTCCTCTCCATTAAACAGTTTCAAACTGTAATCGGTAATCGTCTTAGTATTGATCAGCATCCTTGTACTGGATACTTTTTTATTTTTCTTTGTTTTCTTTTTCACGGTATCTTTCTTCTCTGTTTTCTTCTTTCTTTTCATCATAGCCTCCATTTCTTTTTCCTGTTTTCTGTATTCAAGGGTGTTTTTATTTGACCTGTAAAATGCCATTTATATAGCTGTTGCGAAAATATAAAGAAGGCAAAGGCATATGATAAAAAATCAAAGATACTGGTATCAGCCATACGGATAGTTAAAAAAGCATAGCACCCTACTAATGCCATTGGCATATAAAAATTGGCATGAGAAATGGCAATCACTCCAATGATTGCCCCCACACCTACGATTCCAATATCTCTTAAATACCATAGCCATAATGTTGCCTTCCCTTTTAAATTATCGGGATACATATACATTTTAGCTCAACCTCATTTCATCATTCATTTTTCTATCGACCTGTATATAGGTCATCCATTTCTTTTCATAATAATGCTGTTCAAGATAGCGATACAATAACAGATTCACCCACTCATCATATTCTGGAACTTCTTCGTAAAGAATGATTGGCTTTGAACATTGCTGTACGATTTGAACTTTTTCATCACAAATCGCATCAAAAACACAGTCCTGCCAGACACCCTTTTCTTCTGTTTCTTTTACCAGTTCATCATCAACTAAAATCATTCCACTTAACAAATTTGTATTTAAATTATCAACATCATATGTAAAACAATGCTTTTTCCCAACGATACCTTCATACTTGCATGTTGCAACAAACCATTTATATTTTTTCAGTTCTTCGATAGTCATGCTGTACCTCCTACAACAGAAATACCAAATAAGCTGGAAAAATGCAAGATGATTATCAGCTTCTGTTCATAATTGTTTTTGTAATATTCATAGCTGACTGAGCCGCATAAACAGTAGACATGATATTTGCTTTCATGCTTGTATCAAGCCCAAACTGTCCTGCAATTCGTGGAATTTCACTTGCTGCAAGTATCAATCCGATTCCTAAAAGACAGTTTTCTTTCATAACACCCAGACCCACAATTAAAATGACTGCCTGTAAAAATGCGGTAAGACATATACCAATGATCTGCTTGCACCATTGAATAAAACCATCTGTATAGCCACGCACAATTGAAAACATATAAAGCGATCCTACTGCAATCATCACTAAAAGGATACCTCCTCTTTTTAAATTTGCGAAGAACACTTTGATAATGGAATAACCCATCATAATCAGCAAAAAGATAAGCAGTACCGTTCCAAGCGACAGCTTTTGCATATACGACAGTGACTTAATTGCTGAATCACCTACGGACTGACTTCCTACAAGTTTAGCAAGTCCATTGGACATGGTTACCTGCAAAGAAATACAGAACTTATATAATTCTACAGGCAATACAGTAAACAAAGAAACAGCCATAAACCCTTTCATAGCATTAAGACAGGCATCTTTGATACTGCCTCGCCCACTTTGATATTCAACAGCTATTTCAAATACTGCAACGACCATTCCTGAAACAAACAGCGCCCATCCAAAAAGTCTAAACAGTTCTATAATGGCTCTTACAAAGTCATAGTCAAACAGATCGGCTCCCATTGATCCCATCATGCCAAAGAATTCACCTAGAAATTCAAGTAGCTTACTGTAAATCCAGTCAACGATCTGACCCATGACTTTATCTGCGACAAAATCCCATAAAAACATAATCTATTCCTCTATAAGACTTTCCAGATATAGTTTGGTGCAATCAAAGAAAATGTTAAACACGCAAACAGTATTGCTGGTGTTGTCCAATCAAACTGTCCTTGTTTTCTGTAATCAAAATATGCCATTGCAAGTTTAGCAAAGAAAAAGACAGCAAGTATGATATCAATAACAGGAAACACAACATTGTTGACAATATTTTTAATCTGCGACTCCATTTGTTTCCAAGCCTGCTGAATAACACTTGAAACATCTCCTGCCGCATAAGACTGTTTCATTGTTAATACAAGCATTATTAAGATGATCATCAAACAGATAATGACCTTTACTTTTTTATTCTTTAAAATTTGTACCATTGTTTCCTCCTTTTCTAAACAGCTTCTTCGATTGTCTGTTCATTTAATAAATCTACAAGATCCTTTGCAAATAATCCTAAATCCACATTTTGCTTTAAAAGACAGGTAATCATATCTTTTCCTAAATAGCTCAACACATACTGTGGATTGGTAATGACCATTTGTCCCTGTTCAACGATGATCTGAATACTTTCATAATCCAAATGACACATATCAAATACTCTTTTGGGAATGCAGTAAAAATCTTCATCGAACAGTTCTTTTTCATTTTCTGCAGTTACTTTAAAGCACTTGTCCTTGATACCATCTTCCTGAATCAAACAGACTGTTTCACCTTTTCTTAACAGCAACTTGTTAACTAAACTTTCAGGAAGGGTCACTTTATTCCCTTCCTCAAGTTTCATCTGATACTCATTCATCATTTTCATCACCTCCATCCTGCTCAAATAAATCAAGCTGTTTCTGTATTCCTGAATTCTTCATAGGATTGTAATTGGAAATCAACACTTCTGGAAACTGTGAACTCTTATCATAACGAAGAGCCATATTGTTGATTCTTGAAAATCCTTCAATATAAAAATCTTTGTACAGATCTCGTATAAATTCACAGTCATTGTAAGATAGCAGGAACTTTCCTTGTAATTTCTTTAAGGTATCCCTTAAGCGAATGTGATCTTCCTTTGTGAATACGACAGAATAATGTCCTTCCGTTTCATAGTAGGGAGGATCCAAATAAAAAAAGGCATCTGATCGATCATATTGAATAATCAGTGCCTCAAAATCCTTGTTTTCTATAACTGTATTTGCCAATCTGTCGCTGATTTGCCAGACCGTATTAAATGCTTTACGTACATCATAAGGTCGACATCCAAAAGTTTTACACCCTGAACCATAGGAATATCTGACAAGCTTAAAAAATGCAACAGCAAGTTTTACATCCTGTTTTTCAATTCGTTCTTGCTTCATGATTTCCATGATTTCTTCTTGCTGAAGTTCGGTAAAATAAACCTTTACCTTTTCCATTTCTTCCTGTAAAAATTTATCTTCTACTCTTTGCTTGGTTATAATTTCTTTATAAAGATTAAAGATATTTCTTCCGTTTTCAGGAAGATAACCAAGTTCCTGAATAAAAGCCAATGGCTGATCTCTTACAACCGCAAACATATTTGAAAGGTTGTTGTTGAAGTCATTATAGACCTCAAACTTATCTGGCTTTTTTCCAAACAGTACCCACCCTCCTCCACCAAACACTTCAATATATCTTCCATAGCTTTGTGGAAATCTTGCATAGATCAAATCTCTAATAGACTTCTTTCCACCTACCCATGAAATCAAACTGTTCATTTTCATCTTATAGTCATCACCTCCTTCAAAATTATTTTTCTTTGTTACAGACAGATATTCTTAAATGGAAACCATTCAATATCTGCAATCCAGTATTTATAGACAATGTAAAGAAAATAGGTAATGAAAATGACTAACAGCATAAACATTACCTTCTGATTTCTATTCATCTTTACCTCTTTTGATTTTACAAATCACTGCTGCAATTAATAATCCACTGGCAATTAGTAACGCACTCAATGATTTATAGTCTGTATCATCACCTGTTTTTACAACAACAGGTTTTGCTTCATCTTTCATAACTACTTTTTGAACTTCTCCTGTATCAGAGATTGTAAATTCAACATCACTTGCAACAT
>ERZ826051.1739-NODE-1739-length-18889-cov-24.060900_pt1 | contig 18889 bp, 15 predicted proteins | sample MGYA00519928_ERZ826051 | MGnify/ENA primary metagenome ERZ826051 (study PRJEB31778, sample SAMEA3449219) | human gut metagenome | biome: human gut; feature: human-associated habitat; material: faeces | place: United Kingdom | collected 2010/2012 ...
TTGCGAATGCAACGAAGATTTCCTTACTCATAGTTCCATTTATTTTAATTGTTGAAGATTTCTTTTTCTATTTATATGCGGATTTGGTTGCTACATTATCCGCTTCAGTGAACAGACACACGGGCGGGTCATCGCGTATCCGGTTCTGTGGTGAAGCGGTGCGGCGAACAAGTGATGAATGACGACACTGCGTCATGAAGTCATTGAATCCGTACTTCACCGGATTGTCGGATAACCGGGGTTCCGACGGTTCGGGTATCCGCTTCGGCAAGTGTCCGAAGAAGCGGTTTTCCGGGTATTTGAATGTTCCGTTTCTCATATCTTCAAATCGTTGGTTCCTTGAATCATGCTGCAAATAAACAAGTATATTTTGGAACTTGTATCACTTCCCAAGCAATTGGCAGCACGTTGCGCCGGTTGGCAGTCATTGACCGGGTCAAGCGTCTGTCCGATACCGCTTTAAGGACGTAACTTTGCCCCCGGACAGCAGGGTTCGCCGATGGTGGCACAGCCGGAGTCCTGAAAGGTATCTTCCCATCCGTCCCCTGACGGATTTTTATGTTCACCTGAACATAGCAAGGTATGTTTTCAGCCGCTCAAAATATTTTGAGCATCCCGGAAAACGCCTTGCCCTTGCAGGGGGCGGGCTTACCCTCCGAAGTCGGGAAGCCTCTCAAACCTACGGTGTCTGTGCCATGAAGCGGCGGCTTATGCCGTCAAACCGCTAAATCCAAAGTAATATGAGTGAAAAAAAAAGAAACAAAGGCGGGAGAAATCCCAAACTCGATCCGGCGGTGTTCAGATACACCGTCCGTTTCAGCGAGGAGGAACACAACCGTTTCCTCTCCATGTTCGAGAAGTCGGGCGTTTACGCCAAGTCGGTTTTCCTGAAGGCGCACTTCTTCGGGCAACCGTTCAAGGTACTGAAAGTGGATAAAACGCTGGTGGATTACTACACCAAGCTATCTGATTTTCATGCGCAGTTCCGCGCAATAGGCACGAACTACAACCAAGTCGTGAAGGAACTGAGGCTGCATTTTTCCGAGAAAAAGGCGATGGCATTGCTCTACAAACTGGAGCAACAGACCGTCGAACTCGTGAAACTGAGCCGCCAGATTGTGGAACTGTCTAAAGAGATGCAGGAAAAATGGTCGCAAAAATCAGCGTAGGAAACTCGTTGTACGGCGCACTTGCCTACAACGGGGAGAAGATCAACAAGGAGGAAGGGCGGCTGCTGACGACCAACCGCATCTACAATGACGGTACGGGAACGGTGGACATCCGCCGGGCGATGGAGGACTTCCTCGCCCTGATGCCCGTGCGGTCGAAGGTGGAGAAGCCGGTGGTGCATATCTCGCTCAACCCGCATCCCGACGATATGCTGACCGACACCGAGCTTCAGGACATCGCGCGGGAGTATCTGGAGAAGATGGGCTTCGGCAACCAGCCCTATATGGTGTACAAGCATGAGGACATAGACCGCCACCACCTGCATATCGTGACGGTGCGGGTGGACGGGGACGGCAGGAGCATAGACACCCGAAACAACTTTTACCGTAGCAAGCAGATAACCCGCGAGCTGGAACGGAAATACGGGCTGCATGACGCGGAACGGAAAAGCCGCCGTACCGATATGCCGCTGCATAAAGTGGATGTTTTGGCGGGCGATGTGAAGAAACAGGCGGGGAATGTGGTAAAGGAACTTAACCGCCGTTACCGTTTCCAGACGATGGGCGAATACCGCGCCCTCCTTTCCTTATATAATATGACGGTGGAGGAAGCGCGGGGCAACGTGCGCGGACGGGAATATAATGGGCTGGTCTATTCCGTTACGGACGACAGTGGCAACAAGGTCGGCAATCCTTTCAAGTCCTCGCTCTTCGGGAAGTCCGTCGGCTATGATGCCGTACAGAGAAAGTTCGCCCGTTCAAAAACGGAAATCAAGGACAGAAAACTCGCCGACATGACGAAGCGCACCGTCCTTTCCGTACTGCAAGGCACGTATGACAAGGAGAGGTTCATTGCCACACTCAAGGAGAAAGGTATTGACACCGTGCTGCGCTATACGGAGGAAGGACGCATCTACGGGGCCACGTTCATCGACCACCGAACAGGATGCGTGTTGAACGGCTCACGCATGGGCAGGGAACTGTCCGCCAACGCCTTGCAGGAACACTTCACGCTGCCATACGCCGGACAGCCGCCGGTTCCGCTTTTCATTACCACGGAGGGTCAGGAGGAAACGCAAGCTCCGTCCACTCCCGAATACGGAAGGGACTTGGACGGCATGGGCTTGTTCTCTCCCGAAGGCCCAGCAGTGGACGCCGAGGAGGAAGCCTTCATCCGGGCGATGCAGCGCAGGAAGAAAAAGAAGAAGCGCAAGGGCTTGGGAATGTAATCAGTCAGACAAAGTATCAACAATCAAAACAATTTCAAGGTATGTCACAACAAGAAGACGATTTGAGGGCATTGGCGAAAATCATGGATTTTCTGCGTGCCGTGAGTATTATTTTAGTGGTCATGAACGTGTACTGGTTCTGTTATGAAGCCATACGGCTCTGGGGTGTGGACATCGGTGTGGTGGACAGGATACTGATGAACTTCAACCGCACGGCGGGGCTGTTCCGTTCCATCCTCTACACGAAACTATTTGCCGTCCTCCTGCTTGCCCTGTCCTGTCTGGGGACAAAGGGCGTGAAGGGCGAGAAAATCACGTGGGGGAAAATCTGGGCGGTCCTTGCCGTGGGCTTCGTGCTGTTCTTCCTCAACTGGTGGATACTGGTCCTGCCATTGCCGGTGGAGGCGGTGACGGGACTGTATATCCTGGCCGTTGGTGCGGGCTATGTATTCCTGCTGATGGGCGGTCTGTGGTTGAGCCGCCTGTTGAAGCACAACCTCATGGATGATGTGTTCAACAACGAGAACGAGAGCTTCATGCAGGAAACGCGGCTTATCGAAAGCGAGTATTCGGTCAATCTTCCGACACGGTTTTACTACAAAAAGCGTTGGAACAATGGCTGGATCAATGTCGTGAATCCTTTTAGGGCTTCCATCGTGTTGGGTACTCCGGGCAGCGGTAAATCCTATGCAGTGGTAAATAATTTCATCAAGCAGCAGATAGAAAAGGGCTTCTCGATGTATGTGTACGACTTCAAATTCAGCGACTTGTCCACGATAGCATACAACCATCTGCTGAACCACCCGGAGGGCTACAAGGTGAAACCGAAGTTTTATGTGATAAACTTCGATGACCCGCGACGTTCGCACCGTTGCAATCCCATTCACCCGGACTTCATGGAGGATATTACGGACGCTTATGAGAGTGCGTACACCATTATGCTCAACTTAAATAAAAGTTGGGTGCAAAAGCAGGGCGACTTTTTCGTAGAATCGCCCATCATCCTTTTCGCGGCTATTATCTGGTATCTCAAAATTTTCCAGAACGGCAAGTATTGTACATTCCCCCATGCGATTGAGTTCCTGAACCGCCGCTATGAGGATATTTTCCCGATACTGACCTCTTACCCGGAATTGGAAAACTATCTTTCTCCGTTCATGGACGCATGGCTCGGAGGGGCTGCGGAGCAGTTGATGGGGCAGATAGCAAGCGCGAAAATCCCTTTGTCAAGGATGATTTCCCCGCAGCTCTATTGGGTGATGTCGGACAGCGAGTTCACGCTGGACATCAACAACCCCGAAGAACCGAAAATACTCTGTGTGGGCAACAATCCCGACCGTCAGAATATCTACGGGGCCGCTCTCGGTCTGTATAACTCCCGTATCGTGAAACTCATCAACAAGAAAGGGATGCTGAAGTCGTCGGTCATCATCGACGAGCTGCCCACGATTTATTTCAAGGGGTTGGACAACCTTATCGCCACCGCGCGAAGCAACAAGGTTGCCGTGTGTCTGGGCTTTCAGGATTTCAGCCAGTTGGTGCGCGACTACGGTGATAAAGAAGCGAAGGTCGTGATGAACACCGTCGGCAATATCTTTTCCGGTCAGGTGGTGGGTGAAACCGCCAAGACGCTTTCCGAACGCTTCGGTAAGGTGTTGCAGAAACGGCAGTCCATTTCCATCAACCGGCAGGATGTTTCCACCTCCATCAACACGCAGATGGATTCACTCATCCCGCCGAGCAAGATTTCCGGCTTGACGCAGGGTATGTTTGTCGGTTCGGTATCCGACAACTTCAACGAGCGTATCGAGCAGAAGATTTTCCATTGCGAGATTGTCGTGGATGCCGAGAAGGTGAAGCGCGAGGAGAAAGCCTACAAGAAAATCCCCGTCATTACCGACTTTACGGACGGGGACGGCAACGACCGCATGAAGGAAACGGTTCAGGCGAATTACAGGCGCATCAAGGAGGAAGTGAAGCAGATTGTTCAAGAGGAACTGGAACGTATCGCAAATGATGAAAACTTGAAACACCTGTTGCAGCAGAAATAACAGATTCCTTTATATATGAAAAAGGGGATGTGTCAAAACACCCAAAATATGAAAATTACCCCTGTCACAGATATCTGTAGCAAGGGTAATTTTGTTAAAAAGAGAGTTTTGACACCCTCTTTTTATTCTCAGATTTGAGATGCTTGTTGATGGTGGTAATGGCAAGCGTCAGCAAATAATTTTTCAGTTCTGTATCGTCTTTAAGCAGTATGCTGTATTCTTCGGCAAACATTCTCAACAGTCTGGTTCTGAGTTTCGACATTTCTTCACCGAAAGGTATCTGTCGGTTTTCTTGCCAATACTCAATCACTACGGAAGATACCAGCCACTTGAACTCGGATTTCATCTCTTTGCCGAGTTTCTTGAAGCGGATTTGTTCGCTAATTGGCGGCTCGTTGTATGGCATTATGTCTGCCGGGTCATAAACGGATATACTGCCGATACCATAATCCATGATTATCGGTAAATCAGTTTTTACATCATTCTTATGTTTCTTCTTTTTAGCCATACCCGTTATTGTTGCAGGAAACCTTTACCTTTATCAGTAAGATAGTATTTCTGTTGCGGACTCTTGGAGCCTATGGGATAAAGTGAAAGGACCAAACCGGAATTTATTGCCGGATGGATATAGTTCTTTAAGAAATTCCTTTTATCTTTCATTCCCGTTTTCTCCATGATTTCTTTAGCAGAGAGAGTGTTGTTCCCAATAGCAGACAACAGTTTTCCTAACTGTGGGGTTACTGTGGGGTTACTATAGGGTTGCTGTGGGGTTGCTGTGGGGTCTTGTCCTACTGTAGTTCTTGTATAATGAAACACAATCCATACAGCATTGCCGTCGGTATGAAACTCCGGATCCGGAATACCGACACGGCGACATTCGTTTACCATAAGGGCTATGCCACGTCCCCAACTCTCCAATACTGCACTTTTGTACAGCACATTGGCTACTATCAGATTTTGTGGTTCGGAATTGTGGCCACCCAACAGTTTCTCAATGGTAATATCAGGCGGAAATGTTCCGCTGTTTTCAATCTCCACGCGGTCATCATAGATAGCAATCCCGACTGAACTGCCGGGGCGATGGTAAACACGATGTGCAAAAGCATTTATGCAACATTCTCTCAATGCCTTATATGGCACATTCAGTTCCTCTTCTCTGTACAAACCTTCAATTTTACCGGAAAGGGACAAATGCTTGAAGAAAAATGCCATTGCAGCATCCAGCAAGTTGAATATATTGCCTGTCACACGCTGATTATCTAAAAATTCATCTTTTGTCGTTCCTTTGAACCGGGCTAAACGGAGCAGACATTGGGGATAATGGTAGAAGTTTCGTCCGAATAGGACAACGGAAGCATTGTTCAGCTTTCCATCATTCAACAAGTCAAATTTTTCAAGGATGGTTCGGACATCCTCCTGCATAGAACCTTCCGGCAAACGTCCGCCTCTGATTCCTCCACGTACTGCGCCCAAGATTGCCGTTTCGTCAAGGTCGGATATTTTCAAGCTGGGATTTTGCATGGAATCCCAAGCATAGGTTCCGCCTCGCTGCATAACCAACAGGTTGTATATACCCTGCGGCATGGCAGATGTAACGCTCTCTATCCGTTGATAAGCCCTCCCCTTATAGGTGAACGGGCGCATATATCGTTGTTCTTCCGCTGATAAAGCTATAACACTTTTGTTCGTTCCCGGAATGTCTGTATAGGATATATCAATGGTCGCAAACGGCTCGATTCGTCTGATGGTTTCCGCAATATCGCGCTTCGTCTTGTCGCTCACTTCCTGACCGATAATCTTTCCCTTGTCGGTTACACCGAACAGCACCGTGCCGCCCGTACCGTTCAGGAAGGCACAAAGAGTTTCCATTCCACGCTCCAACTGCCCGGTAGTTTCTTTGAACTCAACTGTCCCGCCTTCGGCTCCGGCAATCAGTCCATTCAATATTTCGAGGTTATCTATTTTCATCCGTCATTGATTAATACTTGCAAAGTTAATGATTTTAATCGGCTTTCCGGCAGATAATAGAGTGATTGTAAATGAAGAAGGATAAGAAACCGTATAATCCGGCCGCTTATCCTTTGTTTGGCATTCGTTTATCTCCTCATCCGCTCCAATTCATCGTCATGTCGCATCTTCGCGTTCAGTTTGTCCTGCATCTTTTCAAGGAAGTAGGTGCGACTGTCGCTTTTCCTGCGTTTGATGTCCGTATAGAAGCGGTAGCAGTCTTTGGACTCCACACCGAAAAAGGAATAGAGGACAGGGGCAAGCTCTTTCAGCGAAGCCTTGCCGCCATTGATGCAGCCGGTGGCGTAGAGGGCATAGATTAGCTCTACCAACTCGACGGCATTACCGGTCCATTGCAGGGCTGGGACTGTGGCTTTGGTTTCGGATGTGGATGTTAGTGGTGGCACGGAGGTAATTGCAGAAGCGGATACTATCTTCTGCATCTTTCGGATGAAGGATAACGCCTTGCGGATATACACAGTGACGACATTCTCCTCCGATACCGACAAGTTCTGTGGATGGTGCTGTAATTCGATTTCGGCAAAAGCCAACGCCACAATAATATGCTTGGCATCATTGCCGCCGTAGCACAGGTTTATTACTTCCTGCACGAATCCGCCGTATGCCGTTTCCGTGCTACCGTTGTCTTTTCCGTTTATCATGGCGAAAAACTGTGTTTCCGCCAGTATGAGATGGTTCATTCTCTTTTCTGTTTTGAGGGTTTACACTTGTTTATCAGTGTGCGCACACTGATATATGGTGCAAATCATAGCCCTAAACACGAGAAAAGATTGTGAGAAAATTGTACTACATTGTTTTTCAGAAAGATAAAATTCAAAAATAATTTTATCCTTGATTGCATCCCTTGTGAAATGTGTTCAGATTCTGAACATGTGTTCACTTTCTGAGCACGGAAATCCCGCCAAGATGTTCATAATCTGAACATTTTATGCCCGTGGCTCTTTATGATAGGTAAGCCGGATTACTCCGTCCCTATAAGTTTTGTTCTCCATAAGCCGCCAGTCATTCATAGGTAGTGCTGACTTGAAAAAATGCGCTCCGTTTCCGTCGATGGTTGGAACAACGTATAGTATGATTTCATCTATCACGTTCATCCGTAACAGTCCGTTGGCATATTCGGTATTCCCGGCAGTTACTTCCAACAAATGACAAATGCTTCCACCTTCCTCCCCCCATTCTTGAAGCACGGATACCGAATAGTCGGATGTCAGCTTATACAGGGCATTGGCACGTATTTCATCCATACCGTAATCTTCGGTTTGAAGCAACCGCTTCCGGGGATGCAGTTTCATCGGACAGCCATCTATTGAGATAACGGCAAGTAATTGTATTTTCGCCATAACGTATTTTCTTTCCTTTTTGGCGAGGCAAAAAAGTAGCGTGCAATTCACACTACTTTCAAGCGATGGCTCTGGTAAAGCCTTTACGGAGAGTACGTGAATGCACGCTATGCGTAAGCATAGCATAAGCATCACGCAATCGTCTCCGTAGTTTCAATTTACCAGATTTTCGCTCGAAACGCCTTGCGGTCTTATGTCTATATCATCGGCGAAAAGTTACCCGATCGCCTGCTATTTTCTGAAATACAATTGCAAAGTTAATCAATTATTGCCATTTACAGCCATACTCCGGTCAGTTTTCTTCATTCAATCCATACTCTACCAATTTATTATACAGCGTTGTCCTGCCGATACCCAGTATCTTTGCAGCCATTTTCTTGTTACCGGCTGCTTGTTTCAAAGCACGCAGGATACGTCCTCTTTCTTCATCCCCGCTCTTCAATGTAAAACAAGCGGAAGTAGCGGACGGTTCATTGTCAAGTTCCAAATCGGCTTCGGTTATCATATCGCCTTCTGATTGCAGGACTGCCGTCTGTATCTTCTGTTTCAACTCGCGCACGTTGCCCGGCCACGCATGGGCGAGCAGGGCATTACGGGCAGATGCGGCAAACCCTTTTACTTCACGTTCCAACTCACGGTTTGCCATTTCACGGAAGAACTCGGCCAATGGCATGATGTCTTCCGGGCAGTCGCGCAAGGGCGGCATGGTTATCACATACTCCTGCAAGCGATAGAGCAAATCCTGCCGGAACCGCTTTTCCGTTACGGCTTTCTGCAAATCCTCGTTGGTTGCAGCCACTATCCTCACGTTGGCTGTTTTGTCCTCCTTTGCACCGACGGGACGGTAACGGCGTTCCTGTATGGCGCGGAGCAGCATCTGTTGCATCTCCATTGTTAGGTTGCCCACTTCGTCAAGGAACAGCGTGCCGCCATCCGCTTCCAGAAAATACCCCGTCTTGTTTGCTTCGGCACCAGTAAACGCACCCTTGACGTGTCCGAAGAAGGCGGATTGTATCAATGACGGGGACAAGGCTCCGCAGTCCACTGCCACAAAAGGTTTATCGGCAAGTTTGCTTTGTTGGTGTATATGTTGTGCGATATGTTCCTTGCCCGTACCGTTCTCGCCCAGTATCAGCACGCTCATCCGGGTGGTGGCTACAAGGCGCACACGTTTCTTGATTTTCTGATAGGCTTCGCCCTGCCGGACGAATATCGGAATGTTCCATTGTAGTCGCTTTTCATGTTCTTTTTGCAGGGTGCGGATAAGCGGTATCAGTTTATCCTCCAACAACTGTTTCTGTATGTAATCCTTTGAGCCGAGCTTCATACTTTCCACTGCCGTATGCACCTCCCCGTAATTGGTCATAACGATAAACACCTGCTGTTTGTCGTTGGCACGCATCCACCGTAACAACTCTATGCTTTCACCGTCGGGGAGGCGTAGGTCGGCAACGACAATATCATCCACCTCTGACTTTGCCAATAGTTTCTTGGCAGTGGCAAGATTATATGCCGACATAGTATCGAAGCTGTCTTTCTTCAGCAGGTTGCAGACATAATCGTTATAGACGGGGTTGTCCTCAATCACAAATACTTTCATCCGACAACCTCCTTTCCTTTTGCGCAAGTTCTATGATAACTGTTCCCATACGAAGCATGGCATCCACGCATTTCCGCAATTCCATTTCGGAACATTCAGATTCTTGATGCAGCAGTTCATACAGGTTCCACAAGGGTTTGTCAGCACGGATAACAGCCCATGAACTTCGCTGACGGTGCATCCATTCGTCCAACGCCTTGCGGTCATTCCTCTCCATGATTTCCCGGACAGCCTGCATATCCTTTTCTGTTTCGGTTATCAAACGGTCGAGCATCGCCCGTTTGTCACCATATGCAAGCAGAGAGGACAAGTCGGGAAGTTCATCCTTGTCCGTACTTGTCAAAAGGCATTTGTCTGATACAGCAACCAGTTCGGAAATGGAAAATGGCTTGAACAGGCAGGCGGTAAATCCATTTTCCAACAGCTCCTCTTCGCTGCAACTGCCGGAGGCGGTCGCCACGACAATGGGAATCTCTTTCGAGTTGCTGACACTTGACGAGCGTAACAACTCCAACACCTCATAGCCGTTAATCTCCGGCATTTTCATATCGGTTATCATGAGGTCGTATGTGTGCTGCCGCATGGCTTCCATTGCATCGCCAATAGTGGTGAACGTGTCGCAATGCACACCTATACCAGCATACATTTCCTTTGTCATGGATAATACCATCGGATTGTCGTCCAATACGATGACAGAATAAGGTCTTTCTATATGAGCCAGACTTTCTGCGGCTGTCTGTTCTTCAATACCAATATCGGCAGTGTTCATTGGCAACTCCACAGTAAAACGACTGCCTTCTCCTTTTTCGCTTTCCAAGCGTATAGTGCCGCCAAGCATCCCGACTATCTGTTTCACAATGCTTAACCCCAATCCGAAACCGTCTTGCGTGGCGGCGTTGGAAAGCCGCTCGAACGCTCCGAACACTCGCTGTTGTTCTTCCGCACTCATGCCGGTTCCGGTGTCCTCTACTACAAGGGTCAGCCTATTGCCGTCATAGCTTATGACAAGTGAAACGCTTCCGGCATTCGTGAACTTGACGGCATTGCCCAGCAGGTTGTCGCATATCTGTATGATGCGCTCCTTGTCGCCATTCAGGATAATACCCTCCGGGCACTCGATGGTAAGTTTAAGATCTTTTGCTTCTGCTTGTTGCGTAAACTCCGTTTGCAACAGCTCCGCGATGTTTTCCAAACGAAACGGACGGACATTCGCCTGTTCCTTGCCGCTGTCCAAGCGGAAGAAGTCAAGCAGGGAGTTGAGCATGTCGGTCATTCTCTTGGAGGCTTGCAGGATATTGTCCGCATAACCGCTTATCTTTTCTTCTTCGTTGTCCTGCATCAGTTCCGCATATCCATGTATGGCAGTCAGTGGTGTGCGTAGCTCGTGGGTGATGGTGTGCATCGCTTTCTTGCGTGAGGCTATCAACGATTCGTTTTGTTTTACTGACTTTTGCAGTTGCCCGATTAAATCTGTTGTCTTACGTTTGTACTGCTTGATGCGGGTGGCATAGCGGTGAATGATGATGTATGAAATAATGAGCAACAGCAGCATGACACCCGTTATGATACCTACCTGCAAGAACGACTTTTCACGCATAGCGGATATTTCCGCCTCACGTTCCTGCAAGTCAGCCTGCACCTTGTGGTCCATCTGCTGGATAAGGGTTTGCAGTTGGCGGTTCAGTTCCGCATTGCGGCTGGCAAGGCTGTCGGCATATTCCGACAGACGATGGCTTTGGGCACGTTGTTGCGCTATCATATCACGGTTCAGTGTGTAGAGCATCGTGGTGGTCGTCGTCGGAGGTGCTTCCTGTTTCTTGCCGAACAACCCGAGAAAACCTTTCCTCCTCTGTTTCTTCGGCTCTTCCTGCCTGCTCGTTTGCACTATCACCGGCACCTGCTTGGCTATCCGGCGGTTGATGTCCGCCTGTTGTTCCAGAGCCTCCATGATGGCGCACAGCCGCTTTTCCTTGTCCTCCAGCAAGTGGCGCACGCTGTCTATGCGCACCGATTCGTAATGGCTCTTGAAGCGGCAAAGCATACTATCCACCGTCATCCGTTGCCGCCGGTATGCCGCCACATCCTTATCGTCCCATTCCAGCACCGACTCGCCCAAAAGAGACAACTCCACCACACCCACATACGCATCGTGTGTTTCCTTGCGGAAGCGGTTGATTTCACGGTTCTCCCGTTCCAGCAACTCCAAGTCGCGCCATTCTCCGAGCCACGTGCAGATGATGCCGCCCACCAGCAGGACTATCAACAGATAGCCTGCGGCAAGCAGCTTGCGGAAATGCTTGGTAGTGGTAACGAATTGTTCGCTCATTTGCTGTTTGTGTAAATACCGTTATTTAAAATACGCATATAGGTCGTGGAACTTCGCAGGTTCATGGATGAGAATGGCGGCCATGCTGCCTATGACCGCCACCAGAATTATATATCCGAATAGAATTCTACTCCTCAATGAAACAACCATTCTTCCCTTATTTACAATTGTTATAATTATTAAGGCATCTGACCACCGGCGATAGATGGAATTTCTGTTAGTATGGGATTTCTCGGGATTGAGTTAAAAATTCTTTGGCCACGTATGGCTTGACTTGGAGGAGCGTTTTCATTTACATCAAGCCGATAACATCTATCGTTAAATGTTATAATTCCCCAAATACCAATTGTTCCTGGGATTCTCGCCAATCCTTCAGTAGGTTTAAAAAGAACAACATTATCTATTATTCGATTTTTAACCGCCCGATTCCATGATGTTTTAATACTATTGTTAGGCGTTGGAATATGAGCAACATACCTAATGCCATTGTGCCTAAAACTGGCCATATAACACCCCGAAAAACCTGAACTTAAAGTATCTATGCCATTTGAAGCAACGACTGCTATTCTATCCGCAATATATATGACACAGGCATAGTCTAATCTAAGAAAACGATAGTTACGGGTATATCCTTTTATTTGAAATGTCAACTTACTTTGCGTGACAATCGGAGGGGTCAAACCTACATTATAAATATTTTGATAATGAAACCGTGCAATATTTGTCATTACTGCTTGACTGTTTGGCAATCTTAATGCTTGAATCAAATTCATATATTTACTTACTGTTACTTTCGTTTGTTATAGGCTCGATACATGATGCCATTATATCCATCAGTTTAGACAGACCTTCGGTCTGCGGCTGCTGACTGGCTGTCACATGTATCTGGTATTTTGCCGTTTGGTTGGTCATGCGGGTGTTCTCGCGGGCGGTCGTGACTTTGCCGCTGATTTCCGCATTTATAAACCAATGTTTTGCAGAAGCTTTTGCCTCTACTTCTGCGTTGGTAGTGCTTTTTACGTTTGATGTATCGGTAACCTCCATCTGGAAATCGACATCCACGCGATCTATGAGCAGGGAAGGAATAGGCACCAATCCTATAAACGGAGCCTTGACACTTTGTGACATTGTTGTCATTTTTCCATCCTGCTGTATCGGTCTTTCGACATCGAATTCCAATATACGCGCTTTATTGCCGCTTTTACCATCAAATGCAATTTGCTGGTAGAAATTCCATGCTGTCGCTGCCAATTCCTGTTGTGCTTCGGCTGCTGCAATAAGTGGAGCTGCAATAAGTTCCCGCATGGGAAGCCCCTTGAATTTGTCAGTCACGTTTGAATCTGCTTTAAGAACTGGAGAAGTTTCTCTGTTTTGAGTCTCTTCCAATGCAGCGGAGATAATTTCTTTCGCCTGTCCGCTTACATTTTCATTCAAGTTTTCCGCATTTTCTTGTTGCCCTTGGTTCTTTATTTCTTCTGCCATAACATTTGAATTTTAAAATTGTTAGATATTTTTTACAAAATCGTCAATAATTCGGGAAATGCTCTCTGGAGTCTCCTGAACCTTAAAATTGACGCAAACCTCCATGACATCATCCGCATCCGGTTTTATGTTGCTCATCTGCATCTGGAGATTGGCTCTTTGTGGGCTGGATAACAATAAGTTGTTTTCTGGAATCTGTGATTCCACGCTTCCGACCTTCGCCTTGAACTTTATCTGCACATTATCCATCGCAAGATAATGATGGGATATCAAAGCTATAAGTGGAATATCAATAGTCTTGTCTCCAACCATGATTTTTTTCGATTGGAACGTATTTGCGTTATTTGCATTTGTTCCTTCAAAAAGTCTGGTCAGATTTTGTATCTGATGATTCTGCAATGTATCTTGTGCACAGTTTACGGCGTATTGCAAACCATTCATAATATCAGAGAATGAATTGGTTTGAACACTGTCCGGCTCATCGTCATTATTTTTCTTGTCTCTGTGAAAAAGTCCCATGTTTTTAATTTAATTACTTGATTTGTTGCCTTTAATGAGCACCAATCTTGACAATGTCCGGCTTACAGCTTCCATATTTACACTGGAGTCTATATTATTATTAACAATGCCTTGATGCCAAAACCTATATGGTGGATTCTCCGTGTGTTCCAGCACGTCCTCCTTTTTTTATTGGGGTTATACTTCGGTTAATGTTCGTTGCGGGCGGAACATTTCCGCCCGCAACGGCTTACTGCTTCCTCAAGGTAGGCAATGCTCCTTTAAGTTCGTAACGCCACTTTGAGCCTGCGTTCTGCAAGGCGGTGTTCATGGCATCAACGGCATTCTTCCAGGTAACGCCAGTGCCGTCCACCTTCGTGGCTTCGGGGACGATGTTTTCTTTATTGTAGCCGATGCCTTGTTCATGATTGTTCTTCCAATAGCAGGCGGTCACGGTGGTGTAGTTATTTCCCAAAAAGCCGCCGATATGTACTTTGCCGGTGCTACTACCCGTACTGGTTACGTTGCCCGTGGCATAGCAGGCAAGGAGGCTGATTCCTGCGTTCATTCCCACCAGACTGCCGCCAGCGATATTCTTTTTGGGGTTTATTTCTATGGTCACGTTGCCCGTGGCATAGCAAGCGGTCAGGGTGGCACTCGAATTCGTCTGACCTGCCACGCCGCCGACATCGACCGTTCCCTTCACTGTGGCAGAGGAACTGCATCCGGTGATGGAACCGCCTATTTGAGCACCCACCACACCGCCGACATACACCGTGCCGCTGACGTTGCCCGACACCGAGCAGTTTTCAATGGTGCCCCAGCTATATCCTACCACGCCGCCAGTATTGCCTGACATTAACACGTGATTGCTTGTTATCTGTATGCCTTCCATCACCACGTTCTTCACCGTACCAGCTTTATCGAGATAGCCGAACAGACCCACAAATTGGTCATTTGTCGTAACGGTCAGCCCCGTAATGGTATGGCCGCCACCGTCGAAGGTGCCTTTGTATGAGTTGTCGTAGTCTGTGCCTATCGGTGTCCAGTCTTTGCCTGTGAGGTCAATGTCGGCGGTGAGGGTAATGTTAATGTCGGTCTTACCTCCGTTCACTAATTCGGCTATATTCATCAGGCCGTCGGCGTTATAGACCGTGTAGCTGCCGTTGCTCTCTATGGTATATCCCAGGTCTTTTGCCGCAGCGAGGGAGACGGTGTAGGTATATTCACCGCCCGCCTGCCAGTCGGTAGCATTCTTCATCTTATAAACGAAGGTCTTGCCGTTAGTGAAGGTGCAGGTAATGAAGGCTGTGCCAGCTGCCACATTTTGCGGGGCAACGATGGCGGTGTAGGTGTTGCTGCCCTTGCTGTACGGGACGATTATATCCGGGTTGTCGCCTTCGGTGGAGAGGCCCGTCAGCTGCACGGATGCCAGCCCCTCGGTGTAGTCCGTCAGAACGATGGTCACCCGCGCCGTGCGGTGGGTGAAGCGGAGCGTGGGGCTACCGTAGGTCACCGTCTGTCCGTCGGCTACGATGAGGTCGCTGCCCTCAAAGTCTTTCTGGGTACTTTGGTTGGCTTTTACCTTCACAGCAGGCGGGGTTGTCTCGCCAGCGGTGTAGGGCCACCACGCTGTGACGGTGATGTCTTTGTGGTTGGTCCAGTAGTACGGGTCGGTGGAGGTCAGCGTGGCACTTGTGTTGTCGACGGTGGAGGGCGTCACGTCGTATGCCTTCACCGTACCGTCCATCAGGACTGCCACGCTCTGCACACCCTCCCAATTGCCATCCACGGGGGCACGGGTACCGGCGATGGCTGTCGCGGCGGGGTTCAGCCCCGTGGCGGTGAAGACGATGGGTGTGCCTTCCGCCCCTTCCGGTAGGAAGCCCGCTTCGTCCTGCGTGCAGGCGGCAAGGCCGAACAGCAGGGCGAGGGCTGAGGATATATGAATGGTTGTTCGTTTCATGATGCGTGTTGTTTAGGGTTCGTTATTGTCTCTTTTGCAGTACGGGCAGGCCGTCGGTGCCGAGTGCCCACTGGTAGTCGCCAGCAGTGAGGGCGGTGTTCATGCCGTCGACGGCTGTCTGCCATTTCACGGTCGCGCCGTCCACCTTCGTGGCAACTACCGTTCCTCCTTCATTACGGAGTACTCCTAGCTCGGCATTGCCTCCCCAATAACAGGAAATTATATTCTTGTAGTTGAAACGCACTATAGCTCCACAGCCAGCCTCATCTTTCAATGTGCCGTTGAACCAGCAAGCGATGATATCGCCATAATTTGCATTGGCTATACCACCACTATGTACAGTAAGTTTTCCCGTCACAGAGCAGGCAATGATTTGGCCATGATTTCGGTACACCATTCCAGCAGCTCCTCCACTACTGCCATCCAGATTCACATCTATGAGTTGTAGGTTCTTTATCACTCCACTTTGATTTAAAAAAAGAAAAAGTCCAAACCTCGCTGCTGAAAAGTTTAATCCCGTAATGCTGTGTCCCTGCCCATTAAAGACGCCGGAGTAGCCTGGCCATGTGTCTAAACGTGTCCATTCCCTACCCGTTAGGTCGATGTCGGCGGTGAGGGTGCAATTTATCGATTCATCTTTTTGTATGGCTTTGTTCCATGCCAGTAGGCCGTCGGCGTTATAGACCGTGTAGGTATTGGTGTTGCTGTCGTAGATGTAGCCCAAATCCTCGGCTGCGCCACTCTCGCCGCCGCCGTCAACCCAGTCACCGATAGTGCAACCCTCTAACGTCAGGCCGGTGGCGTTCACCTTGACGGTATATTTATAGCGGCTGCCCGCTTCTAATACGACGTTGTTCTGCGGACGGAAGTAGAAGGTGCCGCCGCCGAGTTCCACCTTGACGAACGGTTTGCCTGCCGCAACGGTCTGCGGGGCGGTTAGTGCCTCGTAGGTGTTGCCGCTTGCGTTGTAGGTCTTGATGGCAGTCGGGTTGCCGTTATCGGCTGACAGGCTCACGAGGCTCACCGTGGCACCGGCGACGCTCGTGAATCCCGTGCCGGGCTTCAGTTCGATTGTCACGCGTGCCGTGCGGTGGGTAAATTCAAGAGTCGGGTTGTTAAATTCCACCTTCCGGTTCTCAGCAGAGATGAAGTCGCTGTTTTGGAAGTCAGCCAGTTTGCTTTGGTCTTCGGCCACCTTCACGGCAGGCATCTGTGTGATGTCGGCATTGTTGAAGGGCCACCATGCCGATACGGTAATCGGGTCGCGGCTGGTCCAGTAGTACGGAACGTTCTCGCGTGAAAGCGTGGCACTCTTGAAATCGGTAGAAGCCGTTACGGTGTATTCCTTTACCGCATCGCCCATCTTGAGTGCCACGGAAGTGACGCCCTGCCAGTCGCCGTCCACAGAGGCACGGGTGGAAGGGGCTGCCAGCGGCGTTGCTTCTACGGACAATCCGGTGGCACGGATGACGACGGGGTATTCACCTTCGGGCAGACGGTTATCGCCAGCAAGTTCGTCCTGCGTGCAGGCGGCGAGGGCGAACAGCAGTGCGGTGGCTGCGGGGATAAATAATCTATGTCTCATAATTCTTCATTCTAATCGATTAATTATTAACATCCTACAGGTCAGCACCCACATCTCCACCGTCTATATCGTTCCACTTTGCAATGGTGGCTTCGCTGACTTCAAGGACTTTGTTGCGTACCTTGACGGTATAGGTATAGTTGTTGCCCGCCAGCAGTGCGCCATCGGGCATAGTGAGTGTGGCATGATATTCCTGACCTTTGTAATTCACAACCAACGGCAGTGATGCAACTGTCTGCGGGAAGAGGATGATCGATGACGTGAGATTGCCGTCTGCCAGATTCATGGTCAGTTCTCCGGTCTGTAGTCCGTTGTCTGCGGTGGCAATACCGTCGGACGTGTTGAACGTACCGGTGAGTAACAATCCGTCCAGCGTGTAACGTTCAGGCTTGACCACGCTGAAATTCACGCCGTCGCCCGCCTCGAAGGTAAGGGTTATCTGGCTCATGCGGTGGTGGAAGGAGTTGTCTTCACCGCCTTTGGCGGTTTTGTCGGTGAAGCTTACTACCGGGTTGTTTTTGTCTCCCGTGGCTCCTGAAGCAAAGAGGAAGTCGATGGCAGGCTGGTTCTGCTGCGCCGTGGCATCGGTCGTGGCTGTGAGGATGCCTCCCGCCGCGTTGTACGGATAGTAGGCGCGGAAAGTATGGGTCTTTGCATCTTCGATATAGATAACCTTTCCTTCTGCCTCAAATTTCCCGTTTTTCAAGATGAAAGGTACGTTGCCGTACTGGGAATCGTTGCCGATGTCGGTGATGCCGATACGGTCGCCGGCAGTCCAGGTGGTTCCGCTGGCGCGGGTGGCGGGGGCGATGTTGGCGGTAAACTGGGCGGCCACGGGGTCACCGTTCAGGTTCTCGTTGTCGTTGTTGCAGGCTACAAGTGCGAGGGCGAGCGCTGCAAGTGCAAAAAATCTTGTCTTCATTATATCTATAATTTTATTATTTACAAATCGGCATTTACATCATCACCTTTCACTTCTTCCCAGCCGTTGATTTCGGCTCCGTCCACTTCCATGCCTTCAGGAGTCTCAACCAGCGTTCCGCCGAGGGTCAGCGATTTGCCCTTTCCGGTGTTGAACTCCTTGAGGGCTTCCGTGAGGTTGCTTTTCAGCATCGTGGGGGGCGGGTTGCCGTCAGTATATCGGATTTCACCCGTCAGCAGCTGTTCCGCTCCGGTCACACCCAGCAGCCGTACCGTGGCTTTCCACTTGCCGGCATCATCACCTTCGGTTATCTTGGTGAAGGGCAGCACGACGTTTGAAGCGGCTCCGTAGGTATCGGTAGCGAAATCGAGTGTTCCGGCTGCACCCATCAGATGGGCAACAATCTCCGTGATGCGTCCGGCGGCATCACCAGTAGGTTCGACGACAAGCGTCAGTTTGCGTACCTGCTGCTTCATTGCGGCGGTCAGCGGATAGTCCTTGTCTTTCTCGATGGTCACTTGTTTCGTATAGGTGAAGAACCATCCCGGAGCATTGTTCACAAAGGCATCCGCGCCTGCCCGGTTTCCCGTGGCTGCGGCAACGGTGGCGGTGGTGCCGTTCACCGTGATTCCTTCAGCCGGGTTCCACACCGCAAGGGTGTAGCTGCCCGGAGCAAACAGATGGTCGGGGGCA